>Ga0315289_10007909_pt1 | contig 15414 bp, 7 predicted proteins | sample YL17G11_40_MG_FD_203452 | JGI IMG/M metagenome (GOLD analysis project Ga0315289, IMG submission 203452) | Sediment microbial communities from Yellowstone Lake, YNP, Wyoming, USA - YL17G11_40 | ecosystem: Environmental > Aquatic > Freshwater > Lake > Sediment | place: USA: Wyoming | collected... | reverse complement strand
TGCCCCACCCCCCCCCGGCCGCCCGCGCGGCCCCGTCCGCTGCTGCCGCCGCGGCCGCCGCGGCCGCGGCCGCCGCCGCGGGCTGGCTGCCGCCCTACCACCCCCTCTCGGCCGCCCAGGCGGCGCACCACGAGGCTGCCGCCGCCGCCGCCGCCTGGGGCGCGTACGGGGCGGGGGGCGGGGCCATCCCGCCGCCCTACATCGGCGCCGCGTATGGGGCGCCCCCTCCCCCCCTCCCGGCGGCCACGGCGGCCTGGCCGGGCGCGCCCGGCGGGCACCACCACCACCCGCACGTCTTTGCTGGCGCGTGGGGCGCGTTCCAGCCCCCCCCGCCCGCGCCCGCTGCCGTCGGTGGCGTCGCCCCCCCGCCCCTGCCGCCGCCGCCACCGCCCGTGTCCTTGTCCGTCCGGGACGCGGTGACGGGGCTGCTGGGCGCGCCCGTCGCCCTGCCGGCTGCCCGGACGGTCGGTGCCAACGGGGCGACACCCGCCACAGCCACAGCGACCACACAGCCGCCGGCCCCCGCAGCCTGGCACCCGTCAAGGACGGGCGCGGGCTGGCACGCCTTTACTAAGGCAGTAGCGCCGGCGGCTGTGCACGCTGCGGGCGGTGGTGCCCCACCTGCCGGTGCGGGCTGAGAGCCATTTCTTTTTCCTTTCTCATTTTTTTTGACCCATCATTTTTGACCCCCCCTCCCTCCCTCCCCCTCCCGATTTTTGCCTCCCCCTCCATTTCCCCCATTCTTTTCCCCACGCCCCTCGATTTTCACCGACACTTTTTTTTGCTGTGAGTGTGTGTGTGTTCGCTCCACATCCCACTCCTTGTGACGCCCTTCAAGGCACGACCGGGGGCACTACCCGATGTAAAAAACTTAGGACAGGAAAAAAAGTTGCACTCACCCCATGCCCTCGTCTCCCTCGTCTCCCTCTTCTTCCGCTTCCAAATCGAACAGCGCCGCCGTCCGCTGCTGCTGCCCGTCACCGCCACCGTCGCCACAACCATCCAAAACGACCGCAACGCCCCGGGGGGCCGAAACCGCCAGCGGGATGGGGGTGGACGGCGCGGCAGCGCGGTGCAAGGCCCGGCGCCGGGCGGCCACCCAGGCCGCCCCGCCATCATCGCCCCGCCCGCCACCCCCGCCCTCCTCCTCCCCGGGCGGCGCCGCCGACAGCAGGGCCAGGCACGCCGGCGCCTCCTCGCCCTGGGCCCCCATGAGCACGACCACGCCCCCGCCCCTGTACAGGGCCAGGGCGGCGGGCGGGGCGGGCAGGGCCGCCAGCAGGGAGGAGGCCGTGCGAGGGGGGCGCCCCTCCTCCTCCTCACCCACGGTGGCGGTGCCCGCCCGCAGCAACACCCGGACCCCGGCGTCACACCCCCACGCCGCGGCGACGCCGCGCCCCTCCGGCAGGGCCTCCACCCCGCACACGCAGGCCGGGGAGGTGCCGGGCGGGAGCGCCAGGGCGCCCAGGGCCGCGGGCGGGCCCGCCGGCACGATGCGGGGCGAGAGGGCGGCCGCCAGGCCAGCCGCCAGCCCGCCCACCCCGGCCGCCAGCGTGGCGGCCAGGCTGGCCAGGCTGGCGCCGCCGCCCGCCGCCCGGCCGCCCAGGCCCGCCCACACAGCGGCCGGGATCGCGGGGGAGGGAGGCGGGGGGTCGCCAGCCGCCCCTGGAGTGCCCGGCCCCTCGCCGCCCTCACCGGCCGCCGCCGCCGCCAAGGCCGCCCCGGCCGCGTCGGACGCGACCAGCGCCTCGAGCGCGCGCGCGGCCGCGGCCGAGACGCCCGGCGACGCGTCCAGCCCCGGCCGGGGCGGCCCTCCACTGCCCCCGCCCGCCGCGCCCGCCGCCAGCAGCAGCCAGATGAAGAGCGCCCGCCCGTCGGCCGTGCCCTTAGCGACGGCCAGGCGGGCGGCCGCCGCGGCCGCGCAGGCGTCGCGGGCGAGGGCGGCCACGCGCCCGACACACCCGCCGCTCAGCCCGAGCGGCCCGCTCCACCGCTCGCACGCGGCCACGCACCCCAGCTCGCCGGCCCAGTAGGCGGCCGCCTCCAAGGCAGGCTCGACCGTGTGGGCCAGGGCCCCGCCCGCCGCCGCCGCCGCCGCGTCCGCGTCCCGGGCGGCCCTCTTCAGCCCGGCCTCGCCCCAGGGTGGCCGCTCCAGCAGCGCGGCCAGCCCTGGGCAGCCGCCGCCGCCGCCGCCGCCGCCGCCGCCGCCCGTCCCTGTCAGCATGGCTCGCCTCAGGGTGGCGGCCGCGCCCGCAGGCGTGCCCGGAGCGCCGGGGCTGGTCGGGTCGGCGCCCGGGGTGGCGTTGTCGGCCTGGAGGCGGGCCAGGTCGCCGACCACCCGCCCCGCGGCCGCGGCTCCCGCCCCGCCGCCCCACGCGCCCGCCGCCCGGGCCAGGCCGCGCCGGGCGTCGTCCACCGCGTCGGCCAGGCGCCCCAGGCAGTGCGCGACCCGGCGCAGCTCAGGGGAGGCCAAGGCCAGGGCGGATGTGTCCAGAGCGGACAGATGGAGTTGGGGGGGAGAAAAGGGCGGCGCGGTCGGCGGCGCGGAGGTCGAGAGCGCCCACAGGCGGGAGAGGTCGTCCGCCAGGGCCAGGCCCGCGATGGAGGCGCCGCCGCCCAGTTCCACGACAGCCAGCTTGAGCAGGCCGGGCCCGTACAGGGTGACGGCGCCGCCCGCGTCCGCCGCCGCCAAGAGGTCGAGGCGGCCCGGCTCCGCAACGGTCGGCGCGCGGCGGGGGTGGTGGGTGGGGGCAGAGGGCGTGCCCGCTGCCGCCAGCCCGCTGCTCCCACCGCCCTCTCCTCCTCCGACCACGGGTGCGGGTGGGGCGACAGGGCACTCCCGGGCGGGCGGGGCGCCGGCCAGGAGGGACCCCGGGGGCGGGGGCAGGCCGGGCCGCTCGACCGCCCAGGCAAGCGCGACTACGGGCGGGCGGTGGTGCGCGCTCCCTGCCCCCTCCCCACGCCCCGCCGTCGTCGTTAGGACCCGCCCATCCTCCGCCGCCCGGACTTCCAGCCCACCTGCCACGCACGGGCACACCAGGGCCCGCCCGTCCGGGCGCCAGGCGACGCAGGCAGGGCCGGGTGCGATGTCGCTGCTCCCACCGATGTCGACCACCCACAGCCGCTGCCAGTTCAGGCGCCGCACGGCCAGCTTGCCGTCCGCCGTGCCCAGGGCCAGCAGGTCCATAGTTGGGCACCAGGCGGCGCAGGTGACGAGGCCGGAGGGCGGGATGGTGGTGGTGAGGAGCGGGGTGAAGGAGGAGGCCATATTGCAAAATGGGGCGGCGGCGCACAGCGTTGATAGTCAGGGAAGGTGCGCGTGCGACCGTGCGGGTGTGCTTGATGGGGCGCGTAGGGTGGGTGTGCGCATCAGCTGCTGTCCGTGGGACGCAGGTGTGCGGGAGGGTCACGGACAGGCGCGCCCGCCCGCCGCGAGAAAAAAAAAAAAGACGAGTGAGCGACGAGCATCGGCTCTCCTCCATTCGACACACTCGCTCCCTCGCCTTCCGACAAAATGCGTCCCAAAAAGCTCTTGGCCGACGAGGACGGCGACGACCCCTTTGGCGGCGGCGCCACCGATGACTCACCCACCTTCCGCATCAACGAGGGCTATGCCCGGCGACTGGAGGTAAGAGAGGGGACGCGGGAGTGAAGGAAAGAGAGGCGTCGGGCGAGCGGGCCGCCGCGCTTCGGCTAGCCGTCGTGCTTTCCTTCGAGACTCTCACCGCTCCACGCCTATCCACGCCTCCTCTCGTCCCCATCCCATACAGCACAACAAGCGCCGGGAAGAACTGCACCGCCTGCAAGCCAAGCACCCCCACCTGGCGGCCAAGCTAGAGGCGAAAGCCGCCCGCGCAGCGGCCGGCCGTGCGGCCGGCGAAGACGGGTCTTCCTCCTCCTCCTCCGAGGACGACGACGACGCGGACGACGACCCGGACGGCCTGGCAGGGGATGTGGAGTTTTTGGACGCGCTGGCCAAGCTGAGGCGGAAGGATGCGTCCCTGTATGACCCCAACACGCGCCTGTTTGGGGGAGGTGGGGAGGAGGGCGCTGCCGGCGGCGACGCCAACCCCGCCGCTGACGGCCTGCCCCAGAAAAAGGCAAAAAAAGACAAACCCCTTCTGCTGAAGGACGTCCTCGCCCGCCAGGCCCTGGCCCGGGCGGCCGGCGAGGACGACGCGGCGCCCTCCTCCTCTGACGAGGAGGAGGGCGGCGGCGCCGCCCCGCCCGCCCCGCCACTCTACCGCGAGGAGCAGGCCTCCCTGAAAGCGTCCTTCCTCGCGGCGGCCGACGCGGCGACGGCCGGCAACAAGGCGGGCGCGGCTGGTGGTGGCGCCGGCGACGATGGCATGGAGGCCGCGGCTGGCGGGGCCCTGCGCCTGCGCTCCCGGGCCGCCCCGGCGGAGGCCGACCCGGTGGCCGCGGCGGCCCTGGCTAAAAAACAAGAGCTCTTGGCGGCCGCGTTTGGCGGGCAAGCCAGGGAAGGGGCTGCCAAAAAGGGGGCGGCCGCCCCTGCTGGCGCGCCTGATGCCGACGCCGCCGCCGCGGAGGCCTTCCTGCGGGATTACCTGGCCTCCCGGGCGTGGGCGGTGCGGGACGGGACGACTGGCCGGGCGGAGGATGGGGGTGGGGGTGGGGGCGGCCGGGCGCCTGGTGGTGGCCCTCGCCCGCTCGCGGGCGACGACGAGGAAGAGGAAGACGAGGCCGCCCTGGACGCGGCCGACGCCTTTGAAGCCCGCTTCAACTTCCGGTACGAGGAAGGGCCCGACGCGGCGCGGGTGGTGACCTACCCGCGCGACTTGGAAGGGGTGATCAGAAAGAAAGACACCCGCCGAGCTGATGCGCGGGCGGCCAAGGCGGACCGCAAAGCCGCGGACCGGGGCCGCCTTGACGAGGAAATCAAGCGCCTGAAAGCGCTCAAGCGGCGGGAGATAGAGGCCCGCCTCGCCCGGGCCCGGGCGGTGGCGGGCCTGGACACGGCGGGAGTTGACTTGGAGGCGGCAGAGGCCAAGGGCGGCGGTGGTGCCGCCCGCACCGGTGGCGCCGCCCTGGACGCGGCCGTCGCCGCCCGGGAGTGGGACCCCGCCGCCTACGACGCCGCCATGGCCGCCGCCTTCGACGACGCCTACTACAACGAGGGCGGCGGCGACGGAGGGGACGGAGGAGAAGGCGAGGAGTGGGATGAGGAGGCGGAGCGCGCGGCCACGGCGCGCCTGCTGAAAGAGGTCGGCGCGGCGTACGGGTCGGAGGACGAGCTGGTGGATGAGGGATGCGTGGGCGCGGCCGGCGCGTCCGGGCGGGCGGGCTCCTCAGCCGCGGCGGACGGCCACGTCAGCGGTCCCGGCGGTCCGGGCGCCCCGCCCGTCGCGTTTGCGGCTGCGCGCGCGCGCGCTGCTGCCGCCGCCGCGTCTGGCGGCCCACCCGGCGGCGACGCGCGTGCCGAGGTGGAGCGCCTCATGGCCGAATACTATGCCCTGGACGCCGAGGACGTCATCGCGGGCGGCACCCTGCGCACGCGGTTCAAATACCGGGCCGTGCCCGCGGAGGATTACGGCCTCGGGGCGGAGGAGGTGCTCTCCCTCCCCGACGCTGACCTGAATGCGATTGTGGGCCTCAAACGCCTGGCGCCGTACCGGGAGGACGGGGGCCGGGTCCGGCCCAACGTCGCCAAGATGCGGGCCCTGGGCGTGGGGCGGTACGGGAGGAGGGGGGAGAGCAACAGCACAGCGGCGGCGGCGGCGGTGGCTGAGGGTGGCGAGGCGGCGGTGGTGGTCGAGCGGGGGCAGAAGCGCAAGGCTGGGGGCGGTGGTGGTGGTGCGGCCGACCCCGCGGCCCCGCCGACGCCGGCCGTCGCCGCCGCCGCCACTGCGCCCGATGACGCCGCCGCTTCACCCCCCCCACCTCCTCCTCCTATCGCTGCTTCCAAGAAGCCCAAGAAGGTCAAGCGGGAGAAGGTGCACTCCGCGGACGCGCCCCGGGCTGGTGAGGCGGGGGGCAGCAGCGCCGCCGCCGCCCGCCTGGCCTCGTACGCGCGCCCATCCCTCCACAAGGCGCCCGCCGCGGCGGCGGCTGCGGAGAAGCGGGCGCACAAACGGGCCAAGGTCGCGGCGGCGGAGGCCGCGGTGACGGGCTTGAGCAAGGCTCAGAAAAAGAATGCCCGGCGTGCGGCCAAGCGGGCGGCGAGGGCGGCTGTGACGGGCGATGTGGTGTGAACACAAAGAAAACATTGTAACTAAAACCTGCACTCTCTATCGTCCCCGGTGCATGACCGGCGGCGGCGACGGCCTCGCCAGCAGCGCCACCCCCTCGCCCTCCTCCCCCGGTCGTCGTCCACCGCCCACGGGCGGCGACAGTGGCGGCGACGCCGACGATGGCGTGGCCAGCGGTGGCACCAGCGCAGCGGGCAGCAGGCAGTGGAGAGATAGAGCAAGGTCCGCCAACCGGTTCAGCCACCCGGGGGCCGCCTTCCCCGTCAGCCGCTCCACCAGTAGGGCCGTCAAGTGGTTGCAATTGCGTTGCAGCAGCGAATAGTCGCACCCGCGGAAGGATGTGCGCCCCAGCTCCTCCACCAGTGCGGCGACCTGGGCCGGGGAGAGCGTGGTGTCGCCCAGCGGGATGCTCTCCCGCAGCACCGCGCCGGGCACGTCGCCCGGGGTCGTCCGAAAGATGCCGGAAGTCGGGAACTCGTGGCCACCGAACGCAATTTCCGAGCCGTAGACGACCAGACCGCAGTGGTAGATACCTTTTTGAGAGAGAGGGAGATGGGGAAAGGTTGAAAAAGAAAAGAAAAAGTTGCTGGGTTGAGCCCTCACCTCTCCGTCTCCTCAATCTTACCCAGCCCCGCCCAGTGCAGGTACTCGTTCACTGGGTGGAGGTCGTATACGTTGATGGAGACGGGTGAGGGCATGGTCTTGACGCGGGCACGACAAATAAAAAAGGACGCTCCGCAAACTGCGGACTGACAAAGCCTGTGACTGGATTTCTTGTGCATTCTCTTCACTTTTCATCTCATTTCGTCTCGCCGGGAGCCCCGCCCCGCCCCCCCCCGGCGTGCGGGGCTGTAGCAAACGCAGGACCACCCACCCACCTACTCACACACAGCCACAGCCATGGCGGACGCCCCCCCTGTCTCTCACCCCGCAACCGTGCTGCGAGTCAAGCGACGCGCCGACGCGCCGCCGCCGCCCGCCTTTGCCGTCTCTGGCCTGGGCCCCGACGGCAAGCGCCGGCGCCGGGCGACGGAGGATGAGGGCGGAGCGGCCGGGCAGCCGCCGCCTCCACCCCGCCCGGCCGGCCTGGCCGCAGCCCTGGATGCCCTGAGCATGGGCGAGGGCGGCGCCGCCCCGCCCGCCCTGCGCCTGTTCCGGCGGGCGGCCACGCTGCCCGGGGGCCTGGGCGGGCGCGCGCCGGCGGCTGCGGCCGTCCTGGCCGCCCTGGCCGCCGCCCGGGCGGCCGGCTCGCGTCCGTCCCCCTCACCCACGCCCACGACCGCCACCCTGCCCGTCCGGTACCGCCAAGTCCTGTCCGGTCTGAAGCGGCGCGGCGGCGGCGGGGGTGGTGGAGAAGGCAGCGCCGACGGCCGCCCGCCCACCCGGGTGCGGGTCGCGTCCGCCGGGCCGGCCACCTCGCCCGCCGACGCCTCTACCGCAGACGTGGTCGACCTGGAAGCCATCCCGCATGCCGCAGAGACTGCTGCGGCCGCCCGGGCGGCCCCTTACCTGGGGATGGTGTCGGATTTCTTGGCACGCACGGGTGACGCGGCCGGCGCGGCGGCCGTCTCGGCGGAGCAGGCAGACGCGCTCGCGGCGGCGGCGTCCGCGGCCGCCACCACCGCCCGCGCCTCCTCCGCCGGCGCGACCAAGGAAGGCGACGAAGGCGAGGGCGGCGAGGGCGGGGCGTGGGTGTATGACTTGTACGTGGCGGATGAGGACGCGGAGGAGGAGGAGGAGGGGGGTGAGGGCGGAGAGGCCGCCGGGGCCATCCCCATCACCCTCCTCGACGACGACGCCCTGCTGGTCTGGGAGGACGCCGGCGGCCGGGAACCCGGCTCGGGAGACGACGAGGGCGAGGACGACGACTCTAATGCGGAGGATTTCTATGGGGCGGACTATCCCGAGGAGGAGGAGGACGGGGAGGGCGGGGGGGGGGGGGGGTCGGCGTCACTGGCGACCACCACCACCAGCTCAACGAGCGGTGATGATGGGTGGGGCGGCCACCACCGCGGCCGCCGGGCCGACCTCCCGCCCTCCGCCCTGGCCTGCGAGGAGTTTGACCTGACGGTCGAGGACGAGGAGGGATTCCTCGACCCGGCCCACCGCCTGCGTCTGGAAGCGGCCGCCTGGGAGCGCCAGCGGCGGGCGGAGGAAGGGGATGGGGAGAGCGAGAGCGATTAGTAGATGTGCCTGCACACACACATAAGCGTGAGCGCTCTCTATCTCGCCCATCCACATACACACACACACACACATCACACACACACACACACTACACAAATGGAGCCTGCCGGCCGCCTCGACAAGCGTGGTGCCGAGGGCGGTGGCGGCGCGTACGCGGGCATGGTGAGAGTTTGGAGCGAGAGAGACAAACGACGGCGCGTCAATTTGCGCCGTCGGCCCCCGCGCTGCCGCGCACGGCCGCGCCGTCGTCCTCGGTCGCTCGCTCTCTGCCCTCCCAGGCAGACTGCACAGGCAGACCTTGCGTTAAGAGGGCACCCGAGGCGCGATGCTGCCACCCCCGCCCCTTTCAACCCGCCCCCCCCATTTCAAAACTCACCCGTCCGCCCTCTCCCCCCTTTCCCGACAGCTCCACGCCGCGGGCATCACGCCCGGCCACGCCTACACCGCGACCTCCGCGACCGACGCCCGGGCGTCCGTGGACGCCCTCCAGGCCGCCCTGGGCGACGACCCGGGCGCCCGCACCGCCTTCCTGGCGTCTTTCGAGGCGGCCGTCCTGGGCGGCGACCCGGCCGCCCTGCGGTCTGCGCTCGCGCCCATGACCTCCCCGCCGTGCGCGACCACGCCCGGCGGCGGCGGTCCCGCCACCCAGGCCGCGGGCGACTCTTTCGTGCGCGTCCTCCTGTCGACGCCCTGCCTGCAGGCAGACGTGGCGGCCGGCCTGCTGGGCACGCTCCCGGCGCTGGAGGGCGGGGAAGGCGGCGGTGGAGAGCAGCACCACCAACAGCACCTGCAACGCCTCGTCCTCTCCCAGTTCCGGTGGCTGGACGTCGTCCACGACCCGGCCCGCCTCACGTCCGGCCTACTGGGCGCCCTGGACGCGTGCGGCCCGGACCTGGCCCGGGATGTGGTGTCCTTCTTGCCCGAGGTGGCGCCCGAGGCGGAGCACGCGGCCGTCGTCGCGCGCCTGGAGGACCTGGCCGGCGCTGACTGTGCCCTCCTCCTCCCCGCCCTGGACGCCGCGGCCGCCCTGCCGCTCGCCCCCGCCCTGGCCGACCGCATGCACGCCCTGGCTTTGGGGCGCCTGTCGTCCGTAGGCGTGGGCGACCTGCCAGCGGTGGTCCAGTTCGTGCTTCAGCACGCGGGCGGCGGGGGCCACGGAGGTGCTGCTGCCGCCTCCTCTGCGGACGCGGCCGCCGCCGTCCGGGCGGACGTGGCGGCTGTGCGGGGCCTGCTGCCCTTTGCCGCCCCCGCCGACCCGCGCCTGCCCGGCATCGGGCGGGGCGGAGGAGGTGGTGGGGGAGGCGACGCCGCCGCCGCTGCCACCGCTGCTGGCGCCCGCCAGCGCGGGAAGGCCGCGTCCGCCTCGGCCTCCGACGGCCCGGGCCCGCGCACCGTCGCGGCCGTCGGGCGGGCCCTGGCATTAGCCCCCGCCGCGGGCGCGGCCTGGCTGAAGGAGGTCCGGTCGGCGGGCGCGCCCGCCGACCTGACCCCGCTCGACGTGTGGGCCCTGCTCCACCTGCGGGGGGGAGGGGGAGGGGGAGGGGTAGGGGCGGCCGGGAGTGCTGCCAAGGCGGTCGACGCCGCCCTGCGCCGGGGCCTGGAGGGCGGGGCAATGGATGAGGCCTGGCTGGTGGGGGCCGTCACCGGCCACGCCCCGGTCCTCGTCGGCGGCGGCACGGGCGGCGGCGGGCGCGGGGGAGACCACGGCCGCGGCCTGGTCGACCAAGCGCTCGGTGCTGCGGCCTCCCTCCTCGCCTCCTCCTCCACGGGCGGCGGCCCCGGCCCCTCCGCGGGGGGTGCCCTGTATGAAGCCCTCTTCACCGAGCTGCCCTCCCCCGACGTGCGCCAGGACGTGTTGCGGGCCTTGCTGGCCCACGCCGGCGCGGGCGCAGGGGCGCCGTCGGAGGCCGACGCGGCGATGGGCGTGCTGGCCCGCCTCGCGGCCACGTCCCCCGCCGACCTCGCGCCGTACGCGGCGTACGTCACCGGCCTGCTGGACGCCCTGGACGCCTTCACGCCCGCCCAGGCCGCGTCCGTCTTTGGTGTCCTGGCATCCCTGGCTGTCCAGGGGCGGGATGGGCGCCAGGGCGGCGGCGGCGGCGGCGGCAGCGGCGGCGGCGAGGCGGCAGGCGGCGCGCGGGTGGAGGACGAGCTCCGCATCGTCCTCTCCAAGCTCGCCGCCTCCCCCCTGGCGCCCGCCCGCGCCCTGGCCACCGTCGGCACGGCCACCTACTTCCGGCGCCTGGCCGACGCGGCGGGTGGTGCGGAGGAGGCCGGCGACGCCGGCGCGGCCGCCCGGTGGGAGGGCGAGGCCGCGGCGCTGCTCCGCGCCGCGCTGGGCGGGCGGTCGGGGCGGGGGGCGGGCGGCGCGCGCCTGCTGGACGAGCTGGCCGCGGGGGCCGGCCCCGCCGCCACCTACACCCGCCGCCTGGACGCCTTCCTGCGCACGGAAGCGGAGGCCCTGCTGTGTGGCCTGGCCGTCGACCTGGAGGACGGCGGCGTGCTGGCCGGCGCGGCCGCCGCGGGCGCCCTGCCCGGCCCAGGCGGCCCCGCCGCCGCCGCCCACACACACACACCCATCCCGGGCGCGGCCTGGCTGTCCCTGGACGCCGCGGCCGCGCCCGTCGCCCTGGCGTTCCTGCCCGCGGCTGCCGTGCCCGGCCGCGCGGGCGCCCTGGCCCTCGCCCCCGCCGCCCTGCGCCTGTTCGCGGCGGTGGCGGACCGGCGGGACGGGGGCGGCGGCGGCGGGTTGGAGCCGGTCTCGGCCATGCTGGGCGCGCCGCTCGCGCTCCCGCTGCCCCCCTCCCTGGAGCCCGGCGCGCTGGCGGCCGCCCCGCCGCCCGCCCGCCTCGCCTGCGCCCGGTCCCTGCTGGGCGCCACAAACTGGGTGCGGGCCCTGCTGAGCGCGTTCGGGAGCGCGGCGGCGGGGGCGGAGGCTGCGGGCGGCAACGCGACGGCCGCCCACAAGCTGGCCGCGCGCGCGGCCGCGGCCGCCCAGCTCCAGGCAGCGCTGCCTGCCGCCCTCGCCTCCTGCGCGGGGTTCCGGGAAGCGACATTCCCGACCCTGCACGGCGACGACCGCAGCTTTGCGGCCCTGGACGCTTGCCTGGGCAGCGGGGGCAAGAAGGGAGGCGGCGGCGGCGGCCCGGCCTCCAAGCGGAAGGCCCCAGCCGAAAACACGGCGCCCAACGGGCAGCAGGCAGCGGCGGCAGCGGCGGCGTCGCTCGAACCCCCTTCCGCCCACGCCGCCGTCGCGGCCGCCCTGCTCCGCCCGCTGGACCCGGCGGCCTTCCCCGCCATCCTGGGCGTCCTAGCGGACCGGGCACGACCGCACGCGGCCGCCCTGCCCGCCGCGGCCTGGGTGCTAGGCGAGCTGGCGGGCGGGTTGGGCGGGGCGGTCGGGTCGCTGGGGCCGCGCCGGCGGGTGGTGGCGCCGCTCCCTGGCGGCGGCGGGAGCACCCGTGGTGCTGCGACCAGCGGCCCGCCCAGCGTTGCCACCCCGCCCGGGTGCTTGCAAGCCTCACCGCCCACGGTCTTGGCTGCCGCCGTTGCGGCCCTCCCCGCCATTGGCCGCCTGCTGCGGGCGGCCGCCGCCCACCTGGCGTCGGGCCAGCAGGATGGCAGCGGCGCGGCCGGAGGCGGCGGCGGCCTCACCCCCTTCATCCCGACCGTCGACGGCTCCTCCATCGCGCCCTCGCCCGACCACATCGTAGTCGGCCTGGTGGCGGCGGAGGATGCCCTGTCCTGCACGCGCGCGGCGGCGGTGGGCGTGGCCCGGGCGGCGCTGGACTGCTTCCGTCTGGTGCTGGCGGCCGCGCCCCTGCTGCCGCTCGCCTCCTCGGTGCCCGCCACGGCGGCTGCTCTGGCCGCCATCCGCGGCCGCCCCGCCCCGCCCGCCTTGGCGCCGCCGCCCCGGTCTGGTGATGCGGGCGATGCGGCGGTCAGCCTGGCCCTCGTGCGGTTGGGCGCATTGGTGGGTGGGGGTGGTGCTGCGGCTGCGGCCGCAGCAACGGCTGCAGTTGGACCCGAGCCGGCCGGCGGCCGCGGCTCCGGCTCCACCCTCACCAACGACGGCGCGCCCGGCCACCAAGGCGGCGTGGCCGCCTCGGAGGACGCGTCCTCCGCGCTGGAGGCGGCCCTGGCCGACACGGTGGGCGCCGACTTTTCCGTCCACCTTGCCCGCGTGCGCCTGCTGGCCGCCCTGGCCGACTGGGCGGCCCGGGCGGCGGCGGCCGAAGGCTTGGGCGGCCTGACCGCCTCGCCCGCGGACCTGCCCCCGCCGGGCGTCGCCACCGCGCGTGCGGCCCTGGCGGCCGGGGCGCGCGCGATGCTGGCCGTGACCTGGGATGCCTGCCCGGCCCCCGGCCTGGCCCCCGCCGTCGCGGCCCGCCCCGGGGCCGGCTGGCGCGGGCGGGCGGGGCCCCTGCGGGATCTGGTGGGCAGCATGGTGGGCGGGGCTCCACGCCCGGCGGCCGCGGCGGCCGCCCTCGCAACGGGGCCCCTGGCACGGTTTGCAGACGGCGGGCCGCCTGGTGGTGCGGCCGCCTCCCCCGGCCCGTCCTTCCCCTCCCTCACCCCCTCCACCCTGACCACCTGGTACGGCGCCGTATTTGACGCGTTCCTAGGCGCCTGGACCCCCGCCGCCGCGGCGGCGGGCAGTGCCGGCCGGGAGGCGGAGCGGGCGCGCAGTGCCCCGCCCGACTTTGAGGCGCACGCCGCCTTTGCGACCGAGGCGGCCGGCGCCTACCACGCTCTGCTCGGCCTGACCCGCAGCTATCAGCGGGCGGGGGCGCTGCATGCGGTCGCCCTGCGCGCCACCGCCCGCTTCCTGGGCGGCGGCGGGAGTGGCGGGAGTGGTGGGCTCAGTGGAGCCATGCCCCTGTGGCGGGCGGCGGCCGTGGCCAACCCGGCGCTCGGGCTGGCGGCCTTTGACGCATTCGCCCGCCGCCTGCAGCAGGGCACCCGCATCGCCCAGGCCCTCTGCGGGGAGGGCAAGGCCAGGCGGGACGCCGCCCTGGTGTCCGCCATCCCGGCCGCCAAGCGGGCGATGGAACGCTTCCTGGTCGACTCGCGCGCCCTGTGCCGGGCGGTGGAAAGGGGCGGCGCACCGGCGGTCGGTGGTGCGGGTGCTGCCCCCCCCGCCGCCGCGGGCGACCTGTTTTATGTGGGCTGCCTCAAGCCGCGGGACCTGCAGGGCCAGGTCATCAGCTCGCAGGCCGGGTATGAGGAGGAGGAGGAGGACGCGGAGGACGCGGAGACGGAGACGGACGAGGAGCAGGGGGCGGCTGCAGTCGTGCTCGCTGCTGCGCGCGCTGGGCCTGGGAGTGAGGGCGAGGAGGCGGAGGCGGACGAGGACGGTGCTGCCCCGCCTGCGCCATCCTCTTCAGATGACGACGACGGGGAGGAGGGCGATGAAGGGGCCGCCCCGGCCGCTCCAGCCGCCCGACTGGCCAAGCGGCGGGCGGTGGTTGAGTCGGACGGCGGCGAGAGCGAGGATTGTGATGGTGATGGTGATGGGAGCGAGTGAAAAACAAAAACATGAACGAAAGGGGAGGAGGGGGAATGAGAGAAAAAAAAAAAACTTTCATTTTTTTTCTCTCATTCTCTCTCCAACCTCCTCCTCCTGCGCCCTCACACAACCTTTTAGCGGGAGAGAGTTAGGAGAGCAAAGATAAACCGGTCTAAATTAAAGGCAGAGGCGTGGTTGCGGCGCGCGGCAGGTTCGAGGGGGCCTTTTTCCCCTCTCTCCCCAACCCACTTTGCGACGGCCAGCAACAGACATGTCGAACACACTAACACCCAAAAAATGGAAGGACAAAAAAAATGGAAGCGAAAGTGGAATCAAACAAAAAAAAAAATGGAGGCCGGCAGGGTCGTGTGCTGCGGGCACGAAAAGAAGATGGGGCAAAAAAAAAAAACAAGATGTGTGTGTGCATTTTAGACAAATTCATCTGCACACACACACAGGTGAAGGGACGCGGTGAAGGGACGCGGCGATGCACCCACGCACGCACGCAAATCCGTAACACACTATGAAGAAAGGGTAAATCAGCGAGAGAGAGATAGGAAAGAAACGGGGCGCGCGTTTCCGTCCATCCCACCCATCCATCAGCCAGCCAGGACCCCCGACAACAGGTTCGCCCGCCCCGACAGTTCCGGCGGGAGGAACGCGGTTGCCTGCGGCGGGGACGGCGGCACCCCACCGCCAGCCATGGCCGCGTCCAGGCGGGCACGTCGGCGGGCGTCCACACCGTCGGTGGAGGTCCGGGGCGTGGAGGCGGCGGCGGCGGCCGAGGAGGCGCGCCTGCTGCCGCCCGACAAGCGGCGCCACCACCCCGAGGCCGACAGCCGCAGGCCCTCCCCCCCCGACGGCGGCCGGGCCGGGCCGCCGCTGGGCGGGGCAGTCGCCGCGGTCGCCTGCCCGACGCCACTGGACCGGCGGGCCGCGCTGACAAAGGCGGACAGGGAGCGGCGGCCGGCGCCCGACGCCCGCCGGACGAGCGCGCCGGCCACGCCCGCCCAGGCAGAGGCGGTGGAGGCATCGACCGCCCCGCCGCCGCCCTCCCGCCGCCACGACCCCGCCCGGCGGCGGCCGCCGTCGGGGGTGGCGGCGGCGGCGGCGACGGCGCCCACCCCTGACCCCCGGCGCGAGGGCGGGCGGGAGGTGGAGGGCGGGCGGGAGGTGGAGGGCGGGCGGGGCGGGCGGTCGGCGGACGGGCGGGTGGATGTGGGTGGGGACGCGGCGACGCCGCCGCCCGCCGCCGCCGCCTGCTCCGGCTGTGCCCGGCCGCCGCCCCGCCAGAAGAGGGAGCTAAGCCAGGTGGGACGAGTGTGCGGGGCGGCGGCAGCCTCGGGCGGGGTGTCGGCCATGGTGGCCATGGTGGGGGCGCAGAGTGAGCTGTGAGTGAGTGATGGTGGTTGGCGAAAAAAGATTTTTGAGGAGAGACAAAGTGCGCGCTACGGACCAAGCATTCCGCGAGACACGGGCGCGGGCACGGGGCATGCCCCTCCTTTGCTC
>Ga0315289_10007908_pt1 | contig 15415 bp, 13 predicted proteins | sample YL17G11_40_MG_FD_203452 | JGI IMG/M metagenome (GOLD analysis project Ga0315289, IMG submission 203452) | Sediment microbial communities from Yellowstone Lake, YNP, Wyoming, USA - YL17G11_40 | ecosystem: Environmental > Aquatic > Freshwater > Lake > Sediment | place: USA: Wyoming | collected... | reverse complement strand
CACGCGGAGGTGATACGAACGCTGTTTGGCCAATTGCCTGCCTGCTCTGGGAATTCGACGTTGACTTTGAGGTGCTCGTGTCGTTTCGAGCGCATAGTAGCGGCACGCTACTCATTTTGGCGGCGAGGCGAATGGTCATGTCGCCCCTTGCTGAATTAAGTCCCATCGACCCAACGACTGGCAACCTATTCAATCCCAAGGACGACGACAGCAAAAAACAATTGGGAATCAGCGTTGAAGATCTGACTGCCTATCAGGAGTTCTTGCGGAAAGTGTTTGGACTCGACAACGCCGCGGCCATTTCGGAGGCTCAACACGCCCTGCTCCAGCCTCACTTGCTGGCACTAACGTCAAGAGTGCATCCCTTGGCCCTCGGGAATGTCCATAGGACTTTGATGCAAATCAAGGCGCTGGCACTAATGTTGCTTAAGAAGCATTACGGCGACGGTCACGATCTGGAAAATATGACTACGAGTCTGACAACCAGTTTCTATTCACACATGCACATGATCGGCCGTGTGGAGGCACAAGGTATCTTCGGCGATGACCATGTTCAGTTTGCAGACGTTGCACTCGCGGGCAAGATGGACCAGTTGTTGAGACGGTACGAAGATGACTTCGCCCTGCGTCAGCCGTTCTTTATGAATCGATTCATGGAGAACGACGTGGAAAAAGAGGCGAGGTTAATCGGTGGTTGCATTGAGTCTCGAACTTGGGGCTATCTTCATGAAACTAAGGCACGTATCCGCCAGTACGTCGCGCCGCCTCAAGGCGTACAAATCCAAGTGCCACCGGGCCAAGTGCCCCCGCTCATCCCAGGGCTTCCACGGAGGTTTGAATGGGATGTACTTTCCGAGTTTTGGGTAAGGAACAAGATGCCTATTGGAGTTACCGTATGACAGCCTTCCACGAATTCGTGTTTTTCCTCAGCACGGCGCAAGAAGAGTTGGCTCGGTTCTTCGGGACGGAGAACCACATACGCGCTGTAGCATCGTATGTTGGTCCGGACTTGATCGGTCCGGGCACGTATCATGTACAGGACGGCACGCTTGTACGCGACGAGTCGGTTCAACTGGGCAATCACATTGCAGTTGACGAGACGGGTGTGTAGGCACACGTTACCCGGCTGCCCGGCCGAGCACATTACCATAAAGGTCGCCTAAGCGGCTATCCTCTTCTGGCTTCCGCCAGTCATCGCGGCGTCAAATTGACGCCAAACCGCGACCTACCCGTGAACGTCGGCCTCGTCGAGCCGAGTCAGTTGCAGGGTCAAGGTGTTTGCTCCCACCGTCGCCGTTTTGGTCGCCCGCGGGGACTTCTCGTCGACAAAATCGGGAAGCGCCCGCAGGCAGGCTTCCAGCAATTCCAATTCCCAGGCCAGCGGCGGGCGAAAGGCAAATCCCGGGTTGACCCGCAGTGCCGAGGGATAGGCTTCGGGGCCGGCCACGGGCCAGTCGTGCTGTTGGGCGGCATCAAGGTCGGCCGGGGCAATATCGAAGGCCTCGCCGAAGGTCATCGACATGCCCGACATCCGGCGGCCATGCTCCTCCTCCGAACCTTCGCCGGCAAGCGTCTGACGGACGACCTCCAGATCTTCATACATCGCCAGGCCTTGGGTTACGCCCGATTGTCCCATCACGACCGCGTACCACCGGCCGGTCTGATATCGGTCACAATCCACCTGGATGACGACGTCGCCGGGGATGTGCCGCCACGGAGCGCGCCGATAGAAGTTGGCCGCCGCGTCGAAGAAGCCGCCGACCTGCTGCGCGGTAACGCCGGGCACGCTGAGCAGGGGCGCGATCGTCTTCGATCCGGCCATGTGCTCGCTCAATTCGGCGAACACGTGGTCGGTCAGTTCGAGTTCTTCGCACACCACGCAGCGGATGCCCGCCGCCTCGAGGTGAGGCTGCAAGGCGCGTTGATGCGGCCGGGCCGCCACTTCGATCACCTCGGGCCGGTGCGGCTCACCGAACACCGGCTGCCACATCGCACGGTGCACCGTTTGCCAAAGGGCCTCCTCCCGCAGTTCTTCTTCACGCACGTCGCTGGCAAGCACCTTGCCGCTGTCGCGATCGGCCACCAACACGCTCCAGGGGCGCTGCGGTTGACCGGCAACCTCGATCCACGTGCCCAGTTGCTGCACGCCGACCTGCCAAGTCTCGCCACTGCGCTGGGGAAGCTCTCCCAAAGCGCTTTCGTCGCCCTCGAAGTCATGGCTGAGCAGCCGTTGCAGCGTGCCGGGCGGCGGCGCCGTTTCGCGGGATACCTCCTCGAGGAAAGTCAGCTCCTCGCAGCACGCGATGTCGATGCCGATCTGCCCCAGCTTCTGCCTCCAACTTGTCAGCAATTCTTCCCGCTGAACCTCAAGCTGCGCCGGGCGGCGGGGCTCCCCGGCCTCCGGGTGCAACATGCTTTCCAGCAGGACTTGCCAGACGTCGCCGACGCCGGGCTCGCCCTGGCCGACTTCCAGCAGCACGGGCCTGTGGTTGGTCGAATCGATGATCAGCAGTCTCCACAAGTCCAGCGGCTGGCCCTCGGGATCCAGCGCTGTTTCTTCGCAGCGGAAATCGAGTTGCCAGCTTTCCCCCGGCGACTGCGGCAGACGCGCCAGGGCCAGCCGCAATTGTGGCCACGAAGGCTTTCGTGCTTTGGGCGACTTCGGCAGGGGCACCTTCAACGTTTTTCGCAGCCAGGAGATGGCGCCCGGCGTGTTCCGCCAGGCCTTCAAGAATTCGGCGGTATAGGAAACCGCTTCGCTGCGGTCTCCACGACCGATGAACTCGGGAAACTCCCGCGGCAACGGCTTGCTGCCCGCCAGATAGGCAGGCACGTGCCGGTTGACCCGTTTGGCCGCTTTCAGCAGTTGCTGGGCCCTGGCCGAATCGCCCTCCCGACGAAAGGCCAACAAGGCTTCGCTGTAGGCCCAATCGGCCGAACTATCTGGTTCGTACCGTTCGAGCAGCTTGGCTAGGTCGTCATCGCGGTCGAGCGACAGCAGCGCCGAAGCCAACAGGTAGCGGATCCCCTGGTTATCGCCGGGATTCAGCCGCAACAGCTCCTGGTAGTGCTCGACTGCCTCCTCGCCGCGGCCAATATCCCACAAGCACCGGGCGAGCCCTTCCCGAGCCCGCATGTAGGGCCGGGTTTCCAAGACACCCCAAAACTCCCCCACGTGCCGCCTGAAACCCTGCTTGCCGATGGCCCGCTCGCCGGCGGCCACGCCTTTTTCATAGAGCGTCAGGGCTTCCTCCTCGGTGCGGGCGTGTTCGGCCAGCAGCACGTAGGCATCGGCACAGTCGGGAGAGATTTTCAAAGCCTTCTTCGCCAGGGCAACTTGCTTGGCGTCGCTGGGGGCATCGAAGGCCCGGTACATCATCTCCTGGGCTTCCTCCAGTGGGGTGCCGCCTGGTGCCTCTCCGGTCAACTCCGGCAACAGTTGGTGCATGATCCCTTCCATGATCCGCCGGTCAAAACCTGGAGGCAGACCTGCGGCCAACGGTTCTAAGTCACCGCCCAACTCCCCACGTTTCCGGTCGGCCGGAGCCCCTTTCTTTTTCCTTGTCATAGTATCCTTCCTTCCATTCTCCGAGCAAAGCAATTCTATCCGCCGGACCCTACAAGGGATAGTACGAAGACAACGAGGAGACTATTTAGGCCGAGCGTTTCGTCCTCCAAAGCAAGTAGAACGGGACACCCGCAATCATCAGCAGCAAACCGATGAGCGTTGACACACGATCGCCCTGAATGACATAGATCACAAAGGCCGAGCAGATCAGCAGATACATGGCCGGCGTCAGCGGATAGCCCCAGCAACGATACGGACGCGGCCGCTCGGGCTGCTTGCGGCGCAGCCGGTAAACGCCGGCAACCGTCAGGCCGCCGAAGAACACTGCGGCAAAGGTGGTGTAGGTCAATAGCTCGGAGTAGGAGCCCGTCAGCGCCAGGACCATCGACCATACACCCTGGCAGGCCAGCGCCACCGCCGGCGTGCCGGTTTGCGGGTGTACCTTGGCGCAGCCGCGAAAGAACAGTCCCTGGCGGGCCATGGCGTAGCACACCCGGGCGCCGCCGAGGATCAGACCGTTGAGGCAGCCGAACGTGGAGATCAGAATGGCGGCAATCACCAACGTGGAGCCGATCTGCCCGAAAAGCACTTCGGCCACCCGCTGCGCCACGCGATTCTCCTGAACCGCGGCAATCTCGCCGATCGGCAAGACGGCCAAGTAGGCGATGTTGGCGAGCACATACACCACCGTTACCAACACGGTGCCCAGCAAGAGCGCTCGCGGCAGCGTGCGCTCCGATTGCCGCACCTCCTCGGCCACAAAAGTCACCGTGTACCAGGCCTCGTATGCGAACAATGCCTTCGAGAGGGCGACGGCCAGGCAGGCGAGAAAACCCGCCTCGATCACTTTCCCTCCTTCAACCACCCGGAACGCATGTTCTCCCTTCAGCGGCTCGAAAAGGGGGAAGAAGTGGGCGGTGCCGTGGAAGTGGGCCAGTCCGGCCACGATCAGCGCCAGCAAGGCGGCCACCTTCAAGATCGTAAACAGGTTCTGCACGAAGGCCCCCTCGCGGACGCCGCGAATGTTGACGCCCGTCAGCAGGCCAATCACGCCGCAGGCCACCAACTGCGCCGAATTGATTTTCCAAACCTGTAGGAACTCCGGCAGGCTGGACTGTGCGGCCGCAGGCAACAGTTTTCCCAGCGGGACCACCGCCAGCACGTGGGCCTCGCCAAAGATCGGCACGAGCACGCCCAGGTACTTGGCAAAGGCGATCGCCACGGCGGCATTGGTGCCGGCCTGAATGACGAAGAATTGCGTCCAGCCGAACAGAAACGCCCAAAAATCGCTGTAGGCCTCGCGCAAGAACACATATTGCCCGCCAGCGTTGGGAATCATCGCCGCCAGTTCCGCGTAGGCATTCGCTCCCAGGATGGTGAACAGCCCGCCGAAGATCCACAGGCCGATGAGTATGCCGGGCGATTCGACCCACTGGGCCATGATCGACAGCCCGAAGAAAATCGCCGAGCCGATCATCGAGCCGACCACCAGCGTGGTGGCGTCGAACAGTCCCAAGCGTCGCTGCAATGGGCGGGTCTCAGTCATCATGCTCCCAGGATCACGCAACCTTATTTAGCGACCCCGTTTTCTCAGAATAAACACGGTATCGGACAGTTCATTGCTCAGCCGCAGCGGCTGATCCAATTCATACCAGAAATCGTACACGTCGCAAAGCTCCCAGGCAGGCACTTTCGCCAGCAGCCGGCGGAACTGGGCGGCCGTGTATATGCGGAACTGAAAATCGTCGCGGAGTCGAAGCTGTTTCGTTCCGCTGCGGACCAGCAGGCTGACGCGAAGCGTCTCCAGCCGGCGGCGGCGATCGGTCTGCAAAACGCGCAGCGTGACGGCGACCCGCGTGCGGCCGCGACGCTCCGCCCAACGCTCGATGCACTCTTCGGCCGCGTCGGGCGGCAGCAGGTGAAAACCGAGGATGTAGATGCCGCCCGGCCGCACGCTATCGGCAACGCACTCCAGGTGACGGCGGGCGGCCTCCTCGGTGAGCAGGTGGCGGAAACCATCGAAGGTGTTGTAGGCCGCATCCACGGGCTTCGACAACTGGAATTGGGCCATGTCGGCTTGGAACACGGCAGCCCGCAGGCTCCGGCGCGCCAGGCGGCGTCGCAAGTAGTTGAGCATCGGCCGGCTGAGGTCAAACCCGGTCAGTCGGCAGCCTCTTGCCGCCAGTTCCACCAGCAGCCGCCCCGTGCCACACGCCGGTTCCAAGAGGCGTCGCACGGGGAAAGGACAATACTTGCGGCACGCCGCCTCAATGAAATCAGCCTCCGGCCGCGTCTCGGATTGGAAGGCAATGTCATAATCCTGTGGAAAATCGTACCAGCTCGCTCGGACGATGGTGGATTTGGTCACTACCCCGGCCTCGGAGAATCAAGCGGTTGTTTCAAAAGGATCTTGGAGCGAGTATAGTAATCCGTTGACGACCATGTAAAGCCGCGACCAGTGGTCGCGGTTTTTGTGTGCTTGCGGATCGGCTGCCTTCGGGTTCAGTTGCGGCCAACGGTTGGTTGATTCAAACTGCAAACGCACAATATCGACGAGTGTGCCACTGCTTGCCGAATTGCCTGAGACGTCGTTTACTGGAGGAGCACTGCTTGCCGGCGACGTATGGAGGCTGCTGGACCCGCAAGCAGTGCGGATGTGTCGGAAATCGCGGCGTTTCCTCCAGCGGCAAGCAGTGGCACACTCTCAGTGCGATTACGATTTGAGTCGGTTTACGGATGGAGAACTCCATGAAACTCGCGACGTTTACACTCACACTGATCCTCTTCTCGGCCGGCATGGTGGCGGCTGCCGATTGGCCGATGTACCGTGGCGATGCCGCCCGCAGCGGCTACACGTCGGAGCAATTGCCCGATGCACTCTGGCCCTTGTGGACCTATCGCTCCGCCCAGGCGCCCGCGCCGGCCTGGCCCACCCGCACCCGCCAGCGCTACGACGTGGCGTATCAGCCCGTGATTGCCGGCGGCATGCTTTATGTCGGCACCTCGGCGGAGGGCAAAGTCTATGGCATCGACGCCGCGAGCGGCCGCACCCGCTGGCAGTTCTTCACCGATGGCCCCGTGCGCTTCGCCCCGGCCGTCTGGCAAGACCGCCTGTTCGTTGCCAGCGACGACGGCTATCTGTACTGTCTTGATGCCCGCAGCGGCACGTTGCACTGGAAACTGCGGGCCGGTCCGCGTGCCGACCTGTTGTTGGGCAACGATCGGATGATCGCGCGCTGGCCGGTGCGTGGCGGGCCGGTGGTCGTCGACGAAACCGTTTACTTCGGCGCAGGCATCTGGCCCAGCGAGGGCGTGTTTGTGGTTGCCGTCGATCCCCGCAGCGGAAAAGTGATGTGGCGCAACGACTCCTCCGGCTCGATCGAGATGGACCAGCCGCATCCCACCGCCCGGGCGCAAAGCGGGATCGCCATCCAAGGATATCTGGCCGTTATGGGCGACTCGCTGCTGGTGCCCACGGGCAACGCCGTGCCGGCAGCGTTCGATCGCCGAAACGGCACGCTGCGTTACTTCGAACTGCAGTCGAACGGTCAGCTCGGCGGAGCCGATGTGGTCAGCATCGATCAGAACTTCTTCGTCAACACGTCGATGTTCCTGGGCGCAACCGGGGCAAGCTGCCTCGGTCGGATTGGGACCGTGGTGGCGGCCCACCCCGATTTCCTCGTCACGTCGCACGGCAGCAAGCTTGACGGCATCGACCGCCGCAACCCGCTGATCGAGAAGGATGTCGTCGACCGCAAGGGCCAAAAAAAGCGGGCCAAGGCGCTGGTCAAACCGGCATGGAGCGCGGAATTGCCGACCGACTTCGGCCTGGCGCCGCCGGTGCTCAAGGGCACCGAGATGCCGCAGGGCGAGCTGATGAAATCGACCAATTGGAGCACGCCGGCCATCGCGGGCGAGCCGGGGGCGCTCATCGTTGCGGGCAACCGTGCCATCGTCGGCGGCCGGAACCAAGTGGCGATGGTCGATCTGCCCTCGCGCAAGGTGATTTGGACCGCCGAGGTCGATGGCGCCGCCTGCGGCCTGGCCGTGGCCGACGGCAGGCTCTACGCGAGCACCGATCGGGGCATCATCCACTGTTTCAGCGGTATCCGCACGGAAAAGCCGACGTTCATTCAGCCGCCGCAAGACACTGCGAAATCCGAGGAGAACAATGTCTTTGCCGCCGCGGCCCAAGAGATTATCCGGCGCACCGGGGCAACGTCGGGTTATGGCCTCGACCTCGCATGCGGTGATGGCAGGTTGGCGCTTGAGTTGGCTCGACAGACGCAGCTTCGCATCTACGGCGTGGAAAAGGATCCCGCCAAGGTCGAGGCCGCGCGGAAGTTGATCGATCAAGCAGGACTGTACGGAACGCGCGTGACGATCCACCAGGGCGATCCCAGCAAAGTGAATTACCCCGATTATTTCGCCGACCTGGTCGTGTCCGGCCGTTCTGTCACCGAGGGTGGCGCCGCGGTGCAGCCGGCCTGGTTTGAGAGAATGCAACGCCCGTGCGGCGGAATCGCTTGCCTGGGCAAGCCGGGCGCGATGCAGCAAACTGTTCGCGGTCCGCTGCCCGGCACCGCCAGTTGGACCCATCAAAACACCGACCCTGCCAACACGCTTTGCTCGGCCGACGCGGTGGTCCGCGGGCCGCTGGAAATGCTCTGGTTCCACGATACCGATTTCGTGATGGCGAACCGGCACGGCCGCGGGCCCGCCCCGCTGGTCGATGGCGGCCGCATGATCGTGCAAGGGCTGCACGGGCTGCGGGCCGTGAGCATCTACAACGGCCGCACGCTCTGGGAGTTTCCGCTGGAAAACGTGCTGCGAAGGTACCACAGCGAGCACAGCAACGGCGCAGCCTGGGCGGGGAGCAATTATTGCCTGGAAGACGATTGCGTTTACGTGCACGACGGCAAGCGCTGCCTGCGGCTGGAGGCAAGCTCCGGCCGCCAAACGGCCGAGTTCGCCCCGCCCAATCGCCCCGACGGCAAGCCGGACACGTGGGCCTACATCGCCTGTCAGGGCGGTATCCTCTTTGGCAGCTTGGCCAATGAAGATTACAGTGTCCGCTGCTGGAAATCTCAGGGGGAAATCGATAGCCAATTCATCGAGTCGGTGATGCTCTTTGCCATCGATACGCAGACGGGCAAGAACCTGTGGACCTTCCAGCCCAAGGATTCCATCCGCAACAACGCGATTGCCATTAGCGGCGGCCGCGTGTACCTCATCGACCGCCCGCCCGCCGAGGTCGACGACGTTCGCTTTCCCGCCGTGCAATCCAAGGCCGAAGCCAAACGCAAAGCGGCGGCCTCACACCGGCGTGACGAGGAGGAGTTCCGAGATTTGACTCCCTCTCAGCCCCTGGGACGATTGTCGGCGCTGGAAAGCCGCACCGGCAAACCCGTATGGACGACCGATCGTGAAGTGTTCGGCACCCAGTTGGCCGTGAGCGAAAAACACGGCGTGCTGTTGATGAGCTACCAGCCGGCGCACCAGGCGACATTGATCGCCGAACGGGGCGACCGGATGGCAGCACTCCGCACCAGCGACGGAACGCCGCTATGGGACGTAGCGGCCCGCTATGTCGCCCGGCCGATCGTCAACGACCGCACGATCTACGCCGAGCCGGGCGCTTGGGACCTGCTCACCGGCAGCCAGATTCCCTTTAAGCTCGAACGTTCCTACGGCTGCGGGATCCCTTGCGGGTCGCGGAACCTGCTGCTGTTTCGTTCGGCCACGTTCGCTTACCTCGACCTGAACCGCGGCAGCCAGACCGTCAACTACGGCGGCATCCGGCCGGGCTGCTGGGTGCCCGCCATTCCGGCCGGCGGCCTGGTGCTGATGCCCGACGCCGCCAGTTGGTGTACGTGCAGCTACCTGAACCAGGCGACCATCGCCCTGCGGCCCAGCGGCACGCCCTGAGGCATGGGCCCGGCTGAGTTGCACGCCTTTGCCATGTCCTCACAACATCGCAACATCATGGCACGCCAGGCGGAGAGCGATGTTGCCGCGCCCTTCGTCCCTCAAAGCGTGCCACCGGCCGCTGCTCTGCAAGGGCACAGACGATGGCGTGCTGGTTGACGTAAGTGGTCGGCGGGGGTTAGAATTGTTGCAGAAGGCACCGTGGCGGGCGCCGCATGGGGCGGCGTGGGCTGGTCGGACACAAGGATTGGAAGGGCACAGGGATGAGCAAGCAACATCAATATGTTGAGCAGCGAGACGGGGGCTTCTGGGTGGCAGGCAGTCGCGTCTCTCTCGACTCAATCGTCTACGCCTTCCTCGAAGGGCAAACCGCCGAAAGCATCGCTCAGTCGTTTCCGGTGCTTTCTCTGGAAAAGGTGTACGGGGCCATCGCATACTACCTGGCCCGTCGAAGGGATGTTGATGCCTATTTGGCGCAGGCCAGGCTCGATTATGAAGCCAAGCGGCAGGCTGCCCGCGACGCCGACCCGACATTCTATCAGAAACTGGCGGACGCCCGGCGGCAAACCCAGGCGACGTAGCCATGAGAGTGCGGTTTCAGGCCGACGCCGACCTCAACCAGATCATCCTCCTGGCAGTCATTCGCCGCGAGCCCGCCATCGATTTCCAGACGGCCGGGGCCGCAGGGTTGGCCCACCGAGTCGACTCCGAAGTACTGGCAATGGCGGCCCGCGAGGGGCGCGTGTTGGTCACGCATGACCACAGAACCATGCCGCGGTGCTTTGCCGAATTCGTCGCAACGCAGGCAAGTCCCGGTCTGCTCGTGGCTCCTCAGCATCTCTCCGTTTCCGTCGTTGTGGAGGAACTTCTGCTCATCTGGAACGCCACCGAGGCCGAGGAGTGGACCAATCGTATCTGCTACCTTCCCCTGTGACTCCCGCGCATCGGCTGCACTCGTTTGTCGGGTATCCTCATGAAGTTCTCGGGTTGCAGGAGGCTTGCCGCCGAGATATCTTCGTCGATGGCTTCCCAATGAATCCCGATCCCCCCGCCGATCAGTTCCCACTGAGCTTTCTGCCGGGCAGTGGCCTTCAGCAAGCGAGGGAACCAGGGAAGGGGGACCGAGATGATTCGGCCATCCGAGAGGACAACGGACAGAGAATCCTTCGTGCAAGAAACATCGACGGCCCTCAGTAGCGCTGGCATTAAACCATCTTACCACATTTCCGTTTAAGGCGGAAAGAGGGCGTAGAATGGCCCGCGGTTCCCTGGGTAAAGCGCACCCGCCGCGCATGGTCCTCGGAGTCCTCCATCTGCTTGAGGCAATTCTCGAGGGCAGCGGGGGAGTTTGGCCTCCCACAATGCTGCAAGCGCATGTAGAATAGACCAGAGTGGTCTTGATGGAAATGGGAGAAATCCGATGGTAGCGAAGTACACGGCGATCGTTCAGCAGCACGACGAGTGGTGGATCGGCTGGATCGAGGAAGTGCCGGGCGTCAATTCCCAGCGGCGAACTCGCGAGGAGTTGCTCGAAAATCTCCAGGACGCCTTGGCAGAGGCGTTGGAGATGAATCCATGATGACCCGTTTTGAACATGTTTACGTGCTCAACGTGATGTCCAGCGACCATCCCGGCATTGTGGCGGCCGTGACCGCGGCCGTGGAGTCGCTGGGCGGCAACATCGATGCCTGTAGCCAGACGGTGCTGGGCGGCTATTTCACGCTGATTATGATTGTGAGCGTGCCCGAGCCGATTGAGTCGGAGCAGTTGGCCCAGCGGGTGCGCGAGGCCGGCAAGGGGGGCTCGGAATACCAGGTATTGGTTCGGCCCGCGCTACCGCAAGACGCCTTTGTGCCCGGCGAGCCCTCCGACCGCTTTGTCATCAGTGCCTTCGGCCGCGACCAGCCGGGCATCGTTCGGCGTTTCAGCCAATACCTGGCGGGCAAGGACATCAACATCGTCGATCTGTACGGAGACCGCAGCGGCGAGGAATTCGTGCTCATCGGCCAGGTCGAAGTGCCCGCCCATTGGGATATCCGCATGCTTCAGGCCGACCTGGAACAGATGGGCCAGGAGTTGGGATTTACCGTAAAGTTGCAGCACGAAAACGTGTTCGTGGCCACCAACCAGTTGCGGCTGGGCCGCTCTTCTTCGGGACAAGTTAGTAGGTCAGGCTTTCCAGCCTGACTGGAATCGAGTAGCTCAGGCTTTCCAGCCTGACTGGAATCAGGAAAAGTCAGGCTAGAAAGCCTGACCTACCGCGTGCAATTATGCTTCGCACCGACGAGATTCTTTCGACCATTCAAATGTTGCACGCCGAGCATCTCGACGTGCGCAGCGTCACGCTGGCCCTAAGCGTCGAAGATTGCGCGGCGCCCAACGTCGATCATCTCTGCCGGAAGCTGCGGCAGAAGATCCACTCGCGGGCGAGCCGGCTGGTGGAGGTGTGCGACCGCGTGGCGGCCAAGTATGGCATCCCGGTGATCAACAAGCGGCTGGCGATCTCGCCGGCCGCGGCGATCCTGGCGGGCCACGGCCGCGCTGCCGCCGTGCAAGTGGCCCAGGCCCTGGATGCCGCCGCCGCCGAGTGCCGCGTGGATTTCGTGGGCGGCTTCACCGCGCTGGTGCACAAGGGAATCACCTCTGGCGACGACGTGGTGATCCAGTCGCTGCCCGAGGTGCTCTCCCAAACGGCCCGGGTCTGCGCCTCGGTCAACGTGGCGTCGCGCAAGGCGGGCATCAACATGGATGCCATCCACCAGATGGGCCATGTGCTCTTGAGAATCGCCGCGGCCACCGCCGACCGCCGCGGCTTCGGCTGCGCGAAGCTGGTCGTCTTTGCCAACATCCCCGAGGACAATCCCTTCATGGCCGGCGCTTACGTGGGGGCCGGCGAGCCCGAGGCCGCGGTGAACATCGGCGTTTCCGGCCCCGGCGTTGTTTGCAGTGCGCTGAAGCGCCGCCTGGCCATGGGAGAGAAGCTCACCCTCGGCGACCTGGCCGAAGAGATCAAGATTACCAGCTTTCGGGTCACCCGGGTGGGCGAGCTGATCGGGCGGGAGGTGGCCGCCGAACTGGGCGTGGCCTTCGGCATCGTCGATCTCTCGCTGGCGCCCACGCCCACCGTCGGCGACAGCGTGGGCGAGATCCTCAAGACGCTGGGCATCGGCCGCATCGGCGCGCCGGGCTCAACCGCCGCGGTCGCCATGCTCAACGACGCCGTCAAGAAGGGCGGCCTGTTCGCCTCCAGCTCCATCGGCGGCCTAAGCGGCGCGTTTATTCCCGTCAGCGAAGATGCCGCCCTGGCCGAGGCCGTGGGCCAGGGGCACCTCGTGTTGGAGAAGCTGGAGGCGATGACCAGCGTCTGCTCGGTCGGGCTGGACATGATCGCCATCCCCGGCGACACGCCGCCGGAAACCATCGCCGCCATCATCGCCGACGAAGCGGCCATCGGCGTGATTAACGACAAGACCACCGCCGTGCGGCTGATTCCCGTGCCGGGGGCCAAGGCCGGAGAAATGGTCGATTTCGGCGGCCTGTTCGGCTCCACGCCGGTGATGGAAGTCCGCAACGCCGGCGCCAGCGACGCGTTCGTCCACTTTGGCGGCCGCATCCCCGCCCCCGTCCAGTCGCTGCGGAACTGAGCGGCCCGGAAAAGGTGACAGTCACCTTTCATGCGCAGCAACGGGCACCAACCGAAGGTTGGTCGGGCCTTTCAGGCGAAAGGTCCCGGTCACCGTGTGTGGCAAGATTTTCTGGCGTGCGGCAAGGGTTGTGTGTGCCACTGCTTGCGGTGAGTCGTCTTCATGGTGTGCGCCACCGAAAAACACTGCTTGCCCGGGAGCGTTGGCGGTTTTAGCGTCCGCAAGCAGTGACGGGCGAATAGGTCGTTTCCGGGCAAGCAGTGGCACACCTCGGGTTGCCAGGAAAACTTGCCGCACATCTGTCACCTTTTCCGGACCGCCGACGGAAAAAGACTCCGGACCCTCTTTTGTCACCCTCCTCATTACCACCTTTTCCGGATCCGGTCGCTGCGGAACGGAGTGCGGCACCGGCTGCCTGGGCTCTTCCGGCAGCGGCGTCGGCGTAAATCCTAGGGGAATGAAGGCCAGCGTCAGCCAGCCCAGCACCATCCGCAGCGGGCCCAGCGGCTCGTGGTCGTTGGCCGTGGGCGGATGGATCGGGCCCATCAACAGCAGCAAGAACAGGATCAGCGACCAGCCCCAGAGATACTGCCATTGCCAGATCACCGCCAGGACGGCTCCCATCAACAGCAGTGACGCCACCGGCCGGGCCTTCCTGCGCAGCAGGGCGTAAAGGATATGGCCGCCGTCGAGTTGACCGATGGGGATCAGATTCAGCGACGTCACCAGCAGCCCGACCCAACCGGCAAAGGCCATCGGGTGCAAAAGCAGTTCATGCCCATGCGGAACAGGCTCGGCAACCCAACCGGCGAGCCAGCGGAACAACAAGGGTTCGCCTAGCAATAGGCTTTCGGTGTTGCCGGGCCTCCAGGGGAACGGATACGACCACTGCAAGCCGATGATGCTGAAGATGATGGTGGGCACCAGGCCGGCCAACGGCCCGGTGATGCCGATGTCGAACAGTGCCCGGCGGCCGCCTACGCGAGGCTCCATCGCAATCACCGCCCCGAACGTGCCGAGGGGTGAATACGGCATGGGAATGAAATAGGGATAGCTGGCATAAACCCCATAGCGCCGGGCCTGGAGAAAATGGCCCATTTCATGGCAGATAAGGATCGTCATCAGCGGCACAGCGTACGCCAGACCGCCCGCCAACACCGTGGTAAGGCACGTGGCAACAAACAGCGCCAGTGGCAGCCCGAAGCGCCGCTGCCGGGGCCGCCTGCTAGGCATGGGCGCCTCCGGCGGCCCATACACTACCTCGGGCGTGATGACTGGCGGTCCTGCGCCGGCGTCTTCGCCCGCCGCGTAAATCTCCTCGCGTTTATCAGGATTGTCGTCATTCATGGACATGTGGTATTGTATCATGTGCATTCCGAGGGGCAAGCGGGGAAATGACGAAGGACGAATCCCGAATGACGAAGAAATTCTCGAATGACCAATGACGAAGCAAGGTGCGAGTCAATGTACGCGTGCTTCGCACGTTTTCGGCATTCGGACATTTGCCATTCCTTCGTCATTAGTCATCGGGATTTGGTCATTTGCATCACGGCGAATCTAGTGGCATAGGCCCGTAGTGCAAGAGAAGGCATGTCTTATCGGAGGACGCGCCATGCTCGATCGTTTCTTCCGACTCTCCGAAAACGGCACCACGGTGCGCACCGAGCTGCTGGCCGGGCTGACGACGTTCCTCACCATGGCCTACATCATCTTCGTGCAGCCGGCCGTGTTGTCGGGCAGGATGTTCAACATCGAAACCGGCATGGATTTCGGCGCGGTCACCACGGCCACCTGCCTGGCGGCCGCGCTGGCCACGGCGATCATGGGCCTCTACGCCCGCTACCCCATCGCCCAGGCCCCTGGAATGGGCGAAAACTTCTTTTTCGTCTTTAACATGCTGCCGGTCGCGGCGGCGATGATCCAGTCGCAGGTCGCGGCCGGGCAAATCGCCGCCGGCTCGACCTCGCCCTGGCAGATCGGCCTGGGCGTAGTTTTCTTCTCCGGGGTGCTGTTTTTGTTGCTTTCGATGCTGGGCGTCCGCGAAAAACTCATGGAAGCCATCAGCCCCAGCATGCGCAACGGCATCGCCATCGGCATCGGTCTGTTCATCGCCTTCATCGGCCTGCAGAGCACGCATTTGATTCTGAAAGACCAAGGGACGGGCGTGAAGCTCAATCCACAATTCACCTCGCCCGACCTGATCGTCTTCTTCTGCGGCCTGCTGGTGACCGCCGGCCTGCACGCCTTGCGCGTCCGCGGCTCGATCGTTTGGGGG
>Ga0315289_10007907_pt1 | contig 15415 bp, 14 predicted proteins | sample YL17G11_40_MG_FD_203452 | JGI IMG/M metagenome (GOLD analysis project Ga0315289, IMG submission 203452) | Sediment microbial communities from Yellowstone Lake, YNP, Wyoming, USA - YL17G11_40 | ecosystem: Environmental > Aquatic > Freshwater > Lake > Sediment | place: USA: Wyoming | collected... | reverse complement strand
TTTCGGCATACGCGGGGGACTCGCCCTACGTCATCGAGGAGTTCGAGGTCAATCCGCTCGTCATCCGCAAGGGAAAGCTCGTGCCGTTGGACGGACTGTGCCGGTTCTCGAGGGCGCACCGGGAACTTACGGCCCGGCCGTACGGGCAGATCAGGAACCTCCTCCGGCCGGACTCGATCGGCATCATCGGCGTCTCCGAGAAGATGAACATCGGCCACATCATTCTCAACAATATCCTGAAGAACGGTTTCCCGAAAGAGTGCGTCTTCGTCGTCAAGCCGGGAGCGGCGGAGATCGAAGGCTGCCGGTCGGTGCCGGCGGTGCGGGACCTCCCCGGGACGGTGGACATGTTCGTCCTGACCCTGGGCGCCGAACAGAGCTACGAGGTGATGAAGGAGATCACGGAGAACGGCAAGGCCCGGTCGGTTATCATCATCGCCGGCGGCCTGGGAGAGAAGCAAGGGACTCAGGGCCTCGAGGGGATGATCAAGGACCTCATCGCCCGCGGCCGGGAGGAGGGGCGGACAATACCGGTCGTCAACGGCGGCAACTGCCTCGGCATCGTCTCGAAGCCCGGGAAGTACGACACGACGTTCATCACAGACCACAAACTGCCGCGGCCGAAGGGGCCGAGGTCGGACATGGCCGTCATCAGCCAGAGCGGCGCGTTCATGATCTCCCGGATGAGCAAGATGCCGCATATCGAACCGCGCTATGCCGTGTCGCTCGGGAACCAGATCGACCTAACGGCCTCCGATTACCTCAATTACTTGAAGGACGAACCCGAGGTGCGGACCTTCGCCGTCTACATGGAAGGTTTTCAGCCGGGAGACGGATACGCGTTCGCCCGGGCGGTCAAGGAGATCACGGCCCGGGGAAAAACCGTCGTCGTCTACAAGTCGGGGCGCTCGCCGGAGGGCCGGGGCGCGGCCTCGAGCCACACCGCGTCGGTTGCCGGCGATTACAACATCTGCCGGTCCATCCTGAAGCAGGCCGGGGCGATCGTCTGCGAGGACATCGAGGAGTATGAGAGTTTCGTCCGGGGCGTTCACGGTTTGGAAGGCAGGAAGGTGAGGGGGAACAGGGTGGGCCTCGTCAGCAACGCGGGATTCGAGTGCGTGATCATGGCCGACAGCCTGAAGGACGACGAAGCGGAACTCGTCCCGGCGGAGTTCGCGCCCGCGACGCGGTCGAGGATCGTCGAGACGCTCAAGCCGCTCGGCATCGACAAGCTCCAGGACGTTCATAACCCGCTCGACGTGACACCCGTCGGCGACGACGCCGTGTTCTGCGCCTGCACCGTGGCCGTGCTCGAGGACCCGAACGTGGATTGCGCCGTGATCTCCCCCGTTCCGATGACGCCGGCCATGCAGACACTCGCTCCATCGGACGCCTACAAGGAGAGCATCCTCAGCCCGGAAAGTTTCGCCCAACGGATCGTCGCGGCGTTCAGGAAGACGGACAAGCCGTTCGTCGTCAACGTCGACGCCGGCAAGGTCTATGACCCGCTGTGCGAACTTCTCGACGAAGCCGGCATCCCCGTCTTCCGCCGCGCCGACGAAGCGTTGAGATTTTTGCGGAAATACGTCCATCATCGCCTGAGAAAATAAGTAAGTGTCAAACCTACAATCTTAACAAGTCTGTTAAGATTGTAGGTTTGACCCTTACTTATCTTTCTTTACTGTCAGAGTAAACCCTTGACAACGGGCTTGTTTATGGGTATCTTCAATGTATATACATAGGAGCTAAATATGCGCACACGGGTCAAAAAATGGGGAAATAGCCTCGGCCTTCGAATTCCGAGGACTTTTGCCGATGAGGTAAACCTGAAGGAAAACTCGTATATTGAGATGATGATGCAGGAAGGCTCTCTGTTGATCACTCCCGTCACGGAACGCGAATGGACCCTGGAAGAACTGCTGGCCGGGGTCACAGACGAGAACCGGCACCATGAGTGGGAGACCGGCCCGGCCGAAGGCGGGGAAATATGGTAAAAAAGACCGCCTATGTGCCCAAGCGGGGAGATGTCGTTTGGATGACGATGAACCCGCAGGCGGGACATGAACAAGCGGGCAGGCGGCCGGCCGTTATTCTTTCGCCCGCGGCCTATAATGCCAAGGTCGGATTGGCCCTCGCGGCGCCGGTCACCAGCCGGGTCAAGGGGTACCCGTTCGAAACCTTGGTCCCTTCGGGCCTCCCGGTTTCCGGCGCGATATTGTCGGACCAGGTGAAGAGCCTGGATTGGCGCGTCCGTGAAGCCGCCTTGTCGTGTGAACTACCATCCTCCGTCGTCAGCGAGGTCCTACAGAAGCTCAGATCTCTTCTTGCCTGACGGGTGCCTACGCGCAAAGATGCGGGCGCGATCCTACCTGTTCGCGATGTCCCAGCTCATCTCGTGGACCATTCGGGCGACGCGTTCCAGCTTGTCCCAATTGATCCGGTCCGGCCGGTCCATGGGCGTGTGGTAGGTCGGATGGATGCCCGTGAGGAACCAGAGGGCCGGCACGCCCCTCTGCATGAACGGCCAGTGGTCGCTCCGCCGGAGCAGGTTGGAGACGTTGTTGTCGATCTTCATCTTGAGGTCGAGGCCGAAAGCCGCGTTGGCCTTGTCGAGCGGCGTCTTGAGCTCCGGAAAGCGGCTCAATCCCAGGACGTTCAACGTGTTCCCGTTGGCCTCCGCCGTTTGGACGTCGAGGCCGCGATAGCGCCAATCGTCGCCGGCAGGGATCTCCTCGTTGCGGCCGATCATATCCATATTGAGCAAGGCCAGGGTCTTGTCCAGGGGGAGAAGCGGATGTTCGGTGTAGGCCCAGGCCCCGAGCAATCCTGACTCTTCGGCGTCCCAGGACGCGAAGAGGACCGAGCGTTTCGGCCTCCGGCCCTCTTGGGCGGCTAACGCGTAGGCCTCGGCGATGTCCATGACGGCGACCACACCCGAGATATTGTCATCGGCCCCGGGCATGATCTCGCCGTTCTCAACGCCCAGGTGATCGTGGTGGGCGCAGACAATGACGCACTCGTTCTTGAGCGCGGGGTCCGAGCCCTCGATCATGGCCACGACGTTCTTCGTCGGCACGGGGTGCCTGTCCACCGAAACCGTGAGCTCGGCGATCGGCCCCGTCAACGAAACAGGCGTCATCCCGTTCGCCGTCTCGGCGGCTTTGGCAAGGTCGAGGAATTTCCGGCCTGAGCCCTGGACGAGAGTTTCAGCCAGGGAGGGGGAGATCTGGGCTGCAGGAATATGGAGCTTGTCCACCCAATCAGCCAGGCTGAGCCAGTCGGAGCGCGTCTGTTCGTCCGGCCAGGCGCTCTTCGCCAGGGCCTCGAAATTGACGGGCCCCGGATGGTTGTGGACATCCTGGACGAAGAGGATGCCGATGGCCCCTTTCTCCTGGGCCAGGAGGGCCTTGCGGAGCGGGCTCGACGCTTCCGAACGGACAACCCCGTCAAACGGGCTCTGTGGATCGAACTCGCCGGGCTCGTGATCGAGGACGAGGACGATATATCCTTTGAGCGACGATCCGTAATCCGCCGTCCGGACCCCGAAGCCGGCATAGGCGATGGGCCCTCGGGCCGTGCCGCCGGCGCTGAATTTCAAGGGATAATAATCCTGCCCGGGATGAAGACGCATCGTAAGCCCGTCGCCGAACGCGATCTCGAGCCGGTTGTCCGGCCCGAGCGAGGCGGCCATCAGGTTGAAGGGCTGGAAGAACGAGCCTCCCGGGCCGGCCCCTTTGAGCCCCATCCGGTCCAGGCGGGCCTTGATGAATTCGGCGGCGACATCGGTGTCGTGCGTCCCGTTCTTCCGGCCGTTGAGGCTGTCGGACGTGAAGAAGAGCATGTCGGCCTTCATGTCCGCTTTGCGGATGGACTTGTTCTGCGGCGCGGCGGCATCTTCCACGGCGGCTTGGGATGTCAAAACCGTTGCCAAAGTCAAACAAATGCAGACGGCCAAATAGGCTCTGGATCGTCGGGCTGATGTCATGGGATACCTCTCGGCCGGCTTATATCACACGAAAATCGCCCGGTCAAATTCCTGTATGGGGTCAATACATTAGTGACACCTTTACCCTGGACTTTTTCAATGGCCAAATGCTCTTTTCAGAAAAATCGATAACTCACTGCATAAGACGGTCATAAGGGGAAAACTACAAATTCTCTTAGGATGAGAGATACCGTAGATTAGGACTTTCCGAAGAATCCCAACGTGTCGCTGATGTATCTTACCCAGCAAAGGTGAGATAGAAGAGGGAGCTAGGCCAGGATATCAAACGACAATGAAAAAGAAAGCTGCGGGCCTGCCAGACCTTCTTTTTAAAGATTAGCCTTCCTCTTGTCACTTTTTAATATAATATTCTCCCTCCCATTCGCTCATCATGATAGTGCTTGAAATCATCTGGTTCTTAAACTTCATACTGCCTTGAATCCCTATGTACTGACCGGTCCCCCTTACGATTTCAATTTCTCCCTCTAGGGTCATAATGGGCTTGCCTTTGGGAGAAAGAACAGTCGTTGATTTCCCTTTAAATTTTGAATAGACCACATCCCCATTCTGAGACTCCTTTATATAGCCCCAGAAAGGTCCGTTACCTTTGATGTAGTCGGCGCAGGATATAAATGAAACCTCTGCGCGATCCATAAATTTGTGCTCACCCGTACTCCAATTCATGCCTTCCCACTTGCTGATGAGAATCATGTGGCCTTCGACATCATCGAATGCGATCGTTGGGCGCTCGGTGTAGGCATAGGTCCCTTTTCCAGAAATCTTTATCCTCTCCTGGGCTGTGGATGATACACAAAGACCAAAAATCAGGGCGAGACTGAATAAGACTCCCATCCAGGGTTTGGGCTTAAAAATATGCATTTTTCCCTCCTTTTAAAAAGGCTAGGCCCGCAGCCTTTTTTATCTTAACAATTTATGTCTTTAGATGGGTAAGAAATTGTTTTTTATGATCTAACGCTCCCCCTCCGAGTCTCAAAACCACATTATTTATTTTTAATATCATCTGAAGATGAGAATGTCAAGTTCCATCGATCACCGGAAAGGCCGGCGATCCCGGGACGCATCTGCTGACCCTCGCGGATCGGCCGGGCGAAGCGCGGCTGAGCGGAATTATGCGATGGGTCCTAGGAACTGGGATTTTCCTCGCCGTTCCCGGGCTTTTTTAATTGCGCTAAGCGGTCTTGATATAGCCGCAGCCTTCAGGCTGTGTCTTCTTGCTCGGGCATAGGCCCGGCACGAATTAAGGACAGCCGTTGTTAGCGCGCGGCAATCATGATAAAATTGCCGCGATGAAAAGAGCCGGTCCAACCTTCATTTTGCTGGCTCTCGTCTTGGGAGGCACCGCATTCATGGCCGCACGACCGACGGATCAGGAGAGAGCGCTCGCGTCGTTTATCCCCGCCGAATTCACGGGCTGGACGATCGAAGAGGACCAGGTCTTCGACGCCGAGACGATCTTCAAATACGTCGATGGAGCCGGCGAGGTCTATCGCTCCTACAACATGAAGTCCCTCTTCGCCCGGCGGTTCGCAGCCAAGAGCAAACCTGCCCTCGTGGTCGACCTCTTTGACATGGGGACGAGCGCGGACGCTTTCGGCCTCTTCACCCACGACCTCGACGGCGAGGACGCGGCGACGGGGCAGGGATCGACCTATAAAGGGGGACTCCTCTCGTTCTGGAAGGGACGGTATTTCGCTTCGGTTTACGCCGAAGACGAAACACCCGAGACGAAACAGGCGGTCGTCGGGCTCGCCCGGAAGATCGATGGGGCCATCAGGGAGACAGGGGAGAAGCCGGCGCTCGTCTCCATGCTTCCGCCCGAGGGACTCCAGACAAAGGACATCCGCTTCTTCCACAACCATTCGGTCCTGAACTATCACTTCTTCGTGGCGGACGAGAATATTCTCCAGCTCGACCAGACAACCGCGGCTGTCCTCGCGTCTTATGGTGACAAGGACGTCCGAAGCCGGCTCCTCGTCGTCCGCTACTCCAGCGTCGCGAAAGCCGAAGCCGCGCTTGACAGCTTCGTAAAAGCTTATATGCCGGACGCGAAGGGCGCCGGCATCGTCCGGACCGAGGACGGGAAATGGACCGCGGCGCGGCGGAAAGACCGCTTGGTCATCATCGTTTTCCAGGCGCCGACCCGGGAATTCGCCGAGAACCAGCTTCGGTGGACCGAAACGAGCATCGGAAAATAAAGGAGGAATGATCATGAAGAATAAAGCCATGACCCGGCGGGACTTCATCAAGGCCGCGTCAATGGCGCCCCTGGCCGGCGTCTTCATCCCGGCCTTGAAGGGCCAACCCACTCAGGCCGCGGCGGAGAAGGTGAAGGTCGTCCTCATCAGGGACAAGGACGCTTTGGACGCCTCCGGGACGCCGAACACCGATGTCATTCAGCGGATGCTCGACGAAGCCGTCACGACGCTCCTCGGCGAAAAAGACCCGGTCAAGGCCTGGAAGACGATCATCAGGCCGGAGGACACGGTGGGCATCAAGACCAACACCTGGAATTACATCCCGACGACGACCCAGGTCGAGCAGGCCATCATGCGGCGCGTCCTCGACGCGGGGGTCCCTGAGGGGCGGGTCTCCATCGATGATCGCGGCGTGCTGACGAACCCCATATTCAAGGAAGCGACGGCCTTCATCAACGCCCGTCCGGCCCGCGCCCACCATTGGTCCGGCATGGGGAGCCTGATCAAGAACTACATCATGTTCACCCCGAATCCTTCCGCCTGGCACGGTGACACCTGCGCCGACCTGGCCAAGATCTGGGACCTGCCTCATGTCAAGGGCAGGACGAGGCTGAACGTCCTGGTCATGCTGACCCCGCTGTTCCACGGCATCGGGCCTCACAACTACAGCAAGGAATACGTTTGGGAATACAAGGGGCTCATCGTCAGCCGGGACCCCGTGGCCGCCGACGCGACCGGGCTGAGGGTCCTCGAGGCCCGGCGGAGGGAATTCTTCGGCGAAGACAAACCCATGCAGCCGACGCCCCACCACATCTTCCTCGCGGACACCCGGCACCATTTGGGCGTGAGCGGCGAGGACCGGATCGAACTCGTCAAGCTCGGCTGGACGGACGGAGTTTTGATATAAAGAGCGTTCGTCATGCCCATCTATGAATACCGTTGTGCCGACTGCGGAAAAAAGTCGACCTTCATCACACTGTCCGTAAGCTCCGCGCTCGAACCGAAATGCAAGAACTGCGGCAGCGCTAACATGAAAAAGCTCGTCTCCAGGGTGGCCATTTTCCGTTCGGAGGAGAGCCGCCTTGAGGGTCTGGCCGATCCGTCGAAACTCGCCGGGCTGGATGAAAACGACCCCAAGAGCGTTGCCCGCTGGATGAAGAAGATGGGCAGGGAAATGGGGGAGGACATGGACGAGGGCTTCGAGCAGGAAATCGACCAGGCTGTCGAGGAAGCCGGGGGCGGCGGAGAAGGGGAGGGGGGAGAAGGCGCGGGCGGAGAAGGGCCGGCCATCTGATTCAGGGCGTTTGGGGTGTCATCGCCTGCGCGGGATACGATTACTTTTTCCGAAAAACAAGAAAAAATGGTTCTCTTACGTTTGGTGCGGGCTGGGGGTTTGGACGGAATGGACTGAGCGGACCTTGAAGGTTTAGCCGTCCCGTCCAAGCTATAAACCCAGCCTACAGTCAATCCGGCAACGGCCTGCGGTCTCTTGCCGTATGTTCGTTCCAGCCCGCGACGTTCCCGGACGCGTCGATGAACCACGAACCGGGGTAGCGGAAGACAGTCGTGCAGACGTGTCCCGGCACCGCCAGGACGTGATCTCCCAGTTTTAGGTCATGCCCTTCGGTTGCGATCACGGCGTGCTCTTCGTTCTGGAGAAGGAGCCTGGCCCGGGGCGCGCCCAGAATGCAGCAGCGCTCCTGCCGGTCCATGTCCGTGCTGATCGCCTTCGACCCGAGGTCCAGCGTCACCTGCCCTCGTTCCGGCATCACGTCTATGACCTGGGCCAGGACAAGCGCCGCCGGCCGGAACGGCATTTCCGGCAGAAGGATCAGATTGTTCTGGTCCCAATAGACCCATGTCCCGGGAGAAGCAAGAACGCCTTCCGCCCGGGCGTAGGTCGGGAACGTAAACGAGCCTCCCATGACCTTGAACGGCACGGTCAGTCCGCGGGCCTCCAGTTGCCGGGCCAGCGTTTGCACCTGCTCGAGGCAGGCCAGGGCCTCGGATTCTCTCAGGACGGGATCGGGGTCCGACACGTGCCCATCATAGGCATGAATACCGGCCGGGACCAGGCCGGGTAAAGCGGCGATTTTCTCATAGAGCGCCCCGGCGTTTTCCCGCCCGATTCCCGTGCGGTGCTGCCCGACGTCGAGGTCGACCATGACCTCAAGCCTGACCCCGTTCTTCACGGCCACGGCGGACAGCACGGCTGCGTTCTCCGGGTGGGCCGTGATGAGCTGGAACCGGGTCCCCGGATATTTCTTCTGAAGGGAAATGAACCTGTCGATCTTGATCCCTGAAACGAGGGGATAGGCCAATAGCACATGCGGCCCTTCGGCCGCCGCGACCATCTCCGTTTCTGTGAGCGTGGCTGTCTTGAAGCGGCTGATCCCGGCGGCCATCTGACGCCGCAGGACCTCGGCCGATTTGTGGGTCTTGACATGGGCCATGAGGTTCGCCGGGCCTCCGGCCAGGTCGATGACGGTCTTGATATTATGGGCCAGGCGGTCCTCGAAGACCAACAGGGCCGGAGTCTCGATCTCCTCCGGCCGGGCCACCTGGTATCCGTCTCTTTCGAACATGGGATCTTTGCTCCTTGACGGACTGTATGGAAAACAATCTATAACAGTCGGCCGGGACAAGTCAAAACCTCAAAAAAGCGAACGATACCCGGAGATCTCAAGCCGGGCTGGAGGGTCCAGGAAGCGGATTTCGGTCCGATAGTTGACGACAGTTTGGGCGGTTTGAAGTAATATGGATATGAACGGAGGGCAGCGATGACTGAACTTCTGGCATTCGGAGCGGGCGCGGTCTTCGGTGTCGCCGTCTTCCTCGTCATCCATCTTCTTCGCAGGCGGGAGGCCGGGTCTCTGGCCCGGGAGCTGATGAGCCAGACGGAGGCCGAGAAGGTCAAAGACCTCGATACTCTTCTTGGCCGGATCCGGGACTCGTTCGGCGCCCTATCGCTCGAGGCCCTGAAAAGGAACACCGACGAATTCCTGAAGCTGGCCAACGAGACGCTGTCCAAACAGTCCAACCTGGGCGAGAAGGAGCTCGAGGGCAAGAAGAAGCTCATCGACCAGAGCCTCGAGGGCATGAAGTCCGACCTGAGAAAGGTCGAGGACCTGATGCAGAGCCTGGAGAAGGACCGGGAGCAGAAATTCGGACAAGTGTCCAGTCAGCTGAAGTACACGGCGGAGCAGACGGCCCTGCTCCAGGAGACGACCCAGCAGCTCCGTCAAGCCCTGAGCAGCACCAGGGCCCGCGGCCAGTGGGGCGAGCGCATGGCCGAGGACGTCCTTCGGCTGTCCGGCTTCATCGAGGGCGTCAACTACCTCAAGCAAAAGACGCTCGAAACGGCCGCCGGCCGTCCGGACTACACGTTCCCCCTGCCGCAGGGCCGGAAGGTCAACATGGACGTCAAGTTTCCCCTCGACAACTATGTTCGCTACCTGGAGGCCGAGAGGGACCCGGACAGGGAATCTCTGAAGGGCCAGTTCCTGAGGGACGTGAAGTTACGGATCAAGGAGGTCACGACCCGCGACTACATCAACCCCGAGGAGAGCACCCTGGATTACGTGCTCGTTTTCATCCCCAACGAGCAAGTCTACGCTTTCATCAACGAGAACGAGCCTTCGCTCCTCGACGAGGCCCTCCGAAGCAAAGTCATCCTCTGCTCGCCGTTCACCCTCTACGCCATCCTGGCCATCATCCGCCAGGCCATGGATAACTTCAGCCTGGAGGAGACGGCGGGAAGCATGCTCAAGCTGATGGGGACCTTCCGCAAGCAGTGGGAGCTTTTCGTCAAATCGATGGATAAGATGGGGAAGAAGCTGGAGGAGGCCCAATCGGAGTTCCAGGTCTTGTCGGCGACACGGCGCACCCAGCTCGAGCGGCCACTCCGGCAGATCGAGGAGCTCAGACAACAGAAAGGCCTCGAGGCCGAGCCCCTGATGGTGGACGCCGAGGTCATCCCCGCCGAGACCGAAGAAGATAAGTAGGGGTCAAACCTACACTTTTCACACTTTTGTGAAAAGTGTAGGTTTGACCCCTACTTGCCGCCTTACGGCTACATTCTTGGCCCGAAGATCTTCGTCCCGATCCTGATCATGTTGGCGCCCTCTTCAAGGGCGACCCGGTAGGAGTTCGTCATGCCCATGGACAGGACTGTCATCTCGATGCCGGGGATGGCGCGTCCTTTGATCCGCTCGAAAACCTGGCGGGTCATCCGGAAGTAAGGCCGCGAGTTCTCGGGGTCGCCCTCGAAGGGGCCCATGGTCATGAGACCCCGGACCTTGACGTTAGAAAGCGGTGCGATCTCCCGAATGAGGGCTTCAGCGTCCGCGGGCCGCACCCCGGCCTTTTGCTCTTCCTTGCCGCTGTTGATCTCGACGAGGACGGGCATCGTCTTCCCGGAGGCCCGGCATCGTTTGTCGATCTCCCGGGCCAGGTCGATGGAGTCCACCGTCTCGATCATGTCGAAGATCCCGACGGCCTTCTTGGCCTTGTTCGTCTGGAGGTGGCCGATGAAGTGCCATTTGGCCTTCGCGCCGATCGCCGCGAAATGGGCCTCGGCCTCCTGGACGTAGTTCTCGCCGATCGTCCGGACCCCGGATTCGATCGCCTCGAGGATCTTTTCCGGGGGCTGGCTCTTGGCCGCGGCCACAAGCTCGACACCCGGGGGCAGTTCGCCGAGGATGCGTTCGACGTTCTCGCGGATCATGCCGTCATTATATCCGTTTTCAAAGCCGTCTTCTAATCGGTTTTTTGGAGGCTGTGCTATAATGACTGGAACCGCACTCGAGGGAGGCCGTCGTGAGCATCCGGGAAGACATCGAAGCCGTCGAAAAGAAGGTCCTTTCGCCCAAGGCCTGCTTGAGCTGCGACTCGAAAGGCCGGGCGAGGGCCGAATCGCCGCACGCCATCCGGACGGCCTTCCAGAGGGACCGGGACCGCATCATCCATTCCAAGTCCTTCCGGCGCCTCAAGCACAAGACCCAGGTCTTCCTGTCTCCCTTCGGCGACCACTACCGGACGCGCCTGACCCACACCCTCGAGGTCTCGCAGATCGCCAGGACCATCGCCAGGGCCCTGCGCCTGAACGAGGACCTAACCGAGGCCATCGCCCTTGCCCACGACCTGGGCCACACGCCGTTCGGGCACTCCGGGGAGGCGACCCTGAACAAGCTCCTTCCCGGCGGCTTCCACCACTCGGAACAAAGCCTGCGCGTCGTCGAGAAGCTCGAATATGAAGGCAAGGGGCTGAACCTCACCGTCGAGGTCAGGGACGGCATCTCGAAGCATTCCAAGGGCAGGGGAGAGATCCTGGACGAGGACGTCACGGACATGCCGGAGACCCTGGAAGGTCAGATCGTCCGGGTCTCCGATGTCATCGCCTACGTCAACCACGACGTCGATGACGCGACGCGGGCCGGCATCATCAGGGAAGAGGATGTCCCGCCGCACCTGGTCAAGACCCTGGGCAAGTGGCACGCCACCCGGATCGACCGGATGGTCATGGATGCCGTCGAATCCAGCTTGACGACGGGCCTGGCGAAGATCGCCATGAGCGACCGGATCATGAAGGCGGTCAAGGAGCTCAGGGATTTTCTCTACGAGAACGTCTATTTCAGCCCGGCGGCTCGGGAGGAGTTGATCAAGACCGAGAAGATCCTCAAGGACCTTTATGCCTACACCCTGGAGCATCCCGCGGGCTACGTGAAGGATTATCCGGCCGGGGATCCCCTGGAAATGCGGGCCGCGGACGTCATCGCGGGGATGACCGACAGCTACGCCCTGGCCCTCTACGAGAAGGTCTTCTTTCCCCGTTCGTGGCCGATCGTGTGATCCGGCCTCAACCTTTTGGGGGAAGTTGTCAGAGAGACTGCAGGATCATTTCCAGCCGCCGCCGGTGCTCGCCGTCCTGGGTCGAGAGAGCCCTGAACAATTTCTGGAGGGCGGGGTCCCTGATCTCGAGGAGGGTTTGGAGGTGGACCTGCTCGAACGTGACCTCCATATCGTGGATCTTCGAGGCGTCCATTTCGATCCTATTTTATCCGAGGTCCGGCCGCTCGGCAAGTCCAGATATTGTCTCGGCGGAGCGAAAGAGATTATAATGGTCAACCCGAGCGCGTTGGATCGGGAAACAACCGCGTAAGGAGCCCTCGAACATGACGAAGACAGAGATCCTGGAACAGATCGCCGGGAAACTGCGCATTCATTCCCTGAAGATGACGACGCGGGCCGGTTCGGGTCATCCCACGACCTGCCTGTCCGCGGCCGACCTCATGGCCTGCCTGTTCTTCAACGAGATGAGGTACAACGTCAACGACCCCGTGGACTGGGCCAACGACGAATTCGTCCTGTCGAAGGGGCATGCCGCGCCCATCCTTTGGGCGGCTTACGCCGAAGCGGGCATCCTGCCGCTGGAGTCGCTCATGGACCTTCGGGAGATCGAGAGCGACCTCGAGGGTCATCCGACGCCCCGCGTCAAGTGGGTGAAAGCGGCCACAGGCTCGCTGGGACAAGGGCTGTCCGTCGGCGTGGGGATCGCCGCCGCCCAGAAGCTGGCCAAGTCCCCGGCCAGGACGTTCGTCCTGATGGGCGACGGCGAATGCGCCGAGGGCTCGGTCTGGGAGGCCGCCAACTCGGCGGCGAACCTGAAGCTCAAGAACCTGTGCGCCATCGTCGACATCAACAGGCTGGGCCAGTCCGACCCGACGATGCATCAGCACGATGTCAAAGCCTACGCCCGCAAGTTCCGGGCTTTCGGCTGGGACGTCTTCGCCGTCGACGGCCACAGGATCGATAAAATCCTCGTAGCCCTGGGAGCGATCGGGAAAAAGGGCCTTCCCACCGTCATCCTGGCCCGGACGATAAAGGGGAAGGGGGTCTCCTTCATAGAAGATAAGAACGGCTGGCACGGAAGACCTCTCAAGCCGGAAGAGCTGGAGAAGGCCCTCGAGGAGATCGGCCCGATGCCGCACGTCGAGTCCTGGAAATACGTCCGAAAGCCGAGGGCCTTCAAGGGGCCGAAGTTTCCCGCGAAGGCGACCTTCGCCAGGACCGCCTACAAGGACAAGACGGCGACCCGGCTGGCCTACGGCAACGCCCTGGCAGCCCTCGGGAAAGCGCATCCGGCGGTGGTCGCGGTCGACGGGGACGTCAAGAACTCGACCTACGCCGACAAGTTCTTCGAGGCTTTCCCGGAGCGGTCGTTCCAGTCCTATATCGCCGAGCAGAACATGGTCGGCATGGGGATGGGGCTGGCCGCCAAAGGGTTCGTCCCTTTCCTGGCGACATTCGCCGCCTTCCTGACGAGGGCCCACGACCAGGTCCGGATGGCCGCCTACTCTTTCTCCAACATCAAGCTTTGCGGCTCCCACGTCGGCGTAAGCATCGGCGAGGACGGGCCCTCCCAGATGGGGCTCGAGGACCTGTCCATCTTCAGGCCCATCCCGGGATGCGCCATTCTTTATCCCTCCGACGCGTTCTCCGCGGAAGCGTGTGTCGAGGCAGCGGCCAACCACCGGGGGATGGTTTATATCCGGACGACGCGCCCGGCGACACCGCTCGTCTATCCGCCGGATGAAGCCTTTCCGATCGGCGGATCGAAGGTCCTCAGAAAGAGCGATCATGACGCGGCGGCCGTCATCGCCGCCGGCGTCACCGTCCCCGAGGCGCTTAAGGCCTGCGATGCGCTGGCCCATGAGGGCATCGCCGTCCGCGTCATCGACGCTTATTCCATCAAGCCGCTGGACGAAGAGGGCATCCGCCGCGGGGTGGGGGAGGCGGGCCGGCTGGCAGTCGTCGTCGAGGACCACTTCGAGGCCGGCGGGCTGGGCGAGGCTGTTGCCCAGGTCTTGAGCGGGGAAGGGCGGGTCAAGCACCTGTGCGTCCGCGAGCTTCCCAGGTCCGGCAAAGCCGGTGAGCTGATGGAGATGTTCGGCATCAGCGCCGCCCATATCGTCAAGGCGGTCAAGGAATTATGCGGCCGCGTTTAGCCTGAGCTCTTTTTCGCCTTCGGAAACTGGCGCGATCTAAGAGTCGCGGCGGCAAGGGAAGCCCGGCTCCCGGGAGGGGCGGCCTCAGGCCATTGGTCGCAGGTCATGGCCGTCGTTTTTTCGTCTTGAATAGTACGATGACAGCCAAGCGCGTTCTTGCCCTTTCGGTCGTTCTGGCGCTTGGCTTGATCGTCCATGGCATGCTCTCCGCCCTTCCCGCCCGAACCCAGCGAGTCTCCGCGCCGCCCGATTCCGGCCTGATTGTCGTCGTCTATGACGGCGACACGGTGAAGGTCCGGTTCGCGGACGGGAACGAGTGGAAGGTCAGGCTCATCGGGATCGACTCTCCTGAGATGGACGATCCGCGCGAGGAGGTTCGTTTCATGGCCTTCATGGCCAAACGGTTCGCCTTCTTGAATCTCTACAGGAAGAACGTCCATCTCGCGTATGATTGGGAACTTGAGGACCAGTATGGACGGCTGCTCGCTTATCTGACCACGGATGACGGGGCCCTTTTCAACGAGCTCATCCTGAAGGAAGGGTTCGCGTTCGCCTTCCGCAAGTTCCCCTTCCGCAAGGACCTTATGGAAAAGTTCAAGGCTGCCGAAACGGAAGCCAGGATGGCCGGCAAGGGGCTCTGGAGGAAGGGGCCTCCTCCCGAGGTCCCGGCGTCCGGGGCGCGGGCGTATCTCGGACAGCTCGTTTCCGTCCGGATGACCTGCTCCGGGTTCGAAGAGAGGCGTTCGTTCGCGGTCCTTCATTCCCTTGCGGGCGGGTTCGAGGCCCTCGTCCCGAAGGAGTTCAGCGCGGCCTTCCCCGACTTGAAAGGCTTGACAGGGAAGACGATCGTCGTCTCCGGCCTCGTCGAAGAGTTCGACGGCACTCTCCAGATCCTTCTCTATCTGCCAAGGCAAATTATTTTAATTAAGTAGGTTATGTAGGCAGCCTTCGAAGGCCGCGAATTCAGATCGACAGGCCCGCCGGTTTGACAGGAGATGGGGCTTCAGCTATAAAACCTCGTGACGATGAAAGAGAGGTCCATTGATGGCAGAACCGCTGAACCAAGAATTCCTCGATAAGATTCGGAAGATCGTCGGAGGCGGGAACGTCATCATCGATCCCGAGAAGCTCGTGGACTACGGCCACGACGAATTTTCGCTCCGGGACATCGCCCGCGTCCCCGAGGCCGCGGTCATGCCGTCCGACAC
>Ga0315289_10007905_pt1 | contig 15422 bp, 13 predicted proteins | sample YL17G11_40_MG_FD_203452 | JGI IMG/M metagenome (GOLD analysis project Ga0315289, IMG submission 203452) | Sediment microbial communities from Yellowstone Lake, YNP, Wyoming, USA - YL17G11_40 | ecosystem: Environmental > Aquatic > Freshwater > Lake > Sediment | place: USA: Wyoming | collected... | reverse complement strand
GCCAGTTGTTGCGCTACGCCATTAATGGTTTCAGTGTTATAGTTCATTGGGAGCCTCCGGTAGGGTGGTATGTGTAAACCTTATCCTACCTCAGGCTCCTTTTCCCTGACAACCTTTGAGTGCACACGCCAATGCCCTACCGACTGCTCCTGTTTCGGCTTTCTTGATATAATCGGGAAAACCGTTTTCGGTCTCCTTCTTCCTGGCATTGGCGATAATCCTGCCGTCAGCGTCTTTGATGGTAGCTTTCATCACCACCGCCTTATCGACTAACTTAATGGCTTTTGTGATAATGCTCCAATCAGTGTGTTCTTTTCTGAACCAGGCAATTCTTGGAGCAACCGGCAGATAATCAGTCTCGACTTGCACAAACTTGACCTGGCCGTTTGCCAATTTCACCTTTTTGGTTTTGGGGAGTTTAAGCATGTAATTATTGGGGTCAAATGTGTTACCATTTGTATGGTTATTGGAGCCAGCCATATTTGGTTGGCTTTTTTTGTTTGACTTTAAAACCCCAACACCTTCTTTTGTTGGATTTATTATCTCTTGTTTTTTCATTATTTCTCACCCCCTTTCCTAGCTTCCTCTTATTTTGTGGAAGCAACTGCTTCCATTAAGAGTTAATCAGCACACCTGCACAAAACGAAGTCAAGGGCGAACGTTAGTGAAGTGCGAAGCATTGAAAACCCTTGACGAGTGAAGTGCGGTGTGCTATTTGCCTTATAGAAAACCCCAAGAGCCTCGGTGCTACATAAACCTGATATGTGTTGTTTTAGGTGTGGGTCGGTGGAGTTTTAAAAATGGCGTTAGCCCATAAGTAGCACTTGACGGGCGTGGCAAATTTGAAAATGGCACGCCTGTCAAGTTCTTTTTTTATGACTTTCGATTTATCCATGCTCTTCGTGACTTTCTTGCACATTGACTAAAGGCGAAATCTCGTAAAGTAGGACTGAAAACCCTCGACACGATTGGAGAGGCGATTTTTCCACCTAAATAATTTACGAATATTAGGTGGGACATAACCGAAGGTAACCCGAAATTGGTACTTGAAATTAGTCTTTTTGACTGCTAGTGTAGATGAATGTCTTTCCCGAAAAAAACCCGAATAAACAATGAAAGAAAGAATAGATCGCCGGACCGATGAAAATCTTTACCAGCCGAAAATTCATAGCGAAAGAATAAGGGATTTTTATGCCCTAAAATTAATCACTGGGCTTCCCATGACGGTGCTGGTGGATCAGGCGATTCGGGAGTTCATAGAAATAAACGAGGATAAACAAGAAGTTATATGCAACCAACATGAAGGAGCGCGAACCACAGAAGGAACCAGTCAAGCAGAATTGTAGTTACTGCGGGCCGGGATACCCTGCAACATGGGAGATTATCTCATACAAAGGGCAAGAGCTTGTATGCGACAGGCACCATTTTGTTTTTGTGGGTAGAACGCGATTGTTTTCATCCAACTCCTTGGAGCCAAATTCGCTTATTGCTCTGTGAATGTCCTTGATTGGCCCGTAAGGATAAAGACCAATATTGGCAGAAAGCCTCGCGTTCCCTCCGAGCGCAACGAGGTCAAGTACAAATAGGATAGGCAGACTGAGTAATTAATTCCCAAGAAACATTCGTAGAGTTGCTGCTTCAACATGTATTCTGTCTTGATCGATGCCAACTTCTTTGACTAATCTCTCCACTATAGGATCGGGATATGGATTTACAATAAACCATTCGGGTCTACATGCAATATCGGCTTTACGGAACATTTCTAGTGAACGCGTGTCTGTCTTAGGCAATGAATAGCCTATCACAAATACATTATTGGAATTAGATAATTCTTCTAACGCATAATTCCATAGAGGATCGATAATGTGGGCAAACTCCTCGTAGAGTTTATACTGAGTCGGTGGAACCATTAGAGGCATAAGAGGTATTTGTGTCTCTGGATCGTTAGGAGGAAAGAAATAAGAATAAGCTTCATACCCAGCTCGAAACCGATCTTTATATGATATATATCCTTCTGAACCATCAATAAACAGATTTGGATATCCTTCAGGGTCATTTGGCCCAGGTGGAGATGTGTCTCCCCAATCAACTTCTTCAATCCTTGGAGCAATATATTTACTAACAACGATACTCTCTAAAAACTTAGGGTCCGCTGAAATTCTTTTGAACTCTTTGTTAGATTTCTGAAGCGTTACCATGATTCGGTTACCACTGGATATATGCCAAGTCATGTAGTTGACAAGCCAATTGGTTGATCCATGAAGTTTAAAATACTTTATCGACCCATCTAGTCCTTGACTATGCTGTTTTCGCCATTTTCCGTCTAGTACATTTCGAAATATTACACTATAACCATTATCAGGACTCCACTCTGTACATTCATGAAGCACTCGATCGAGAAGTGTATCCCAATTAAAAGTGACTATAGTATCTGTATTGGATATATTGCCCACTAACTTGAGATAATCACTGGATAATGGTCCGCTTTGTATCTCATTCAGCACGTGTGCAAAGAGAAATATCATCTGGTCATGTGCACGCACTCTATTGACTAGTACACCAAACTCTTCTGCTTCTACTTCTTTATCTTTCACTATACGTATTTGTTCACGAACATATTCATCTAGTTGAGTCATGAATGGTTCAACATTTTCCTTAAATTCACAAAACTTATCCGGTTGCAGACCGTATTCGTCGCGAACGTAATTGACAATATCGCCAACCCGAACTTCAATGTCCCCACTGATATCTAAGCTACAATATGCGCCAAAAAAACCATTAGCTAATGGAGGACGTACTCCTGTAGGAGATTCATCGTAGGAAAAAGAGGCACCTGCTCCAAGGATATAAGTGTCAGCCATGGAAAATACCCATAAGTAGATCACTATTTATCATCAAAAAACCCCCATATGTATTTGGGCATTTCATATATTTATTCTACCCAAAGCCTCGATTCAGCCGCCACTGAATTTATTAAGTCTCACTACGCTAACAAGTGCGGATTGATGGCAAGATGCGTCATACAAACTCACGCCGGAGGCGGTCAAGTGCAAGCGGTACACCCTCAACCATAGATAAACCAGCACCAAGTTAAATCGTAATCGTTACTCATCATGTTAATTTGTAACTCAATCAGTTTTGCGCTAGCAAATGGTTTTGACAGAAATCTGGTTGTAACGGCACAAATCTTCGTTCGTTTCAATACCTTATAACTATAGCGCATGTTCAATCCACGTAACCTGTACTTCAAGTAAGTTCTTCACCCGCCAGACACGACAGCGCTCTGCTAACTTACCGACGTATTTGTAATAATAAGGCTCTTTGCGGCGCAGTCGCTCATAGTTCACATACGGTTCCAGTTTTTCCCATGATTTGGCGATCATGGGGTGCATCCAGGGCATAATGATCTCATCTGGTATCCATCCAGCCTGCGTCAGAAAAGCAACGTGATCCAAGGAGTTCAGAACTTGCTTAACGGCTGCTCGCCCTTCTTCAGTTAGCGTTCCAATTCCTTCTTCAGGGTTATCATGTAAGTTTTTGAAAACCCAACGGCGAGCTTCAATGTTCACAGGCGAATTAAGCTCTTCAAACAACCGATCTGCCACTTCCATGTGACGACTACTGGCGGCTTCAGATAACTCTCTGTAAGCAACAAACCCGGCACTCAAGACCGCTGCGGCTGCCACCGCCGTGGACAATGCCTCGATCATTGCCCAGAAGTTTGTAGTGGTACCCATGGTTCTTAAGAGCAACCAAAAGACAAATAACCCTCCGACCCACAGAAAAAAACCAATGGCTGCTATTACGATAAACAGAATAAGTGTAAAATACCCCGACCATTTTGTGCTCATTTGTATGTCTCCTTCACCCCTTGATTACCCCATTGCTCTTTAGTCACTGATTAACTGATCAGAGGCTTTATAAGCGTTGAAATCATTTTCAGCTTGAGAAAGTCGGGAAAGACACACTAAAATCACTTTCTAACCTCAAAAAGTAACATTTGGCTGACAGATTTGGATAATGAAAATTGATTTAGTCCGAGATCGTTCAGTGTCTCGTCCATTGGATAGATGTGAAGATTATTTTGATTACATTGGTATGAGGGGTCTTTTTCCCATCCCCTACAAAGACGCTATAACAAAAAAATACTTCAGATTGTAGTAGCCCAACGAGGTTAAGCGCAAATATTTTTTGTTATAGATAGTAAACATTGTTACTGGCGTTTTTAAAATACTGCCTCCTTTTCATTTTAGTATATTCACAATTGTTAAACCCTAACCAAAACTCATCAAAATGGTTATCGCCCCAGTTTTTAAAAAATGTATCTAATGTGATAGCAAGCTTCCATACCTCAGCATATATCCCTAAATATTGAGCTTGTTTAAGTAATTTTTTTCCATTTTCGTATGATGTTTTTGAAATCGGGGTAGCACCAATTTCAAGACTTTTTCGATAGGCCATCATCTGACCAATTGGCATTGCCACTTGGTAATAACCATATTCTACTGGAAGTAAATCATATTCCCTAATAATCCGAATATTTTTCGGGGGTATATCGAAATCGGCCGCAAGTTTCTGTAATCTATTTATTGCATGCCAGTTCCCCTCAATATGAATTCTGACACCCAGGTTCTCAATTCTTTGGTGTGCTTTTTTCCTCAAAATATTTGTAAAGGGAGTAATCCTCAACCGACTAAATAATCCATACAAATCACGTAGAAATTGGATCTCGTTTGATTCGACACCGGAATTATTTTTATTTTTAGGAGTAGCCCTTTTTGACTTTCCATTCCAAATTAGATATTGGATTAGGTTTCCATTGGATAACCATGAATGCGCTGCTAAATCTGATTTAACTCGGAAATCTCTACTTAGACCAGCTTTTCTAGCTATATCGGTGGCATTTGCATATACCAATGCTGCCTGCTGGTATTTACCCCCGTTTGATAATGCAGTTGCTTTTTCACTAAGTACCTCAACCAGAAAAGATGAATTCGGAGCAGCTTCAAGGAGTTCTTTTGATTCCCGTATTACGATTTCATTAAAATTTATGCTGTTGAAGATTTTTAATCTCCATAATTTTCTATACAAAGTGGCGATATTGATTTGAAATTGATACTTTAACTCCTGTATGTTTTTTTCGTAATTTTTATCAATATCAGCTGTCACTGGATTCCCCATGAACTCCAGGAGTTTTCTCATGTCTCCTAATATAAAATGTGTCTCAACTTTTTCTGCCACATCTTTAGCATTCAACGTTATATCTTTCTTATATAAATAATTCCAATATATTCTCTCAGGTCTTGCCAAGGGAATTTCAGGACAAATATCGAAGTCATATCCTGAATATCCAATAATTAATAGATTTTTGCCAGCGATTAATTTTTTTAGCAGCAGTCGTTTCCAATCTTTTAGCCTTCCTTCTTGACGCATCATAAATACCAATGATGCTTTTGACTTATCATCTACTGATCCATGAATCTTAAATAGGCAGTTTCCTATTGGTATATTTTCAGCTTGCTCTTGAATAGAAACATTATTAAACTGAAAACTTGGATCGACGGTCTTAATAGCATTCTCTAAACAGACATCATAATTGGGTGTTATTATTGAAGATACTTTTCCTTCAACAAAAAAATTAGCCAATTGCAATTGTATTGGGTTGGGGGTCCGAAAGTATTTGAAAAAACTTAATAATATTTCTTCTGCTCGATTTCTTTGGGGACATCTATCCATAAGCAATTCAAACGGGAATCTTCCTAGCACTTCATACAAAATTGAACTCAATAGCTTATCTGAGCCTTTAAGAACTTCTTCAAAATTCAGGGTTTCATAAATCGTTGATCTAATTGCTTGACCTGTCGGTATACCTGATGGTGACCATATCGAAATTGCAGAACCTAATAACAAGACCCATTTGTGTTCATCTAAAAGATTAGACAACAAATCACGATTTTCTTCTGTAATTGAAACACAATTACCATTTATGCTCATATAGCAATTAGTCCGAATATAGACAAAATTACTTTTTTACCACACATATGGCGATATTTACCAATCGTTTACCGCGAGAATGGTAATAAACATCATTTTTTTAAAAGCCACCTTGGTAATAATCCCTTAATTTAGTCTGATTTAACCAAATAATATGAAGTTATAGGTGTTGTCAGTTATCATAGTCGCTCAAGAAAGAGAAAAGAATGACTATTGGCTAAGCTAGCTGCCACGCTACCTTTATCTTGCACGATCTTTTCCATTCGGTTGAAAAAAAAGCATTGACTTTGGTTTTGTTTTTGTGGGTAGAACGTGATTATTTTCAACCGCCTGCTTACCACGCTATTGACTGCTTGAATCATCTATGATCCGCTGCTACCTCCCTTGTGTCTATGAACCGCTTCTCCGGCAATTGGATGTAACATTACCGTCAATAATCTCTAATCCACATTCATAACTGATAAACTCATGATCAACATCCAGTTCACGTCCCTGATATTCCACCAATTCGGAATGGTACTCTCGGACTTCCAGGGGAGCGCCGCACTTTGGACAGACGAGGCCAGCATCGGATACCGTCTGTAACAAATCTTGCGCTTTTGCCAACTGTTCACTGAGCTTGCCAATCTGAGCTTTTACTTCAGCTAGTTCAGCTTCTTTATTGCGAATTGACTCCCGGCTGGCCTCGTGATCTGCATTTAGTCTTTCCAGTTCCTCATTTAGTATGCGCAACCTATCTGCAAGACGTTGTGCCAGAATATCGGGCGAATAATTTTTCAAAGTTGTCAGTTGTGCTTCGAGCAATTCGTTCTTTTCCTTTAGTTGTTCGGAGCGACTGTTAATCACCCAATAAGCATACCCACCCGCAAGAAGCAAAATTGCAACAATTGCAGGCCATCCTGTCCAACTAGCAATTGTGTTATATAGATCCATGTGGTTTCTTTTACTTTCTTGATGGCCAACCAAGCAGCCCAACTAGATGGTCAATTGTGGTTTGGTGTCTCAACAGTTTGTGGATCTCTACGGCTTAATCCCCTAAACGAATATAGGCATGAGGGTTTAGAAGTTAGGGTAAGAGATGTATTTCTCAAATTATAGTATAAACCGAAAAAAGGAATATCGGCGGAATAACCATAAAATGCCCTGATCAGGTATGTGATGCACTCAGCTGTTCGGCAGACACGTCGACTTTGTTTTGCATGAACGTCCCACTTAGTTGAAAAACCACATCGACTTTGGTTTTACATTTGTGGCATCATAATCATCATGATCGACGTCATGAATAATTCCAGCTAGACTCTAGAAATCGGCACCCGCCACAGCGGAAGCAAAGGCGAGCGCACTCGTTCAACCGACCATCACTGACCAGATCACTTAATAAACCATCTAGCAGCTTGTCGGTCTCTCCGACAAGCTGCTAGATAAACTTTGTTATCCATCTAATAGTATTCTCAGCTATGTGTGTTTGTTTCGAGAATATTCCAAATAACCAATTCATAAACCCCGGTCTACTTAGGAGTAAATTCTTTACGATAGCTGCCCTCTGTAGTTGTCCAAGAAGGGCTGTTTCCCATTTTCGGTCAAATTGGGATAATACTTCATCACGTTGTTCTCCTGCTGATAGAGCCGAATAAGCAATCTCTGCTCCAACACGCCCTGTCATTATTGCATTTGCAATCCCCTCAGCTGTAGCTGGATTTACAAAAGAACCTGCGTCTCCAACAAAAAGTATCCCGGAGTAGGATCTTGATATATTGTTAGGACCAAGATTCACAAACCAACTCGCTAGATGTTCAAATTCGCCCTTCGGCCGTAAGTTAAATCGTGTACAAAGAATTTCGAGAAACTCCGAAAGAAAGGTTTTAAGTGGATATCCCACTCTTCTATATTGGTTTACAGTTGTACCAACCCCTATATTGGCAAGTTTATTATTTATTGGAACCATCCAAGCATAACCTGGCATAAGATCGCGGAAAAAATAGATAAGGAGCTTGAAATCCAAAGTGTTTTGTGTCTCTAAATATCCTCTAAGAGCTATGCCTTTTTGCTGCAGAAAATGGTTTTTTCCAAATAAGTTTGTTGCTAAAATTGAACTGGCTCCATCTGCAGCAATAGTAATAGGTGCTCTAAGTTCGAGTAATCCGTTATCTGATCGTACAACCACCCCATTGACACGACCCCTCTCAATAATTGGCATTATGACTTGGAGAACACGAAATTCAGCCCCACTTTCAATAGCATATTCTCGTAGTAAATTGTCCAGTATTGCTCTGGGTGCGGCAAAATTTCGATTTTGAGGTCCCAAAGATAGCTTCAACTCAATAGAACTACCATTAGGAGATATAAGAAGAACTGAATGTATTGGACGAGGACATACATCACTTACTTTACTCCATACACCTAACCTTTCTAGCTCCATTGTAGCTGAACTGCTTATTATGTCACCACAAGGTTTATCACGAGGAAATTTGACGCGATCAAGTAAGAGAACCTTTTTCTTTTTGCTAGCAAGTATAGTTGCAGCAGCACTACCAGCTGGTCCAGCTCCAACTACAATAGCCTCAAACACTATTTATTCCCGTAGCATGCTTGCAGAAAAGGTATTTAATAAATCAACTTTCAGATATTAGCTCAACCTTAAGTAAGGACTTTAACGTAAAACCGTATTTAGATAAGCGATCTTTACTTGGCATACCTTCTCTACTAACTACTTCAACAATGCACCCGATATCCACGATTTCTATTCCATTGCAACTAAGGACTTCAATAGCATTAATGAGAGTATTACCAGAATCAACTTCATCATCAATGATGATAACCGACTGCCTTTTTTTTAGCCCATATAAATAAAAATTGTCATCTACACAATGAGGCTCTCGCCATGATAGTTCATTTGGTAAATCCAACCGAAACTTGTATGCTATTATTGCTGGAATTCCAGTTTCGTAAGAGACGGCAATCGTTATCGGTATACCGGCTGCTGCAAGACCTACTATGTAATCAGGCATTTTTCGTGGCTGCAATTGTTTGACTAACTCAGTGGCTGCTTTTTTTAATAAATCTGGTTGAATCGAATATTCTGATGAGTTCCCAACAAGATTCATGAGAAGTTTGTAATCCCTATAATCATTTGTTCGACGTTTGCAAATCCCTACAAGAACAGTATTGCTTTCGTTTATCCACTCCTTTTCCATCTTGCTCCTCCCTAGCTTTATTCTTCATCATTTTGATACTGGTAATCTACTTTTGATGAGGTATAACCCAACTCCCAATGATATAAATTGAATAAGAACAAGTACAGCTGTTTCTATCCAAAAAAGTGGGGAAAGAGTGTTATACCAAATCGCGTAAAATCCTAGTGACACAACGCTCGGTAGTAATGGAACGCCAGGATCAAGTATCCCTAAAAGAGAGCTTACCCATCGCATCCTTGGATGTTCATAGGTAAAACTATCATAGAATCGTTGCCAACCTGACCGTCCTGATAGCTTTAGGTATAAAACTGCCACCATCGTTTTTACTTGATGATCTAAGAGGATTAATTGAAAAAGAAAACCAACAAATGGTGTTATTAATAATAGATAACCAAAATTATTATTCTCTGGATAAAGTGCATGAGTTAAGACTGCCAATATTAGGATAAATGTTTGTAATATAATAGTAATATTAATTGTATCTTGTCGTAACCTAATCCTAATACCAACTTCGTTTCTCAATCCTTTATACTCACCACGTACTTTTGTTTCTTGATTGTTTATTGGAATCATATCTACTCCTTCGACTCAATCTATTTGAATTTTGAAAATAGCATTAGTTATATAGTTTTGGATGTTATTGGTTTTGATTGAAAATGAAATAGGAGTCTCAGTAACTAGGAATAAGAAAAACTTCATTTGCTATACTTTTCACTAGCTGGTGTCTAGATAGCATGTGAGAATACAAGCGCTGCTTCCAGATACACTGAGCAGACGGTGTTAAGGGACGCTGTGCTCTCCGTCATCAACACTGGTATGCAAACATTCTCAGACTATCACCAGAATACTCTGGATCCTGTCGCTGGCGAGAATGGTGGAAAGAGTGAGGTTGTCATAGAACCGAAGCCTAGAAAAAAAATCGATTATACGTGTTAATGGCTAAAAGCACAGCTTATTAAACACTCTTGGGCTTTAGATTGCAAAATTCAACATAGCGGAAATTAATGTTATAAACAAATTTGGACAAACCAAATTTTAGAAGAAATTAGAGAATATATTATTGCGAAACGTCAATTTGTATAATATATTCCTCGGATGTGAAGGAGGAAGTTTTTTCGTTAGATTTCGTGCTTCTTGACAGAACTGCTCTACTAATGCATTAGCTTTTTCAAAAGCCTCATAATTGGAGTTATATGGTAAAGTGTTGTGATCGTGTGATGAAATTGTGTATGTAGCGGTATCCAGAGAATTAAAACTTTGAAAGCAGGAAATTATATTTGGCCGACAATTGTTAACGTCCGACTTAATATATCTCTTGTTCTTTATTTCATACCCTGTCCAGTTATTTATATCGTTAATAATCTGAAACGTGACCCCTAACTTTTTTCCGATTTGACCTAAATAATCAACTTCTTCAACACTTCCCCCACCTAAGAGCCCACCAACTTTCAGCGCTAGTTCTCCAAGCTTTCCGGTTTTCCAATAGTGTATTTCAAGAATTGTGTTCAAGTCGAAAGATGTATTTCCTTTGAAATTGATATCTTTCAACTCTCCGTAAGCGGACACGCGGAAGGCATTTGAGAATATTTTATAACAATCTAATTTCGTTTGACAACTAAATTTTAGTGTATCTAGTAATTCAAATGCCGTACCCATTAAAAGATCCCCCATAATTACAGATGCTTCAGACCCATAAATTGAATGGAATGTGGGCTTGCGGCCTCGATATTTGTCCCCATCGATTAAATCATCATGGATTAGTGACGCTTTATGACCTAATTCTATAGCTTTAGCAGCAGGAATTGCTCTCTTCCAATCATTACTAAACAAATTGTAGCTCAATAACGCAGCAATTGAACGAGAACGGTGTCCGCTACCTATCGCATAATAATACATTTTTGCGGTTAAGGGATCATCCCATGGAACAGCTTTAATTGCTCGATCAATAGCTTTTTTATATTGATAGAGCCGCAAAAGATCAGGAATATTTAATCTCATTTGAATTAATATATGTTTAACTCAGAAATTGGTAGCTCCACAGTAAACCGTGGTCATGTGCACCACCTGGCGATAAGCGCCTTCTCAGCCTGAGAAGGTCTTCCGCGGTGTTTAGGCGGCTGCCAGCCAAGCGGTGTAATTCGAAACAGAAGTAGCTCCTTAACAGTCCAAATATGATCGGTAAGACCAGCGGCGATGGCAGGCGTCCGAGCGATCCACTTGTGGCCACCGATGATCCCAGGGAGGCGCAGGCTTTTGTGCTCGGTGCAGAAGTTGTACACGCAACCCATCAGGTACATGAGCGGTTTCAGGGTTTCCGGATTGCGGATCAAAGCCCGACTGCGCCGTACCAAGACCGCCAGACGGGAGCGAAAAGTGGCGTTCAGGCGCTCGATGAAAGCAGTATTGAGCTTGGTTCCGCCGTGGCTCTTGGCCAGCAAAGCCTGGGCCGTTGCGAGACAACCTCGCGCCATCCGCCGGGTGACGTCGACTACCCGCTTCGCCTGGTAGCGTTTGACCACCTGGCCGATGTGAATGTCTGGCCAGGAGATCAGCCAGGGACGCCCGCGTTTGCCATTCGGGAGTGGGCTGCGAAACACTAGCTGAACAGCCTGGACATAAGCGATGAACCCATCCACGCAGATCAGCAGCGGGCGGGCCAGGGCACACTTGCGAATGATCTGCACCAAGGCCAGGATCAGGTGTTCATCTCGCTTCCTGGCAATGACACCACCCAGCCACAAGCGGGTAGGCACCATGATCGCCATCGCCAGCCAAACGACCTTGCCTTGTCCTTTGACCCGGATTTCATCGGCCTGCACGTGTTCCAGGTCTTTGGGTCGCTGCACCAGGTGCTCATGAACTCGCTGGCAATGTCGACCGGTTCGATCTTGCCAGTCCATCACCGTGCGCTCATCCAACTGGAAGGCTGCGACGATGGCCTGCAGTGGACAACCATGCGCTATCAGGGTCGCCACGATGACCATCAGCTCCACCGGATGGTGCAGGCGGTAGAAGGGCGTGTCAATCGTTGCGGCAAAGGTCTTACGACATATTTTGCATTGGTAACGTGCTTCTTTTCGGCTGTGAACGACGATGTTGTTATTGCCTACTTTACCCCTTGCGGGGCAGGCCATATTCGGGCAGAATTGTTGTCGAGGGTCCATGTGGTTTGCTCTTTGAGTGTGGTAACCCAAAGATGCCACAGGACCTTCATTTTTTCAACCTCCACGGTTTATTGGAGTGCTACCCAGAAATTATGTCTGCAAAAATATTCTCTTCGATTATATTCTAATAAGGAAGATTACAGTACAAGGTAGAGTCGTGTCATTTTATAAGATTTTAATCAGAGAGCAAGCCATATGGGCGTTGGCACTGATTTCGGCTCGGTAGTTGTAGCGCAGTCTTGACTGAAAAGGCTAAGCAAGTTCATTACCGCGCTTTGCATTACGCTTGGAGCCGCTGGTAATGTGTCTTTGCCAGCGGTCGATCGTATATTCTCCAAAAGTACATCAAAAACCCAGTGGGCTTTGTTATCAACATACCAATCCCCTCCCAAATAAATTATATCCAGATATTTATGAGCATTATAATCTGGTTTAAAATATATCATGCTGGAACTGAAAGGATTTGTAAATATTATGTAAATCTATTCCATACATTATTCCCAATCCTTTATTTTAGTTCAGCATCGGTATTCATTAGAACTTTTTGGCGATACATGGCAAGAAAACGGCACGAAAAAAAGTATTGCAATAAACAATAACTAATTGACCACATTGTGAAATTGATGCGCTGAAACAGAAACCTAGTGGAATTTTTCTCCTTTATTTGGAAAAAATCACCTTGCTTCTTTTTTATCTTCAATTTTTAATAAAGCACACAGTGGCTACTTTGGGCTAATAATTAGGAAGCTAGATATAACCGAAATAGAAGATGAAAAGGTTCGTAATGAATCCCAACAATAAGACACCTGAACAAGCTTCAATTATTGTGTGTTGTTTAGTGAAGAGTGTTTAACAACAAATTAAACCCGCCCAGAGTGATAAAAGTAGTAATATTCAATAATTTGATGATCGAGTTAGTGAAATAATAGATAGGGAACCAAATGCGCTAAAAACATTATGCACACTCGGAAATGCGTTGTATGGTTTAATTCTTTGTCGATATATCTTTAGCAGTAATGATTTTTCGAATCTCTGGCCTGCCTGCATACGTCTTACAGGAAAAAGTATGTAGGTTATAAAACCAGTAATTGAAATTGCTAGATATCCTTTTACAATAAGATGGAAAGATGAATCGTCCCTGAATAAAAAGTGAGGTAATTCTACGAACGCAAAAATCGAAAAATAGAAAGGAGAAAATAGTGGTATGAATGGAATCTTGTCATCTATAATAGAAGAGGTTGTGCGTGTTATACCTCTCCGTTCATTTATCCAATTTATCACAGTATGAATAATGACCCAAATAATTGTAAAAATAGGGAAAATAATGTTTGTATCCATACAGCCTCTGAGCTTATTATTATACAAATATTTAAATCGAATTTACCTTCTATGGAGATTTGTTGATTTTAATTTAATGTGTAAATTTTAGTCGAGGATATTTCTCATGATTGAGACTCTGGAATCCTGGTTGTATAGAACACTTCCTACTTATGGTTATATTTTGTTATTTGTAGGTAGTTTGCTTGAGAATATTGTCACGCTTAGCCTCATAGTACCAGGTACTTTTTTGCTAGCCCTTTCTGGTGTTCTTGCAGGTCAAGGAATCCTAAAACTTCCTACAGTAATATTTGTTGCTTATCTTGGCACTTTACTTGGAGATCAACTAAGTTACTGGATTGGGCGGTCTAACATAATAAAAATTTCAAATTTGAGGATTAATGGTTCATCTAATAAGATCCAATGGTGGATAGCAGAAGCTTACCTTTTTTTTATCATTCTTGCTCACTTCTCCCCATTCATACGTTCTTTCGGCCCTGTAACCTGTGGAGCACTCAAAATACCTTATAGGCGCTGGTTAATTTTTGATATGTTAGGGGCGTTTATCTGGGTTTGTACTGTTACAAGCATTTGTTATTTATTCGGTCTTCATTCACATTATATGAATTTTTTAGAACAAATGGGAACGTCAATTACAATAACTTTGATAATAGGTTTAATAATTAACTATACGGTTATTTTCATTAAAAAAAAGAAAATTTAACATACGCGTGGCAGGAAAAATAAAAAATAATTTACAAAAATATCTATGCCGACACCTAATTGTACAATTAGTTACAAGTAAATCTACTTAGAAAGTGTTTTGTAAAAAATTCAGAAAGGAGAACTCCACCTTAAAATATGCTTTTTAACTGTCAAAAAACCTTTACCACCTCAAACTCTCTGGCAAACAGTTTACGTTTAGCTAATCAAGTTGTTATAACTTATGTATCTGGTAAATTTACAAATTGTCTCGTAAGAGAAGATTCAGTTAGTGCAGTAACGATACGAATGACACGAAGACCATCTACTCCAGAAGGGTTAGGCTCACTCCCTTGGTAAACAGCTCGGTTAAATTCCTCTATCTCTTCAAGGTAAGGATCGCATGCAACATAATCTAATTCTTTTGAGAACTCATTAGTAACTATTTTTAGTGATCCAGCGGTACTGAACCCAATCGTATTAGTTGCTTGTAGAAAACCATTTGTTCCCCAAACAGTAAAGCTGTTTTGGGGAGGAGTCGCATAATGTGCAACAACTAGAGTGGCAAATATATCATGTCCTAGTTGGATCGTAGCAACGGCTGTTTCTTCAAGTGTAGAAGTTGGTCGGCGGCCATCGGTCATCATTATCACTGATTCCGGTTCCTTTCTTAGAAGAAACCAAATTAGATCAATTAAATGCACCCCACGAGTCATCATAATATAATCTCCAGCTAAAACGGGATTTTGCCACCAGCCTCCACGAAGTGGACTTTCAGAGATCCATCGGGCATCTAACAAGAATACATTACCTAATCGGTTGTCAGAGATTAGTTTATGAGCCGCTATTTGTGCTGGATGATGGCGTAGATGAAAACCTACACCTAATTTCACCCCATGTATCTTACAAGCTTCAACCATTGCTTCACCTTCAATGCAACTGAGTGCCATTGGTTTCTCTACTAATATATGCTTACCGGCTTGTGCTGCTTGAATAGTCATTTGGGCATGTAGATAATTCGGTGTTGCAATATATATTACGTCTACGGATT
>Ga0315289_10007903_pt1 | contig 15425 bp, 13 predicted proteins | sample YL17G11_40_MG_FD_203452 | JGI IMG/M metagenome (GOLD analysis project Ga0315289, IMG submission 203452) | Sediment microbial communities from Yellowstone Lake, YNP, Wyoming, USA - YL17G11_40 | ecosystem: Environmental > Aquatic > Freshwater > Lake > Sediment | place: USA: Wyoming | collected... | reverse complement strand
TTACCGCAGGCCAGATATCCTCTTTTCTATAGACCCCTAAGGCTGAATCATAATCTACGTATGGAAAACTATCGACATCACCTAATATGTTCACGATGATAACTGGTTTATTTAAAACAATAGCCTCTAGGCCAGTAGTAGAATGTCTGGTTATAAGAATATCAGATATACTAATCAATTCATAAGTATTAGCTTCTCTAGAAATAATTCTTATATTCTCTGCTTTTAGTTCGTCTGCTATTTGATAATGCAAATCATCGTTCTCATTTGGATGTGGTTTGATAAGTAACAGAATACCTTTTTTGTTGTACAAAGAGAGACATATCTCTCGTATCTCTTCTTTGTGCCAGCTGGAAATATCCCGGGGTATAAGACTGTTATCAACCCCTAATCCCTCCATTAGAGGTTGTGAAGTATATAATATGATTTTACCGTTGTTAGTATCTATATTATATTTAGAACAAATAGCGGCTTTATCAATCTTAGTATATTTTTCTTTTAATAAGTCGTAAGCAGGCTGACCAGTGACCTCTAATTTAGAAATATCCTGTCCCATCTTAATAAGCACTTGTTTAACCCATTTCCCCCCCAAAGCGACTTTATCCACCAGGAAAGGAAATCTATAAAGGGGGTGATTTCCATAAAGACCACGCTGGATTAACAGCGTAGGGATATTGTTAAAAGAAGCTGCTGCGCAAACTGCTCTATTAGGAAGGGTCCTTTCTTCAGGAGTTACAACAAATTTAACATTTTCTTTTTTAAACATTAAATTAGCCATTTCTATGAACTTGACAGCCGACAAAAGTCTGGTAACCGCAAAGTAAATGAAAATTTCTCCAATTAATTTACCTATCTTAACTTCACTATATTTTATTCCTTCCCAGAAATTAGAACGACGCAATATCTTAAATTTATTCCTCAGAGAGAACCATGCCATAAACATTTTTACAAAAACACTAATATAAAAAAAATAATCCCATGTTTTATAGAATTCTGGAAATCCATCTCCTAACTTGGGTAGACATCCTGATATTTGAACTAAAAGAGTATCTAAGCGTTGAATTTTTTTAATCTCATCCATCACCGGCAAAACTGTATTAGCGCTCAAAGAGTGGTTTAAAAGGATAATTTTCCCTTTACTATTATTATTTATCCTCTCCCTGTGCATAAAATATTCCACTGATGAATTGATGCTTAAAACAAGCTCCCTAATGAATTTTAAATAAGGACGGATAGTACAAATCAAATTAAATTTCTTTACTGATATTCGTGAAGACATATCTATCACCGGTATATTTTTTGAATTAGAAACAAGTTTAATTAACTCCGCTGATATCGCACTGAACTTAACACTAACCAAAGAAACCCAATCATGAGAGTTTGTTGCTATAACGACTTTACCTGGTTTAAAATCATCAATTAATCTTATTAAAATCTCCAGTTGCCTGATAACTTTTTCTAAGAAAAAAATCAAAAATTCAGTGTCGATTAAATCGATTAAACTGATATTTCTATAACGTAAATAGTTTGAAAGAACATCGCCATTTACTCTCGCCGATTTTATTGTATTCATTAATTTCAAAGCCCTTTGATCATTAAAGTCGGTAAGAGCGAATTCTTTGGGGGTAATTATCTTAAAACTCTCCTCTTCGAGACGTCTCTCTGAAACGCTATCTAAAGGCAAAAAAATTAATCTATCTCTTTCATATTTTAACCTTCCGTTTTTAAAGATTTTATTGATGTAACTTCTGGAAATTATATACAAAATTTTGCCGTTAACGGTAGTTTCGTTACTTAACATATAACTTCACCAGTTCCTGCAAAAGTCTATTGGCTTCTTCAGTATCCTGCTCGCAGAAGCGGAGAATCGGAAAAAAACTCTTAGGGACTTTTATGTACATACTGAAGGTTTTTAGTAAACCTCGTAATTCTTCTTTGGAAAGATAGGGAGAACTAGGGTGAGGGGTCATATATTCAACTCTTGCCATATAATTATCATCAATGAACCCAAATCCTCGAGCAAGTTCATATATTTCAGTCTTGGGATATACTTCAAGGAAGGTCACCGAAGAAGTAGAAGTCTTGCATTGTCTATTCAATTCAATTGTCTCAAATATCTGGTCACGCGTTTCAAAAGGAATTCCAATCATATTGTATGCGGAAACTCTAATTTGGTACTTGTTACAGAGATGAAACTTCTCAATAATCTCTTCATTGGTAACTCTCCTGTTCAGGACATACCGTCTAATCCAAGGATTCCCACTCTCTATGCCCATAGCAATTGTTACGCAGCCCATCTCCTTAAGAACGTTAACTTTTCCTTCCGTCAAACTTTTAGCACCAGCATAAATCAAAAAAGGTAAATTAACCTCGCGTTTATAAGCATCAGCTAATTCCTTTAGATACTCTAATTTAAGAACTGCAAAATCCTCGTCCCAAAATCTTATCATCTCAATATCATATTTTTTAGCCATGAATTTCAAATCTGCTACAGCCTTACTAATGCTTTTAACACGATTATAGGAACCCAACCCTTTATAAATAGTTTGGAGATGGTGATTGACGCAGTATGAACATTGGAAGGGGCATCCCCGGCTTATCTCCGTATTAAGCATTCGGTAAAGCTTACCATCTAATGGACGATAATAGTCATATTCTTCAAATCCAGATAAATCCTGTGGAGGAAGTATATCTAAATCAATTAACGGTCGAAGTTCATTTTTTTCAATACCCGCTCTGCTCTTAATCCATAAGTTTCTAATGCCTGTTACCTGGCGGCCACTATCCAGTTTTTCGCAAAGTTCTGCAAGAGGTTCTTCACCTTCTCCAATACATATGAAATCTATTTCTTTATATTCAATTACTTCCTCTGGCATAATAGTTGTATGAATACCTCCGAATACTATAGGGAGGTCTCTATATCTCTTTTTAATCACCTTTGCACAACGTAAGCCTTCCTGGAATGATGGCGTAAACGAGGTTATCCCTACCAGATCTGGTCCAAACGATTCGATTACCTCCAAGAGGTCGGTTTCCAATTGTTCAAATCTTTTCTCTGGCGGGGTCGGTACAGGAGATGTTCGGGTCTCCTTAAACTGTCCAACAATTACTTTGTGGTCTTTTCCATGTTGCTCCTTAGAAAGCTTCATAAGGTAACGAGTTAAATCGAAGATCTTAACCTGGTGGTTCTGTTGTTTCAAGACCGCCTGCAATAAAGCCAAACTAATCGGTATTTCACCTTCTCCAGCAATATTGGGATAGACAAGAAGAACATTCATACTCACCTCTTTATTCCGTGAGCAAACCAGCCGCATCCCCAGATATCGGTTATCTTTGAATTGGAACGGTCGAATTTCCTATGAAAATTACTTAGTGCTTTCACCAGTTTAGAATAAAAGTATTTGTCAACGATAAAAGGTATATACAATGGTGGATAGGATGGAGGAAACGGTCTTGTTCCTGTAATGACAATATTGGTCAAGCCGGATTCTTCCATTGCATCTTTATATTCCCTTTTTGAATATGAATTCACTTCAGTATATGGACCCCTCCAGTCGCCTTCAAAAATCTTCTTGAAATCAAATTTAATTATATTCCTGAATAACCGTGGTAATGTCATTATTGAAAAACGATTAGTGCAAATATCTGCAGCAAAAATCCCTCCCGGTTTTAAAACTCTTACCATCTGTTTAATCGCCGTTTCAATATCTGTTAAAAATTCCAACAAGCCAAAGCTCATAACAATATCAAAGGCACTATCTTTGAAAGGTAAATTGATAACATCCCCTCTAACGAAATGTCCTTTAATGGAATTTGCCTCATAATTCTTTTTTGCTAATATAATTCCTGAGTTTGAGATATCTAACAAATATGCGCAGTAATGATTCGTCGCCAGATGCATTGATACAATTGCTGACCCGCATCCACACTCAAGCACATTCCTCCCTTTTGCCAGTTTAAACACCTCATCCCAATATTCCAAACCTAACTTCCAAACTACCTGATTTCTCGTAAATAGTTTACCTTCATCTAAATAATCGCGCAGGATACAAACATCCCTTGCTCGCCAGGTTCTATCCCAAAATTCATTATTTTTGGTTTTCATTCGTTAATAATATAAGTAACTATGGATTATTCTTTTAAAATTAAAAGAACTTTTCAGATAATTTAATCCACTGCAATTTTAGAATTTCAGTAAATTTTAACATAAAAAGCATTAACAACTTCCTGTACCCATACATCCGTCTATAGTTGATAACTTTCTTAAACAAGCTATTCCCCAATAATGCTGGATGTCTCCTCATATACTTTTGGTAATTTGTATAAAGTATTTTTTCAGTATCATCTTTCAATTGTAGTAATTCATCATTGGAAAAATCAGTAAAATTGACCAATAAGGGACAACCTCTATCATAGCCTTTTTCTATTCTTAACAAATAGTCTTCCTCATCTAATATCTTTTGTGATTGAATACAATAAGCATATAATGAAGACCCGGGCAATGGAGTTATCAAACTCAATTCTGCAGGTTTATAGTCAGGAGTTGGAGGTGAATAATGTATTTCTCTATAGAAATCGATTGTTTCCTGAATCGTTTTCCTATCTTCTCCGGGATATCCAAAAATCATCTGAGCAACTGGAACCATTCCTACTTTTAATGTATTAATAATCGCTTCTTTATTTTGCTTAATAGTTACTTTTTTATTCATATTATCGAGTATCTTTTGACTTCCGGATTCAATTCCATATCCCACATAGACACACCCAGCTTTCTTCATAGTTTTCAGTAGCTCTAAATCCACCAAATTTGCTCTTCCTTGACAACCCCACTCGACCCCAATCTTACTCATCTCTTCGCATAATTCATATGCTCTCTTTTTAGAGGCGATTACCAATTCATCATTAAACAATATTCCTTCTATATTGTACTTACCTTTAAGAACTTTAATCTCCGAAACAACATTATTGATACTCCTATATCTAACCCCTTGTAAAGTTCGTGAGCAGAAATTACAATTGTATGGACAGCCTCTTGATGTGATGAGATTAATCACTCTTTTTGCATTTCCTCCCCAAAGACGAATATGCCTAAAATAAACATCCATATGAAAAATTTCATAAGGCATAAATTCAATAGTATCAAGGTTAACAATATTATCTCTCGGTAGATTCTTGACTATTTCTTTACCATCTTTAAAATATATTCCTCTAACATTGTGTAAATCTTTATTCGTAACTAACTCCTTTATGGTAATTTCCCCTTCGCCTACGACACATATATCTACATCGGTATTCTTAAGGACTAATTCTGGATTATGTGTAGCTAAAGGACCCCCTAGAACTATGGGCACTTTAGTATGTTGTTTAATTTCGTTGGTTAACCATTTTATGTATTTATATTGAGTAGAAAAAGCATTGATTCCAATAAGGTCAAAATTGAAATTAGCTATTCTTTTCTGGACTTTTTCTTCATTAATTCCCTCTGTATGAATATCCAAAATTTCTACTTTACATCCAATATCCATTAGAGACTTGGCAATATAGCCAAGTCCTATCGGAAAAATGCTAGGCGTTCGATCCTTATGGGGTGGTTGTATTAACAATACATCCATAGTTAACCGATATTCTTCAAAAACCTGAAGCAAGATAGAATTTTTTCAGTTTCATTCTTATTAAAGAAATGCCCAAAAAATAATAAGGAAGGATATGCTAACAATGTAAAAATTTTTACCATAAGATTTAGATTTACATTTTCAAAAGATACTTGTTGTTGAATCAGGATTAGAAAACCAAAGATTAAAAATAACTCAAATATCCTCTTATATTCATATTGAATGCGATATAACTTTGATGAGACAAAATAGGTAATCAGGGCGCAAATAGCAAAGGATATCATAGTCGCATATGCAGCACCAATCATTCCATAGGTAGGTATTAGTAATATGTTCAACAGAATATTTGAAACAGCTGCAGTTATACTTATTGCTGGCATATAATGTGTTTTCTTTACAAAGAATATTTGGTTAGCACTCATAAGATAGATTCCCGTAGCTATATTCGCTAAAGTTATAATGGGAACGACTTTATAGGATTCATAAAATTCTGGTGTAGTCATTAGAATTACAATTTCTTTAGAAAAAGTTATGATTAATAAACCCAAAAATAATAATCCCATAAGATAATAGGTAGTAACCTTAGAAAATATTTCTTTTGCATTTTTCTCGCCTTTGGCCGTAGAGAAAAAGAAAGGCATCCAGGCATTATTAAATGCCTCAGTAACGAACCATAAAATCATGCCTATTGTATATCCAATTGAATAGATTCCCACTTCGTCCAATCCACGAAAATGCTGTAACATCAATCTATCTATTAGATTTAGTATCCACCATGCCAATAGATGGGGAACTAAGGGTAAGCCAAATCTTAATGAATTAATAATTCGTGATAAGTCAAAATGAAGACTAATTTTTTCAAATAAAAGAAGTACGCATATGATAAAAATAAATATAGAGGCAAAAAATGTTCCCTTAATATAGCCCAGTGCCCCCTGTTTTAAAAACACTACAAGATATATAATAAATCCCACCGTAGTAATATAATTAACAATAGAAAAAATGACATATTTCTTAGATTTTTCTTGTGCCCGGTAAATTGCCAACAAGATGCTTGTATTTATCATAAAGAAAATAGTCCATATGGACAACCTTAGATAAGGATTAAAGGGTATATCTGGGATGATTTTGTTAAGTATATTACGCCCGAATATATCCAATAAGGAAATTATTATGAAAGTAGATAGCAATAAAAAGATGGATATACTTCCCAAATATTTTCTTCTTTCGTTAAAATCATTATAGTCAAAAAAGAATCTTGTAACTGCGCCATTTAAACCCATCAAGCAAAAAATACCGAGAACAGAGGAAATAGCAAATACTGACGAAATAACGCCATAATCTCCTGTAGTAAGATATCGAGTATATAAGGGTATTAACAAAAAGGAAATAGCCTTGGGGATAACATCCCCGATGCCATAAATTAATGAATGGGTAAACAATCGTTTTATATACTGGTACATTGTTATCTATACCACCATACTAAATTTGTGAGGGTCATTGTTTGTTATGACCTTTCCAGGAACCCCTACCACTGTAACATTATCTGGAATATTACCAATAATTACGCTCCCGGCTCCAATTATAGAATTTTCACCAATAGTCAAGTCGTCGATTATTGTTGCGCCAATTCCCACAAAAGCACACCTCTTTACCCTTACGCCGCCAGCTAAATTAGTCCCTGGTGCAATATGCACACCTTCTTCAATTACACAATCATGCTCAATTATCGCTCCTGAATTGATAATGGCATTGTCTTCTATTTCTACATCAGTATTAATGATCGCTTTAGGGCCAATAACTATTCCCTCCCCCAATTTAGACTCTTTTGATATAAAGGCAAAAGGCGAAATTGCATTTATCAGTTCAAACCCTAACCGCTTCGCTCCCCTTGCGGTTTCCACTCGTTTCTTATTGTCGCCAAATGCAACAATAGCCTTCTTCACTCCATATTTAAAAACCTCAGGCAAAATTGACATACCACCCAATATCTTATAACCTTTTACTTTCTTTCCCCATAAAGATGAATTGTTACATATATCGATAAGCCCAAAGATTTCTCTATTATCTTCTCGGAGAATATCCAATACTATCCTCGCCTGCTCCCCTGCTCCCAAAATTAGAATACTTTTGTCTATCATTAAATGACCTCCCTAATCAAAAGAAAACACTCTGCGGCTTCTTTTGCTATAACCAGGCCATTTTTCTTAGCATAAGTCGTGACTGCCTCTATTGAACGGGGATGAGGAAATTCTCTTAACTCTGATTTATATGCTTCCATCGCTTGAATTTTTTTAGAAATCGTCTCTGAGATATCCACATAAACATTAGGAATAAACTTGTCTGTTAGAATTGGTGCATTCCACTCTGAAGAAGAAGGGGTCTCGTACAGAAGTATCCTCTTGATAGTATCTCTAAAACTCGGCCTGACAGCGACCATCGTAGACTCAAAAACTACCCGATGGTCTTTATTGACATCCCCCCAGTGGTGAGTGTAGACTACATCGGGCTCAACACGAGCTATCGTCTTCTCTATCACCTTATTTACTTCCACATGCGCTATTGTATCCAGCTGCATATCGGGCAAATTGAAGAAGTAGATTTTTTCTATCCCGAGTATTTTCGCAGACCTTTTTGCCTCTTTTCTTTTCTGTCCTACCATAACCTTATTTCCTGGATACTGGCAAGTTGCGCCATCAGTTAATATTAAGACAAATACTTTATCTCCATTAATAGTATGTTTCGCTATCGTCCCCCCAACTCCATAGACTTCATCATCCGGATGAGCTGCAATTACTAGAATTTTCACATATACCTCTCTTTAATACGTTATTTTTTTTTGAAGCAGTCTTCCATTAATTCTTATTTCACTCAATACTTTAACAATTCTATCTGCTGCCTTTCCATCCCCATACGGATTTACGCACTTCTCGACTCTTCTTAGAAAATCTTCATCATAAAAAGCTGTCCTAATCGCTGACACTATCTGTTTCTTATTATGGTCGACATCAATAATATTATCAGCATGCTCTCTCCCTCTCTGCCGAAGTCCGATATTTATGACTGGTAATTTAAAAGACGGGGCCTCAATTATGCCACTACTAGAATTCCCAACTAATACATCTGCCTGAAGAAGTAAACTTAAAAAATCTAAGTATGGTAGATTCTTATAGATATGAATGTTCTTAAATTTTAAATATTCATTTATTGCCCTTATAATTACTTTGCTTCCTGCATCGCTATTTGGATATATTACAACTACTTCAGAATCAAATTCTCTTACAGCCTCAAGTGTCGTCCTCATTTCATTATACGCTTTATCATATGATATAGTCGTTGGATGCTGTAACACCAACACTAATTTCTTATTAAATGATATGTTGTATTTCTTTTTCAAAAATTTTTTGCTCAAAAATTTCATTTGAAAAATTGTATCCAAACCGGGTGACCCACTTATATGAATTCGCCACCTTTCTTCGCCCAACCCTTCAATCCTTTGTGCATGTTTCTTTGTTGCCGTGAAATGGATATGGGCTAGTTTAGTAATTGCATAGCGAACAGAATCATCTATATTACTTCCCTGCACAGCATCACCTCCCTGTACATGAACAAGGGGAATATTCATGTAAGCGGCAGTTATTGCTCCTGCAAATGCTTCAGTTCTATCTCCAAACACTATAACAGTATCTGGCCTTTTATCTGCAAGCACCTGAACCATTCCTAAGATCCCAACTCCTATAGATTTACCCATTGATTCTTGGCTATCTCCTATAAATAACATATCGACCTTCCCGTCTATTCTATATCCATCTTTTTTAATCATATCAATTGTGTTCCCAAATTCAGGAGAAAGATGCATTCCACAAACCAACAAACCAAAATCAATCTGAGGGCATTGAATTAGCTTCTTATAGACTGCCTGCATATGGCCATAATCTGAGCGCGCCCCTGTAACTGCGATTATTTTCTTTACAATATTCTTTTTAATAGACATCAGAATCTGCCATGGTCAAATACCAATCATTAAGAGTATTGGTATCTGAAATATCCTCTTCTTTCGCAAGAAGTGTATGCCCAAACCACGTTTCTTCTTCTTGCCTTATGAAACCCTCCTCTTCAAATATATCATTATAAAAATATCCTTTCTGCATCCAACACGAAACATAATTTATAGAATTTTGTAGAAAATATCCGTAAGAATGTACCAGAAGGTCTCTCACCACATCGTTTTCTTTTGCACTTAAAATATCTACAATATGACCTCCTTTTACTCTATTTGCATTGTAAATTTTTAAAACAATATATCCCAAGACCTCGTTTTTCCTCATAAAAATATATTTTTTATAATCAATGTCTGGATTATCTACAAATCTCCAATTCAGATAATCTTTCGTTCTTGGAACAATAATCCTATACTCATCTCTGACCCTTCTCCAGAATAAATTAATGTCATCATCAAATTCACTAATTTCATAGACATCACCTGTGTTTTTCTGGAGATTTACTCTATTCTTTTTCAATAACTTATATATTTTGTTTATTAGTACCGTATCTTTCCAACCTAATCTTGATACAAAACCATGATAAGAATTTCTATTTGGAAAACCATATACAAAATTATATCCTACGTCCTTACATACCTTATATACCTCTCTTGCCAAAAACGTAAATATGCCCTGTTTTTGATAATTAGGATGAGTCATTGTAGTCATAGAAAATGCACATTTCTTTTCTGACTTACCAATCTGAACCAATCTCGGAATAACACTATAGTGTCCGATTAAATTATCTCTATCAAATAATAGTTTTATAATTCCTACTCCATCAGGATTATCTTTGAATCTCCATCGCCAAAAAGCCAAGCTTAGTTCTTTTTTAAAGACGATCTTAAATAACTTTGATATTTCGATTTCATCTCCTTCCCTATAATCCCTCACCAGCCAATCTTTAAAATATACGCTACTTTTTCCCATGGAAATTAAATGTACTTATAAAAACCTTCTCCTCTTTTTTTGCCTAACTTTCCTTCCTTAATCATTCTAATAAACAGAGGACAAGGTTCTTTTGTAATCTTGTGACTATTAAGCCGCTTTATGATATTAAAACAAACGTCTATACCAACCAAATCTGCTAAAGCAAATGGACCCAACGGATGATTTGCTCCAAGGCACATCGCCTTGTCAATCTCTTCCTTCTTAGCCACTCCCTCCATCAACATGTAAGCTCCATCATTAATCATTGAAAATAGTAATCTATTCACAACAAAACCAGGCGTATCATAAATAACAATAAAGTCTTTTCCAATATTTTTCAAAAAAAATTTTATTTTTTGAACTACCATATTTGATGTGTACCTGCTTTTTACTATCTCAACTAATTTCATTCTATCTGCCGGATTAAAAAAATGTAATCCGATAAATCTATTAGCGTGCTCTATCGCCAATGCTAACTCTTCTATACTTATAGATGATGTATTAGTGGCAATAATAGTATTTGATTTGCAGTGTTTGCTTAATTGCTTAAATAACTTTCTCTTCTCAGCCAAATCCTCAACTATAGTCTCTATCACAATATCAACATCGAAGATGACTTCTATATCTGTGGCACTATAAATATTTGATATAATAGAATTACTTTCTTCTAACGACACTTCTCCCTTCTCAATATACTTTTCTAATCTAATCCTAACACCTTGAAATATCTTTTGTGCATTGTCACGACTCTTAACAATTACCTTCATACCCGACTGAGCAATCGCTATTGCTATGCCGCATCCCATTGTCCCTGCACCAAAAATAGCAACTTTCTTTATTGGCCCCATCTTACTACTACTGCTCCCCAAGTTAAACCCCCGCCAAAACCAACCAAAACTACAATATCGTCTTTCTTAATCTTTTTTAATTTAACCGCTTCATCTAAGGCTATCGCAACAGAAGCACCAGAAGTATTACCATATTTATTTACATTAATATAAGTTTTCTCTAAAGGTAAACCTAATCTATCCATGCACGTTTTTATGAGTAGTGCATTGGCTTGATGTGAAATGATAAAATCCACATCTTCTAGTTGTAAATTGCAAACCTTAAGCGCTCTTAAAACGGCATCTGGAAAAGCATTAACTGCGAAGTCCCATACCTTTTTACCATCCATTTGAAAAGTGTGCATCTTTCTATCAACCGTTTCTCGACTTGCAGGAAATCTAGTTCCGCCCGCAGGAAATTTAATGATATCCCAACCTCTCCCATCAGCCATTAGATAAGAGCTTATTATCCCGTAACCTTTGTCAATACGACTCAATACAACTGCACCTGCTCCATCTCCAAAAAATACACATGTTTTACGATCAGTCCAATCTAGTATCTTAGAATAAGTTTCGGCTCCTATGACCAACGCATTATTATAAGCACCATTTTCTTTCATAATATCTGCGGCTATTGCCAAAGCATAAACAAACCCTGAACAAACAGCACCTATATCAAATGCAGCCGCATTACATGCTCCAATTCGTCCTTGAACGAGGCAAGCCGTAGGAGGTTGTATCATATCTGGAGAAGATGTCGCAAGAACTATTAGATTAACATCCAATGGTTCTACTCCACCATCTTGTAAAGCAGCTTGCGCAGCTTTTACTGCTAAATCTGAAGTAGCTTCATCATCAGCCGCTATTCGGCGTTCCTTTATTCCAGTTTTGGTTCTAATCCACTCATCTGTAGTATCTAGGATTTTTTCCAAGTCTCTGTTCGTAAGAATCTTAGAGGGAACAAAAGATCCTGTCGCAACAATACCTATCGCTTTATCTTTTCTCACCACTATCTATCCTCTGAGTGTGTAACTAAGCTATCTTACGGTTCCTTATACGAAAATTTTCTAACATATTAGGCATAATTGGTTTATCGCATTCAATATAGACACGCGTTCGCTTACCAATCACCGATTTTAACAACTTAGGTTGTATACCGACTCCGGGCCTTTTAATAGTAAGCATTTCTTCACTAATTAAGATGTTCTTTGGAATGTCAACTTTAGTTACAATACTTTTTCTTCCAATTTTTACAATCTCTTTTTCACTTCGTGTAGGTTTCTTAAAAGCGCTTCCTAACGATGTTTCTGTATCTCTTATTGTTTTAACCCAGGTTTTAAGCTGATTAGGATGAAGAGAAATTTTATGATCAGGGCCTAACAAATTATTCTTATCAAGTGTAAAATGCTTTTCAATTACCTTAGCCCCCAGGGCAACAGCAACTATCGAAGCAAGAGTACCTTCAGTATGGTCGGAAAAACCTACAATTGAACCAAATTCGTCCTGCAATACCTCGATAGCAAGCAAATTTACGTCTTCTATCGAAGCGGGATAAGAAGATACGCAATGGAGTAAAATGATTTTCTTATTCCCTTTCTCCCTAATTACTCTGACCGCATCTCCAACTTCTTTTAGAGTAGACATTCCTGTAGATAGAAGAATCGGCTTTTTCTTCCCTGCTACTTTCTCAAGCAAAGGCAAGTTTGTCAAATCACTTGAGGCTATTTTATAAGCAGGAACTAAATCCTCCAAGAAGTCAACTGCCCCTTCAGTGTGAGGCGTAGATAAAAATATTATTTTTCTCCTATCGCAATGTTTCTTGAGTATTTCAAAATCCTGATATTTCAATTCTAATTTTTTCAACATCTCAAATTGCGTCCTGCCTTGCGAATGCTCTTTTTGATATTCGGCTTTCGCCGTATTGCGAATAACTAGATCTTCTGCTTTAAATGTTTGAAATTTTACTGCATCTGCTCCGGCTTCTCTGGCTATGTCTACCAACTCTTTGGCTAAAGATAACTTCCCATTATGGTTAACACCTGCTTCGGCAATAATAAAAACAGGACAACCCTCCCCTATCCATCTATTAGCAATTCTTATTTTTTCCATGATTATGCCTTTCTTTCAAAATCAATTCTGCTAATTTAAGGTCTAATTCCGTATCGATATCAACAGAATCCTCTTGGTTCATAATGATTGCTCTTGTGTTGTCCCCTAAGATTTTATTTTCTTCCATTAAAACCTTATATTTGGTCACATAAATCGCACCATTTAGACAATAGACCTTGGGTAGATCCTGTCTTCGGGTATATCTTTCGGCCCCTTCTATAAAATCAAAAACTTTGTCATCTTCTATTTTTTTCATCCAATATGGTGAATGTTCTACCTCACATAGGCTCACCACACAATCTGCATCATTATCAATCAATTTTTTTACTGCCTCATCAATATGATAGGATTTCCTGAGAGGCGAAGTAGGCTGTAAGGTCACAATGATGTGAGTTCTGTAGTTCTCCTTATTTTCTAAGAATTTTACAGCATACTGTAAAACTGGCAACATTGATGTATCATCCCTTGCTAATTCAGCCGGCCTTAAAAACGGAGCTTCCGCACCATAAGTTCTCGCGATATCAGCTATTTCTTCATTATCGGTGGAAACAATTATTCTGGATAGCCTTTTCGTCTTAAGTGCCGCTTCTATGGTATAAGCAATAAGGGGTTTATTATTCAACTTTCTAATGTTCTTATTGGTAACACCCTGGGAGTTAAACCGAGCTGGAATAATTCCCAAAACTTCGTATTTTCCTCTGTGTGTATCACTCACCTTTTACACCTTGTTTTCTAAGATATTCAACCCCGCGATTGTTCAAAATCATCTATCAAAAGTAATACTATGGGACAATATTTTATCGTCACTGGAATAATTTGCCACATTCCCGTGTTTAATATTATCAGAATTAATCTCTAAATCTGTTAACTTCTCCGTGAGCCTATATGTATCCTTCTCATAATTTTTGCCTCCCCGAGGTCCTCTGGTGAATACAAGAAACTCTGAATCTTCCAGAGCAATTAAAGCGTGTTTTTCCATTGGAGGCGTAATCACTAAATCACCAGGCTTAATCCTCCTTGTCTCAATTTTTCTCCCAGGTATTTGGGTTAGAAGTTTTAGAGTCCCATAAAGGAGAAAGGTATATTGCACGGACTCTTTGTGATAATGGTTGCCCCTAACTGCCCCCTTTTTTGACGATATTAATGTGACATACTCAATAACTTCTTTTCCCAGAATATCTATTATTTTACCCCTTTCATCTTCAAATGCAGCCTTCTTGCTGATTACTTTCATAATTATTTCTCCTCTAACTCAATCAATAATGTGTGGTTTTGGTATAGGTATAATAAATTTCCCACCTTTCTTTTTATACTCCTTTAGATTTTTCATTATTTCATCAGCAAAATTCCATGCCAGGAGAAGGGCATAATCCGGCATCTGTTCAATTAATTCAGAATCTGGCACGATAGGTATATGGGTCCCTGGAGTATATTTTCCTATTTTCAAGGTCGATTTTTCGGTAACAAAATCCAAGATTTCAGGACCAATTCTGCAATAGTTCAATAAAGTCATCCCCTTTGCGGGCGCACTCACCCCAGCAATCCGTTTGCCTTCATGTTTTAGTGATTTTAACATCCAGCTGAGCTCCTCACGGTTACGTTGTACAGCTTTTGCGAAATTGTTGAGTGTATCTATTTCATATATTTTCTTCTCTTTTTCGAGTTCAAGAAATTTATTGACATTGTTAGAAATTGAGTAAGTGTTTTCTCTGGCTACAAAATAACGCAAAGAGCCTCCATGAATAGATACTTTTCCCACATCAAATATTTCCATTCCAAATTTACGGAATAGTATACTCATAGGTTTAACCGATAGATAAGATAGATGTTCATGATATATGGTATCGTATTCCAAATTTTCTATTAAATAAACTAAGTAAGGAGCTTCCATAATAAATATACCT
>Ga0315289_10007902_pt1 | contig 15428 bp, 10 predicted proteins | sample YL17G11_40_MG_FD_203452 | JGI IMG/M metagenome (GOLD analysis project Ga0315289, IMG submission 203452) | Sediment microbial communities from Yellowstone Lake, YNP, Wyoming, USA - YL17G11_40 | ecosystem: Environmental > Aquatic > Freshwater > Lake > Sediment | place: USA: Wyoming | collected... | reverse complement strand
TACAACGAATGGACGGGCACCTTTCTGGACACCTTTGGGCGGATCCGGAGCCTGACGCTCACGTGACGCATGCCGGCGCAGACGGCGACGGGGTGGTGACGATGGGAAGGGTGCGCCTGTGGCGGGCGCGCAGAGGCACGGCAGGAGGGATACCTCCCCCATTGCGACCCCGGAAGCGACCAAAATGGACGACAACATCGCCTTTGGGCATCCTAAAGGACCGCCGCGACGCCCCTGCAATCCCGCACCAAGTCCGTCACAAAAAGTACGCTTGATTTGGGACTAGCTGTTGTCCGGGAGCACCTGGAGCTTGACACCTCGTCTATTGGCCTCGACAACGACCCCTGGCTATGACCTATAGGCTCGCGACCTTGCAGTAAAGGTCCTTGTCGCCGAAATTCCCCGATTTGAGAACGACAAGAAGATCGCGGCTTAGGCCCAGGGGGAAGCAGTAGGGCACGCCCGGGTCCAGCGGCAGGCCGACCTCCAGCCGGGAGATCCCCGTGCTATCGCAGACGAAGCAGGAGGTCTCGCCGCCGGCGACAATAAGCCGCCCCAGGCATGGATTTTCTACGAGCTGGCGGGCGACTTCGGCGAGGAATCGCGCGATCACGACGCCGGTCTGGATGGCTGTCAACCCCAGCTCCGCGCCAAGCTTTTGCGTCTGTTCCACATCGGCACACGACTCCACCTTGGACGACACCAGGACATGCTCGCCGCGGGCGAGGTGCTCGGCCGCGGCTTGCGCAACTTCCTGCGGCGACACCTTGCCTAAGAGGATCTGGGGGCCGGCGATGCTGATCTCATGGAATCCGTTCTGGGAGGCCATCGCGTTCTGCGCCCGGGAGGATTCGGACGTGCTTCCGGCGATGACCGCCGTGGTCCGGGGGATGCGGGCGAGGCGGTCAGCGAACGAAAGGGGCGGTCTGCCGGGAAACAGCATCCTGGCCAAGGCGGCCGTGATCCCCGAGGCTCCGCTGACGAACGGCGACGTCGCCGTCGCCTCGGCCGCAACGGCAAGGTCGCCATCGTCAATTGCGTCCACAACGATGTAGGACGCCCCCTGGACTACGCGACGGGCGATGAACTGCGCCAGGGCGGCGCTGCCTTGGCGAACCACGGCGAGCGGGGCCAGGGTCACGGTGCGCTTGGTCTGCGCCTTCAGCCAGCGGACGATGTTCCCGTCGGTCATCGGATTGAGCGGATGGTTCCGCATGGCGGATTCGGAAAGAAGCTGGTCGCCGACGAAGTGGTAGCCCTGGTAAGTGGTCCTTCCCAGCCCCGGCAGGGCGGGGGCGACAACGGCCCAATCCAGCCCCAGCGCGTCGAGTGCCGCGTCAAGGCTCGGACCGATGTTGCCCGCTGGCGTGGAATCGAACGTGGAACAGTACTTGAGCTGGATCTTCCGCGCGCCGGCCGACAGGAAGAGCCGCACCACCTCGGCAACGCGGCGGTAAGCGCTTTGCGGGTCAATCGAACGCGACTGGGTGCCGATCACGACGGCATCATATGCCTCGAACTCCGCGTTGGAAGGCATTGCCCCGCAGATCAGCAGCGTCCGCGCCCCGCATTCGGTCAGCATGCCGGCCGCGTCGGTTGCACCGGTGTTGTCGTCGGCGACGATGCCCAGTTCCATTAGGCATTCTCACGTTAAAGCGCTAAGCAAGCCCCGTTCCTGGTCGTCGGTGAGCATCTGGCCCTGCGTGCTGGTCAGCAGCCAGCTCTTGCGGTTCTCCTCGAGATCTTCCATCTGCACGGGCCGTCCCGCTGCTTTCACTCCTGTCGCCCTCCGGGCTCCCTTCGTTCAAGCAACGCCTCCCTCCCCAACGGAATTTACACCAAACACTTTACACCATGCAAGAGTTACCCAGAGGTTGTTGGGGCAGCCTTACTGCGCACAGCATTATTGAGGGGACGGGCGTCGCAGCGGCAGAATAGCCGACTTGAGCAGGTTGGCGCCGATTGAGACGCCCGGGCAACGGTCACTTCCCCCGGACCGCGCGGTGATCCTCCGTCATTTGGAGGCCTGTATGCGGGGTCCTATAATGCGGGCCAGTTCGGACGAACGCCGTTGAGGGGTGCGAGGATTGAGCGCGAGCCCGCGAGCGATGTCAGGTCAGCCGGCCGGCCCCGACGCAGCCAAGCCGTCGTTGGCGCACGGCCTGCGCTGGGGGGCGGTGTGCGTGTTGGCGCTCGTGGTGCTTTACAGGCCCGTGGCCTGCGGCCTCGTGTACTCGCTCGCCTCGACCACAGTATTCGGGCTCCTGCTGCTGCTGAGCGCGCTCTTGTGGCTGACCAGTGAACTCCTGGGCGGCGCGCTCCGGGTCAGACTCGGCCTGCCCGCCCTCGCATTCAGCGCGTTCCTGGGGGCGGCGCTTGTCGCGTCCATCGGCGCGGAGAACTGGTTTGCCGGCTTAGGGTGGTGCCTGGTGCTGGCCACATACGGCCTCACTGCATTCCTTGTCCTCCAGATGGCGGATCGGGAGCTGGAGCGCCGCTTCCTGTTGAGCTGCCTGCTCGCAAGCGGGGTGGGCCTGGCGGCATACGGGGCCTGGCACTACGAGTTCTACATGCCCGCCCTGCGCACGTGGCTCGTCCGTGAGCCCGGCTTCTTCCAGAGCGTCGTCGGCGCTGCGGGGCCCCTGTCAGGAGAGCTTGAGGCACGCGTGGCCGCCAACCGCGCTTACGGCAGCTTCATCACGCCCAACCAGCTCGCCGACTTCTTAGTGCTGATGCTTCTTCCGCTCGCGGGCTATGCGGTGGCGGGGTGGCGCGCGGCCCGGGCGGCAGGCAATGCGCGCGTTACGACGAGGGCTGCCATTTGTGGGAGCGGCGCGGCCGCGCTCTTCATGGCCGGGGTGTTGTGGCTTACCGGCTCGAAAGGCGGCTGGATAGCGTTGGGCTTCGGCCTAGCGCTCTTCGCGGTCGCCGCGGCCGGCCGTGTCGTGCGGCGTCAGCCGCGGCAGTTCCTCATTGCCCTCGCCCTGATTGTGGTGGCGCTCCTTGTTGCCTACGCAGCACGCGCGGTCCCCGGGCCGCGGGAGTTTGGCCGGTCGCTCGGCGTCCGCATCGGCTACTGGGAGACGAGCGCAGAAGTCGGCCTGAAGCGGCCCGTCCTGGGTGTCGGGCCCGGCTCGTGGCCGGAATGGTACACGATGCTGAAGCAGCCCGAGTTCGAGGAGACGAGGTCGCCGCACAGCCTTTACTTCCAGCTCTGGGCCGAGACGGGCACAGTCGGGCTGCTGTTATGGGTCGGGCTATGGATGGCCCTGTTCGGGCAGGCACTTAAGGGCTCTGTCGTTCCTGCGCCAGCTCTCCAGGCCGATGCCAGGCATTCCGAGGACTTGGCTGGGGCAAGCAACGGCCAAGCCTTGGCGCAACCCTTGCTGATGGCGGCGGGACTTGTGTTGGCGGCCCTCGCGCTGGGCTTCGACTGTACTATGGTCGGCACCTTTGCGCCGCCGAAGTACGTCGCCCCCTGGATTGAGAGGGCGCCGCTGCTGCCTTACGCCATCATCTATATCATATGGGCTGCAACATTTACTGTGCTGTTCGCGAATCGCGGGCTCTTGGAGGCTCCGTTGCTTCGCTGGGGGCTGGCAGCCGGCCTGGCTGCGTTCTTACTGCACAGCGCGGCAGAGTTCACGCTCGAAGTGCCCGCCATCGGCGGCAGCGTTGCCGTGTTGGGCGCGTTGCTCCTGAGCGGCCGACCTCCCAGGCTCCGCACTATCCCTCTGCGGCCGGCCGCTCGCGCGGCAATCCTCCTGATTTGCGCTGCTATGACGGCGCTTTGGTCTGTCGTTGTCACCCAACGCACACTCGACGCCTCCTTGGCCAGGGACGGCGCGGAGAGGGGGCAGAGCGCGCTGCCGGTAGAGAACGCCGCTGCGATGGCGGCGTCGAGCAGCAAGGTTTACGCGATACGGGACGACTTGCAGCGCTTGTGCGCGGCCGTGCCGTGGGACAACAGGTCGTGGCGCGACCTGGCGGCGTGGCTGCTGTTTATGGCACAAGCCGGTTTCGACGGCTCGTCTCTATCCGGAGCAAAACAGGCTGCGGGCCGGGCCATTGGCCTCAATCCCCTGAACGCCTCCAATTGGGCACTGCTGGGCAATGCGCTTGCGCTAAGCGGCGACCTTCCCGGCGCGGCCCAAACCTATCGCCGCGCGGCGGAGCTGTACCCGTCGCTGCCCGAAGCGTGGTACAGGTGCGGGTCGGCGCTCGGAGCAACCAGAGAGCCCGCGGCCGCCGCAGCCGTGGCGTACCGCAAGGCGCTTGAGCTGATGCCGAGGCAGTATCACGAGCGCAACATGGTGCTCGGGCCTCCGGAGGAACTGATGAGAGTCTGGCAGGCGCTGAGCGGCGTGCCTTCCGCGCGGCCGCTCCTTGATGACGCCATGGACCTTGGGCGCGGTGTAGGGGGAGTCGCTATTCCTGCCGGGGCGAGCGAGGTGCAAGCAGTTGCGGCCCTCGCCAAGGGACTCAGATTGAGCGGGGAGCTTGTGCGGCGCTGGAATTCCTATGATGCGGCGACCAGAGAGCGAGAGCTATGGAACGTCATGGCGGGCCGGCTCTGGCAATGGGCGCTGGAGGCGAAGGTCAGGGCTCTGGAGGGAGGCAGCCAAGGCACGCCGTCCGCACGCCAAGGAGTTGGAGCCGGCGGAGGGACTTGAACCCTCAACCCCCGCTTTACGAAAGCGGTGCTCTGCCATTGAGCTATGCCGGCTCCAGCGCGAACCCCGATTATATCGGGAAGCGCCGCCCTTTCCAAGTTCGAGGCCGTGCCATCGCCGCAGGCGCAACACGAAGCCGGCCTCAGCCGCCGGCACGACGCGACGGCATGGGGTAAGTCGCCGCCGTGTCGAACAAGGCCACGACGTTCTCCGGCGGCGTCCCCGCCTGGATGGCGTGCGAAGGGCCGAGGATGTAGCCGCCGTTGCGGCCGAGGATGTCAATGCGCTCCTGCACTTCTTTACGGACGTCTTCTGGCCTGCCGAACGGCAGAGTCTTTTGCACGCTGACGCCGCCCTCGAAGCAGAGCCTGCCGCCGTAGGTCTCCTTTAGCTTTAGGGGATCCATGCCCTTAGCGTCGAACTGGAGCGCCTGCAGCACGTCTATGCCCATGTCCATCAGGCCGGGGACGGCGTCCATGACCGCGCCGTCCGAGTGGTAAATGACCTTCGCGCCTAACTCGTGGATCACGCGGTTCAGCCGCGCATGGTAAGGCTTGATGTGCTCCGACCACATGTCGAGGGACATGAGGAGTCCGTTCTGGCCGCCGATGTCGTCGGCGGTGAAGACGAGGTCTATCTGGCCGTTCGCGGCCGAGAGCAGCTTCGTGAAGTGCCCTATGAAAAAGTCGCAGACGCGCTCGAAGATCGCGTGGACCAGGTCCGGGTTGAGGGCCAGGTCTACGAAGATCTGCTGGAAGCCGCGCATGTACCACGACGTTTCGAAGATATTGCCGTTGCTTGCCATCAAGCAATAGGGGCCATCCTTCTGGATGGCAGCAATGCGTTCGGGGAGCGACGAGTAGTCGAAGTAATCGGTGAGTGGCCAGGAATGCTCTTCGATGTCGCCGAGGCCGGAGGCATCGGCAAGTGGGTAGAACTCAATCTCGTCGTAGGCGCCTTCGCCGTAGCTGACGGGTTTGCGATGGACGCCCCAGATGTCCGTGCCTTCCGGCAGTGTGGGGCCGACGTAGGCGGGGCCGATGTCCTTAATGTCGAGCAAAGGCCGGAGGTAATCCTCGACGCTGATGTGACGTGCTGGTGCCAGGTAGGCTTTCAGCGCCTGGTAGGCGGGCGGGTTGATGCCCGAGCAGACCATGGCGATGGGGATGCGGTCGGTTTCCTGGTGATCGAGGGCCAATCGCACACGTTCACGGTGGGTCAAATCGGTGCGCAATTCAGCAGCCCTCCAACTTCGCGTCGTTGTGCCTTATAGGATGGAGCAGCAGCACCCCGTGCGGGCGTTATGCAGTCCGCCTCATTCGTCCAGCGCACCGGGCTTGAGGCCCAGAGGCAGCGGCGCCGGACGAGCACACGTGCTTTTCAGCTCAATGCGCCTGCCTTTGTCGGAGGCGTCGAGGAAGCCCTGCATGATGTCGAGCACGTGGTAGGCGAGTTCGCCGCTCGCGCGATGCGGGCGGCGCAGGCGCAGCGCATAGGCCATGTCCGCCACGCCGACGCCGCGCGAGTTCTCGGTGTAGCCGTGGGTGAGCTGGGCCTCCTTCCAGCCGTCGCCGCCCAGGCGCCAGAGGTGAACCGGCCCGCGGAAGCCGTTCGGATCGGGCACGACCAGAGACCCTTCCGTGCCGTAGATCTCAATGACCGGCAGATGCGCCGCCCAGACGTCGAAGCTCATGACGATCGTACCGACGACGCCCGATGCGAAGTCAATGAGCCCGGCGATGTGGGTGGGGGTCTCGACCTTCACCTTAGTGCCGTACTTGGGCTGACTGGTGATGGTCCGTTCAGCGAAGGTGACCTTCGCTGAACCAGCGACGCAGCGCACAGGCCCCAGCAGGCTCACGAGGGCCGTCAGGTAGTAGGGCCCCATGTCGAACATCGGGCCGCCGCCGGGCTGGTAATAGAACTCAGGGCTGGGATGCCAGCTTTCGTGGCCGTGGCATACCATGTGGGCCGTAGCGGCTACGGGGTCGCCGATAGCGCCGTCGTCTATCAGCTTGCGGCAAGTCTGGATGCCGCCGCCCATGAAGGTGTCCGGCGCGCAGCCCACCCGGAGGCCGCGCTTCTGCGCCTCCTCGAGCATGCGCTTGCCGTCCCTTCGCGTGACGGCAAGCGGCTTCTCATTGTAAACGCACTTCCCCGCCTTGAGGGCTGCCAGGCCGACTTCGGCGTGAGCCTTGGGGACGGTGAGGTCGATGACGATCTCGATCTGCGGGTCAGCGAGGAGTTCCCCGACCGTGCAGGCCCTCGGTATGCCGAACTCCTTGGCGCGGGCCTGCGCCCGGGACATGTCGAGGTCCGCGCAGGCCGCCGGCTCGAGGATGTCAAACATGTTCTTCGTGTTGTTCAGGTAGATGCCGCTGATGTTGCCGCAGCCGACTATGCCGACCTTCGTCTTTCGGAATGCCATACTTCCACCTTTCTGACTGACGCCGAAAAGCGAAAGCATAACCACGACGGCACGACGCGCGCAAGGGAAGGGTTAATCGAGAAGGATGGACCCGCCTCAGGACTGACTCGCAGGGCGCGAACGCCGGGCTACCCCAGCCGCCCTGCGGGGTGGGACGCCCCGCCTACCCTTTCATCCGACCCAGCTTGCTCGCGCACGACCGTTGTCTGCGCAAGGGGCCGGCGAACTGCGGCGGGGGAAACGCCAGCCCTCAATGCGGCCATCACGCCGACGGCTTCCAGATAGTTCTCCACGATAAACAGCTTGCCCGGCATGTGCGGCAGAGCTTCGAGGTCGTTCTTCATGAGGTTGCGGTTCTCGCGCACCGCTATCACAGGTATGCCCTGCCTGAAGGCGGCCAAGGTGGGCAACCCAACGCACCCGTCCGGGATGACAAGGCACGAGACGTCGGCTGCTGTCAGCACGCCGGGCTGTCCGAAGGCTGCCGGAGCGCGGATGATGCGCGGGCTCCGGTGCAGCCCCTTCAGGACCGAGTAAAGGAACGTCGTCGAGATGGCGTCGGCCGCCTTCCGGGGGTCAACCACTCCGACATGCATGTTCAGCAGCTCCACGGACTCGACCATGGGAGCATGGGCGGACGGCACGTCGAAGATGAGGGACACCGCATGGGTGAGCATGGCTTCCACGCCGCCCCACGGGTTGATGACTTCGCCGTAGCTTGGCAGGTAGTCCCGATACCAGTGCTCGGGCAACTGGATCACCGTCGAAAGGGCGACGGCGTCGAACGCCGGCCGGTGGCGCGACAGCACTTCGCAGAGCCGCTCCAGCCCCTCGATCCGGCCGGCGGCCCTACCGGAGGGTGCATAGCGGGACAGCGTGTAAATGGGAGGATCCATCCTGATGACGACCGGACACTCGATCCCCAGCGTGGCCCGAGCCGCCGAGGCGGCGTTGACGGCAAGCTCGGAAACCCCGCGGTCTTTGTGCTCGTCAATGACGAGCAGCACGCGGTTCGAGCGCACCTTCTGGAGGCCGATTCTTCCCATGAGGAGGCGCGAGATGACGCTGCCTTCGACATAGAGCCCGTTCTCCGGCAGCTCGTTGATGTCGGCGGCGTTCACAACGTTGGGATGCGTGATCAGCGTGTGGCAGGCCGAGGCGAGGAGCCTTGCCACGGGCCCGGCGTCGCCGCAGTGGCCCCCGATCTGCGCGCCGATTCCGGTCGGCACAAGGAGGACGGCGTTGAACGCCTCCGTGTTCTCGACCGCCCGCTGAGCGAACGCGAAGATGGGCGCCATCCTCCGCGCAAACTCGAAGACGGACGCCGGCCCCACTGCGGGGGCTCCTTCTGCTCCAGCCAGCACGCCAAGCTCGCAGCGGAGCGTCCGCCCGTCGTTTTGGGTCACCACGAATCGTATGGGCATCTCGCCTGGCGCAAGACTGCGCAGCACGGCCTGCTCGCAATACGAGAGCAGGTCGTCGGTGTCCTTTGCCGGGACGTTGATCTCCCGCTCAAACAGGAACATTCCCGTCTGCTCCGCAACGTGAGGCGAAGTCGCTGTAACTGAAGCGTTTCTTCACCGACAGGTCGCCGTCTGCCGTCAAGGCATAGACCGCCGGCAGATTCACTCCATTGAACATGTGTGCCTTCACCAGCGTGTAGGCGCCCATGCCGGAGAAGACCACGCGGCTCCCGACTTGCAGCGGCTCCTCGAAAGCATACTCGCCGAACAGGTCGCCCGCAAGGCAGGTGCAGCCGGCGAGCACGTACCTGTGCCGTCCGTCCGCGCAGTCGCCGAGGACGGCGGGGCGGTACTGATACTCGAACACTTCCGGCGCGTGGTTGACCGTCGTATCGAGAACGGCAATCGTCCAGCCGCCGCTGTCGAACATGTCGAGGACAGTCGTCATGAGGTAGCCGGCCTCTCGGACGACGGCAGCACCTGGTTCGAAGAAGACCTCGACGCCATGAGTGTCCTTCAGCAGGCCTACGGCCTTGTGGAGGCACGTACGGTTCTCCGCCTGCTCGACAAGGTAGCCGCCACCGATGTTCACCCATGCAAGCTTGCCGAGGAAGCCACCCAGGCCAGCCTCAACGTGCCGAACGGTTTTCAGCACGGGGGCAAGGTCGTCCGACTCGCAGTTCGTGTGGAAGTGGACCCCGCGCACGGCACTCAGGCGGCCCGGATCCGTTTTCAGGAGGCCGACAAGCTGGTCCAAGGGAACGCCCAGCTTGGAGTGCTTCCGGCACGGGTCGTACCTCTCGTCCTCCAGGAACGATAGCTGCGGGTTGATGCGCAGGCCGCACTCAACGCTGTTACCAACTTCGCCGCGAAGCTGTTCCCATTGCGAAAGCGAGTTGAACGACACGTAATCGCACTTTTGTGCAATGGCCCGGATCTCGTCCGGCCTCAGGCCCGGGGTCGTCATGTGGACCGTTCCCATGTCGCCGATCACTTGCCTGGCGAGGGTCGCTTCGAAGAGGGAGCTTGTGGCGAAGCCGTCCACGTGCGGTGCGATGAGGGAGAGCACGTGGGCGACGGCGCAAGATTTCAAGGCGAAAAGGATCCGGCACTCTGCCGTCGCCCTTAGCTGCTCCAGGGCCCTCAGCGCCCGCAGGATCGCCCCCTCGTCGTAGACGAAGGCCGGAGATTCAGTCAGACGCTGGGCGAGCAGACATATTCTCGTATGGTCGCCTTTTGGTTTCACTGCTGACGACGTCTCTGAAAGCACAACGGACCCGGGGAGCGCGCGAGCACACTATGCCTTGGCAGTGAACTTGTCGAGATCCTCTATGCCAAGCATCTTCTCGATCTCAGACACGCGGCCGAGCTCGCGCTCGTAGCCTCCTTGGCCCAGCGTCTGCGTTTCGAGATCCTCAAAGAGGTCTCCCATGCGGCGGAACTCCGCCGGCGAGACCAGGTCGCGCACGGCGGTGAAGACCATGGTGTCCTCCCGTCCCATGTGCTCGCGATACATGCGCGTGTAGCCCTGACAGATGGGCACGAGGGCCGCCTTCGTGTCGGGCTGCAGAAGGTTCCCTTTGCCTGCATAGAATATGGTGCGCCCCGAGAGTATCCTTCCCACTTCGTGCTGCCGTCGCAAGATGGCCACCAGATTGGTCAGCCGGCCCGCCTTTTCAAAGAGCGGGAAAATGTGCTTCTCCTCAAGCCCCTCGTGATAGTTCTGAACGAACCCGTCCACGACGACTCCTGCGTTCAATAGAGCGCCGGGCGGGACGTCCACGCCTTCCGACAGGCGATCGGCGCACTCCTGGTAGATAATCATCAGGCGCTCGATCAGCCCGTGTTCGCGCATCAGGTCCTCGGTAGCCGTCACAGGCACGGGCGCCGCGCGTCCCTTCTTCTCGGCCGGCTCAGCCTGTCTCGCCGCCACACACGATGCTGCGGCCATTCCCAGTCCTGCCACGCCCACAGTCTTCAGAAAGCCACGCCTTCCCTTGTCCGTCATGACCGTTCCCCCTTCGCCGGTGCGGTGTATGTTCGGCAGAGACTGCGCGTGCCCGGTGCGCTGCGCGTTGCAGCGCGGCCGGGGACGCCCCCTTGTGGCAATCGTAATCCTTGCCGGGCGAAACTGCAACGGTACAACGACTTGGACCACGCCGCGACAACGTCAGCAAAAGGAAAGAACCAGGACATAAGGGAGGCGCGCTCGTCTCCAACCCCCAGACCCTTCGGCCCGGCGAAAGGCTGCGAAAGCCATGAGCTGCCATTAGCGCCCAGACGGAACGATGAGCGAGAAGTCGCCCGTGCGCGCAGCCTCGAGGATCGGCGCCATGTATCGGTCCACGTCTGCGGCCTCCATCGGGATGGGCATGGCTTCCAGCTTGGAGGCGAGGGCCGGATCTTTGGCCGCCGACAGGATGCGGGCAACGTGCTCATCGCCGAAGCCCTCGACCTGGTTTAAAGTGGTGGGGAAGCCTACGCTCTCCGCAAGGGCGGCCATGCCGCGGGCAACGATCTCGCCCAGCTTTCGCGCGGGCAGCGCCGACAACTCCGCTGCCCCATCAATACAGCCATATTTCTGATATATTCGGCCTACCGCGCGCAGCTTCCCTTCGATGGCCGGCGCAAAAAAGCAGGTGTAGTAGGGCGCCAGGAGGGCCGCTGCCTCGCCGTGGTCCATCACATCCACCAGGGAGAAGCTGTTCAGATGCGGCCCGTTCGTGCTGCCGATCATGATGGCGTAGCCGCCCAGGTCGGTCCCGAGGCCGATGTTCTCACGGAGACTCTCACAGGCGGGCTCTTTGAGCACGCCGGGCAGCGAGGCGACGATGAGTTCCAGGCCCGTCAGTGCAATCTCCGCAACGGCGGCGAGTCGCCCGTCCCGTTCAGGGGTTCCAAAATAGACTTCGAGCAGATGGCAAATTCCGTCGAACGCGCCGACCTTAGTGAACTCCGCCGGCATCGTGATGGTCGCGCGGTAATCGAACAGCGCGACGCGCGGCACCAGCGCCGGGTCAATGAAGAGCTTCTTCTGGTGGGTGCGCACGTTCGTGAGGTTGGCGTACTTGGTGAGGTGGGCTGCGGAGCCGCTGGCGGTCTGCACGACGAAGAAGGGAATGAGGTGCCTGCCGGTCTCTTGCAGCTTCGAGGTGACCTTGCCGACGCCGAAGTAGTCGTCGCATGCGCCTCCCAGCGATGCAAGCGTCACTGAGCCCTTCAGACCATCAATGAGGCTGCCGCCTCCCAGGCCGGCGACTGCTTGCGGTCTCGTCGCAAGGATCTCGTCACGGACCCTCTCGACGTCTTCGATAGGGGAGTTGGGCGCGGCCCCAGCGCACTCCGCGACGATGGCGAGGCCGGCCCGGTCGAACGATTCCTTCATGCCTTCGAACATGCCGTTCGCGGCTGACGACCGGCCGCGCACGAGGAGGAATCTGCGGCCGATGCGGCATGCCAGCTCGCCGGCCCGCGGGATCGTTCCCGGCCCGAAGGCATAACCATCACCTTTGAACTGCTTGATGAGTTCGCGCGCTCTTGTCCTCAAGTCGTCCACGTCCGGCCTTCCATGCCGAAAACGCACCACGTCCGAACGGCCATTCTACGGCAGGCGGAGGCGAGTGCAACGGGACAGGATTGAGAACGGCGAGCCCAAGGCCGCGCGACCCGAAGGAGGGAGGGCCGCAATCGCGGCCCGTCTATTTGTTGAGGAGGGCAACAAGCACGGCAAAGGCAAGGAGTGCAATCACCCCGCCCACCACAAGGGCAACAATGAGCCGTATGTGAGATTGCCGTCGCTCAATTCTCGCCCGCGAGAGCACCGTGCTTTCGCCCGGCTGTCGTACGGATGGCGGATACGCGATGACCTCGTTGCGGCCGAACAGCGCCAGCTCGGTTGAGCCCTTTTCGTCTTTGACTGCCGTAGCGGCTTCTTTCGGGCGCTCGGCGGTCCGCTGCTCCTTTTCTTCTCTCTCGACCTTGATGGGGGCTACGAAACTGAGCTCGTCCAACAATTGTTTGAGTTCCTCCGCGTCTTCGAACTCCGACTCCGTATCTTCGAAGCCCTCGACCATCGTCGGCTTGCCCTCGAGGAGGTTCTCCAGGTCCTTGGACAGGTCGCCCCAGTTCTGATAGCGCTCGGTCGGGGACTTCGCCATCATCTTGCAGATCACAGACGAGACGGACTCCGGCAACTGGGGCTTGACCTTCGACGGAGCCACCACGGGGGAACTGAGGTGCTGCGCGACCACCTCCATGGGGGTCGTGCCCGTGAACGGCGGCCTGCCGGTGACCAGGTGGTAGAAGGTGGCCCCGAGGGAGTAGATGTCGGTCCGCAGGTCCAGCTCCGCGGGGGAGCGTATCTGCTCGGGGCTCATGTAATTGGGCGTGCCGACGGTGTGGAGCTCCTGCGTAAGCGAAACAATTCCTTTGATGGTCAGCTTGGCCAGCCCCAGGTCGGTGACGCGCACGCGGCCGGTGCTGTCAATCATGATGTTACTGGGCTTGACGTCGCGGTGAATAACCTCCTTGCTGGCGGCGTAGGCGAGCCCGGTGGCGGCCTGCTGGACGATTCTTGTGGCCTCGCGCCAGTCGAGGCCATCGGAGTGTTTGTGGAGCTCCTCCAGGCAGTTCGGACCATCAACGTAGTCCATCACCATGAAGTGGTAGCCCTGCTCGACGCCGCAGTCTATGACGCGGACTATGTTGGGGTGTTCAAGCCAGGCGGCCGTGCGCGCCTCCCGCAGGAAGCGCTCGGCGTACTCGGGCCGCGTTTCCGAGAGCTTCTTCCGGAGCACCTTCACAGCGACGGACATGTCCAGGCCCTCGTGCTTGGCAAGGTACACCGTGGCTGTCGCCCCGTGACCGAGCGTCCTGACGACCTTGCACTTGCCGTATTTCTTCGGCGCGTTTTCGGACATTTCGAACCGCCCTCACCTGGGCATTCCATTATATAGATAGCAGGGAGCCAAAAACAAATCCTTTGGAGCATGCGAGATCGCAGGGCCGGCTTCACCCCGATGCCCGAAGCCGGCGAGCTTTGAACCTCCCTCGGACGGTCTGCGTGGCAGGGGCGTGTTGTCTGGGCTTCAACGGCGCGCTCCGTTGAGGGGGACATTCGGATGTGATATCGTAAGCGGGCGCAGGGGGGCGAACGCCGCTCGTCTCTTTCGTCCTGGCAAGCAGGGAGGCAAGATGCTGGAGATCTTCAAGCGGAGCGAACAGAACCCGCTTATCTCCACGGGCGACCTGCCCTACCAGGCCAATGCCGTCTTCAACGCGGGCGCGGCGGACCTGGGCGACGAGGTGGTCCTCGTTCTGCGCGTGGAGAGCGCGTCCGGAAGATCCCATCTTACCGTGGCTCGCAGCAGGGACGGCGTGACAGGCTGGACCATTGCGAACAGAGCCCTTCTCCACCCCGAGCAGGGCTTCCCGCACGAATCCTTCGGCGTCGAAGACTGCCGTATCACGTGGCTGGAGGACCGCCAGGCATGGGGCCTGGCTTACACGGCATACTCGGAGCACGGGCCATGCGTCGGCGTGGCGCTGACCCGCGACTTCGCAGCCGTTGAGCGCCTCGGCCTTGCATTCCCGCCTGACGACAAGGACGCAGCGCTCTTCCCCGAGAAGTTCGGCGGCCTCTACGCCATGCTCCACCGTCCGTCGGTGGGCGGAGGGAGCATCTGGATCGGTTATTCGCCGGACCTCATCTTCTGGGGCAAGTCAGACGTCGTGGTGCCGGTGCGCGGGGGACCCTGGTGGGACGGCCTGCGCGTGGGGGCCGGCCTGCCGCCCATCGAGACGGAGGCCGGTTGGTTGCTCATCTACCACGGCGTGAAGGAAGTGGCGAGCCAACTGATATACCGGTTCGGCGCCGCGGTGCTGGACCGGCGCGAGCCCCACAAGCTGGTCGCCCGCGCCCGCCGCTGGATGCTCACCCCGCGCGCGCACTACGAGCAGACGGGCGACGCCCCGAACGTCCTATTTCCGTCCGGCGGCTTCGTGCGCGGAGATGAGCTGTGGGTCTACTATGGGGCCGCAGACTCCTGCATCTGCCTGGCGAAAGCCAGGCTGTCGGACGTCCTTGAGGTCGTCTTGCGGGAACGTGTCTGATGCCAATAGGACGGTTTCTCAAAGGCGTCTCTGCCACCGCCATCTTGCTGCTCGCGTTCGTCGCACCCTCCGCTCGGGCAGCCCAGGCCGACGCCCACCCGGTACAGACCGGCGAGGCACCAGCCAAGGCCGGCGCACCGAGCCCGCTCATGAAGGATTTCATGGGCCTTTGCGGGCACTACTTCTTCGACGGCCCGACCTATGCCCCGGCCGCCGGGCTCGTGCGCAACTACCACTCCCTGAACTGGGACCTCGACGTCACGAAGCCCTATAGCGATCCGCCGTACCCGTTCGCGCTGAACCGCGTCAACTGGGAGGATTTGTACGGCGGGTGGCGGAAGGCGGGCTTCGAGATAGACGCGTGCCTCATGTCGGAAGGCATAAGGCCGACTGCGTGGGTCACACCGGAGGAGACCGCATACGGTTACGGCAAGGCATTTGCCCGCTTCTTCGGGCCTTCAGGCAGGGGCCTCGTGGGCACCGTGGAGCTTGGCAACGAGCCCGGCGACTACCCCGATGACCGATACGTGGTCATTGCCCGCGCGATGGCACGCGGACTGAAGGAGGGCGATCCGCGGATCCGCATTGCCACTGCCAACCTCGCGCTCGGCGAGAGCACTCGCTATGCAAAAAGCGTCAAATGTTACGAGGGCTGGCTGGACCAGATAGATATCCTCAACGTGCACTCCTACGCCCTCGTCGGGGACTGGCTCAAGCAGCGCCGCACTTACCCCGAAGACCCGGCCTCCACCT
>Ga0315289_10007901_pt1 | contig 15428 bp, 5 predicted proteins | sample YL17G11_40_MG_FD_203452 | JGI IMG/M metagenome (GOLD analysis project Ga0315289, IMG submission 203452) | Sediment microbial communities from Yellowstone Lake, YNP, Wyoming, USA - YL17G11_40 | ecosystem: Environmental > Aquatic > Freshwater > Lake > Sediment | place: USA: Wyoming | collected... | reverse complement strand
TGAGTCGGCGACTATACCGGCCCCGGCCTGGACCGACGCGACACCTTCGTGGATGAGCACGGTCCTTATGGTTATGCAGGTGTCCATGTCTCCGGAGTAACTCAGGTATCCGATCGCGCCCGCGTACGGGCCCCTTCCTTCGCCCTCGAGCTCTTCGATGATCTCGCAGGCCCTTACCTTTGGCGCGCCGCTGACGGTTCCGGCCGGAAAGGCCGCTTTCAAGAGGTCGTAGTTGCCGTACCCTTCCTTCAGGTGACCCTCGACCTCGCTCACCAGATGCATGACGTGCGAATACTTCTCCACCTGCATCAACCTGGTAACCTTGACGGTCCCGGGGCGGCAGACCCGCCCGAGGTCGTTGCGGGCAAGGTCGACCAGCATGATGTGTTCGGCTTTCTCCTTGGGGTCCTCCAGCAGTTCCTTGGCCAGGCGCTCGTCCTCCGGCCCGTCGCTTCCCCTTGGCCTCGTGCCAGCTATCGGCCTTATCACCGCCTTGCCCACGCGGTTTGTCACAAGGGGCTCCGGCGATGAGCCGACGAGGTGGAGGCCCGGCAGTTCCAGGTAGAACATGTACGGGGAAGGATTTTCCGAGCGCAGGACCCTATAAACCGACAAGGGGTCGCCCGTGTAAGCGGTTTTGAACCTTTGTGATACTACGACCTGGAACGCGTCTCCCGCCAGGATGTATCCCCTGGCTTTGTCGACCATTTCCTCAAATTTCTCTCTCGTCACGTTGCTTTCGAACCGGTCGAAATCATCGGCCGCCGCGCTTGAATCCGCCTCCTTCTGCCCGTCTACGCTCCGGGGCAATCCCAGCGGGATGCCGCGGCCGTGGGGGAGCGGGGCCTCGAGGCTTGCCACCATCCCTTCTATCTTGCCAATCGCAAGCCCGTATTCCGCCCGGCAGGCATCGCGCTGCTCGGGGACCCTGGCGATGGCGCAGAGTATTATCCGGGAGCGGAGATGGTCGAAGATGGCAAGACGGCCCGGCACCATGAACATCATCTCCGGCACGGCCTCGTTCTTGCTCAGGTGGACCTTCTCCAGGTGCTCGAGAACGCCGTAGCCGAAGTAGCCGACGGCTCCGCCGAGAAATGGAACCCCTTCGATCGGTATGAACACCGCAGGGCCTTCCACCAGTTCGAACAGGCCCAGGACGGGATCGCCATCCACGACCCTCTCGGCTTCTCCGCTCGAGACGATCAGGCGGCCGCCCTCGAGCCGTGCGAGCGTTATTGGTTCGAAGCCTAAAAAGGAGTACCTCCCCCACATCTTGTCGCTTTCCGCGCTCTCAAGGAGGAAGCAGGGCCCGCTTTCCTTCAGCTTCATGAAGGCGGATACCGGCGTTTCCAGGTCGCTTGCGGTCTCAGCCGTCACCATCGCAAGGCTGTATTGTCCAGCGAGCGCCCCGAAAGCCTCGAGGGACGGCGAGACTGCACTCAATGGTCTCGTAAGGCATTCCAACGAATTCACTCCTTCTGCAAATAAAAAAGCCGTGAAACGAGTCACGGCATCAAAAAACCGCGACCACACCTTTTGAGGGTTCGCGGTTTACCTGTCGATTAATTATTCAGGCACGCCGGCGAGGACCCCCTATTGAGAGCCCCACCAAAAGCTATAGTTCTCAACAATGCCTGAAATTCTTAACATGGTGGAATTGTAGGGGCTCCTCTCCACTTTGTCAACAAATCGCATTGACTCAAAATAAAAGTACCCCAAATCGATTCGTTGCATCAAAAACAAAATCTTCCTGAAACAGTCACGATTTCGACGTGCTGTAAGCACTCCGTACCGCCCCTCGGTGAGTTATCTTCACCGAGGTGGTGAAGGAAGTGAATTTCAACCTTATGACCAGGAAGAAGATAGCAGTATAAGTATCAAAGAGACACAAGAAAGCATCCAAAAAGGAGAAGGGCAAGGTACTTGATGAGTTCTGTTATTGCCGGTGAAAGTGTTTCTGGCGACGTCGGCGTTTGAATGAAAAATATTGATCCCTTTATCCGCCCCGCTTACGTAGTTGTCGAAGATGGAAGATTTCTTGCCGTATTCATAACTCTCGCACAACCATTCACCCGCATCGGTAGATCCAATGACGTTATTGCCGCTTACTTTACACGTCAGTTATCTAATGTTCCGGCGTCGCTTCGCTCCGGGAGTGTCCACCTTCAACTGGAACTGGTGTCCACGTTCACCGGAATGCGCACCTGCGATTCTAAAGCTTAGGTGTATAAGGACGCTTAGCCCCCAGGGTTCTGTACCGGCACCCCGTTTGTTCTAGTCCATGGCACGACCAACAAGCATGACTGGCCGATCACGAGTCTATCTAGCTGCCTCAAAATGCATTTTGGTTCGTACTGGCCGATGCATGAGCCGTATCTCATCCAGATGACTCTCCTATGGTATCTGTGCCGGCTCCGCGATTGTTCCAGTACATGGCACGCTCAACCATGATCTTATGATAATCCTGGGTTCCCTTACTTATCACCATGATTGAGGCTCTTCCGTTGGGAATCTTGTCGGCCATATTGAAGCTCCGTCTGGAACGGCCCGGTATAGTCTCTGTGAATGTGACATTATTCTGGCCAGTGGGGGTCAGGTATGAGATTTCAACGTCAAAATCCCTGGAAGTCGGGTTTTGCACCAGCGTCCACGTCTCCCGACCATTTGAAGTATCTCCATCGGGAAGGTAGAAGGTCAGACTTGGATAATCCATGCCTATTGAATCATGGCAAACCTCTGAAGCGTCAGGGCCTCCCTTCCAATACATGGCCCTCTCGGCGATAATTGGCCTATCTCCATGGACCTTTGTGGAAAAGTTGGGATCGGGAAGGTCTGCAGTCTTATTCACATTGATGGTCTTTCTCGAGTTGGGCGGCATAAGCAAGCTGCCGACCGACTTAGGACCTGACCCTGTCATGTAAGTAATATCCACGACAACGGCCTCGTCCTGCGGGTTCTGTATAAGCACATATGTAGTGAACCCATATCCGGTGCAACCTTCTGCAAGATAGTAGTCGTATGCAGGGGCCGTGGTGCCAATCGAGTCATGCCCCTCCCTTCTATTATTTCTGTACATGGCCCGCTCAGGGATGACAGGGTAATCGGACGAGACCTTTATCGATGCGTCCTTTGGCCCTATATCGTCGGCCATGTTAAAGGTTGCCCTTGAGTACGGGCCGATCGATTTTGTATATACTCTGGGTTCATCCTCCTCTATCATGTAGGTGATCTTGCACGTGGCCGCATGATCGTTTGGGTTCTGTATAAGTAACCAACACTCGAAGCCCCAGTTAGAAGAACCCTCGGGGAGGTACCAGGTGTAGTAAGGGGCGGTGACTCCCACCGAGCAGTGGGCCTCCTCTGAGGCAGCGCCGGGACCTTTCCAGCTCATTGTCCTATCTACCGCTAAGACCTTTCTCTCAAGGCATTCGATCTTTGTTGAGAAATCGGACTCCCCCAAGAGGGACCGTAAGTGATCATTTGTGAGCGTCGTCTGCGATTTGGCGGGGAGAGGTATGTCTTCAGAGACGTTATTCTTTCCGGTCGGCATATAGGTTACGCGAGCGGTAACCCACACTTCGTTGGGGTTCTCTACTGAGATATAGGTGGAGAAGCCCCAAGCGGTAGAACCCTCCGCCAAGTACCAAGTGGGATTTGCGGGCTCTACTTCCGCATACACTGCAAGGGTGTGAACTCCTCCTCCGGAAATCGCTGTGAAGTTGTGACTGGGTGGAACACTGCATTGCCCATATCTGTTATCTCCCCATGCAACTATTGAGCCGTCCTTCTTGAGGGCGATGCTGTGTCCACTACCCGCATCGATATTCGTAAAAACGTTGTCGGCTGGACATTTGCATTGCCCATATTTGTTATCTCCCCATGCAACTATTGAGCCGTCCTTCTTGAGGGCGATGCTGTGATAATCTCCGGCTGCAGTTGCGATGTAGTCGTTTCCAGCCGGGACATTGCACTGTTCGAACAAGTTACTTCCCCACGCCGCAAGAGTTCCGTCTTTCTTAATAGCCAGGCTGTGATCTCGACCCAAGGCAATCGCTGTGAAATCGTTGCCGGTCGGATTGCTATAGTTACCCATTCCCCAAGTTGCTAGGGAGCCATCCTTCCGCAAGGCGAGCCAATGATGCTCGCTTGCGTCAATCGCTGTGAAATCATTGCCGGACGGCACGTTACACTCACCATATACGTTATCACCCCATGCTGCGAGCGATCCGTCATTCTTGAGGGCAAGGTCGTGTGTACCAGCTGCGGAGATAGCCGCGAAGTCGTTGCCTGCAGGGACGTTGCACTGACCATCCTTGTTATAGCCCCAGGCGGTGAGAGATCCGTCCGCCTTGAGTGCAAGGCTATGAGAATAGCCACCGGCGACTGCTAAGAAGTCATCGCCGGTGGGCACATTGCACTGGCCGTCGGTGTTGCTTCCCCAAGCATATAGGCGGCCCGCTAGCGGTTCAGCCGATGCCGGCAACTCCCCTTGAATAACGGCCAAAAGCAGAACCAGTAGACCAATCGAGAGAAACCTGCGGATCGACTCGCGGAACATCAAGGGCAGGCTGTCAGGTAACAAATAACCAAGCCTCTTGGCAATGTTTATCATAATCAATACCTCCTTGGATATTGTAGGAGGATTTCATCTCTTGGTACAGCAAAGCCAGCGGCTTATGGCTCATGAGAGAACTAACAGTCTACGCGTTTGTTGGAATCACAGGTATTCGTGGTGGCAAACGCGACCAATTTACTGCCAGTCATCACCCCGCATTTTGGACAAAAACGACTCGTCGAAGGTAAGTGCGTACCGCACTTCTTGCAGAACCTGGGATTATCCTCGGGGGGTAAACCGGGGCCCGTACTTTGACCAGGATAGCCACGTTGCACTCTCTGCGGTGGAGCATAAGAAGCCCCCGGACTAATAACAGCTGCGATCATGACCCCTATAAGGCTCAGAAGCAGCCCGAGAACAAAGAAAGCCCCGAAGCTTCGCCCTTTCTTGCGAGCGATATATCCAGCCCAGTAAGCAATTGAAGCCCAAACCAGTACGAAGAAAGTAACCTCTCCAACGGTCACTCCCCAGTTATAAGCAACGTCCAATACGTACATGAAAACCTGCCAATGAGTTATTTTGGCCCGCCACGCATCGCCGCCTCGCGGCGTAGCTGCGCTACATTCATCTTTATACCAGGTCTTTTACTTATTTCATAAACATCAGCGAGAACAGAATAAGGTACTCCTATATCCGGATGGCGCCTAATTGCTCTTTTAGCGTACTTTGCAGCGAACTTGTAATTGCCCAGCTCATAATAGGTCTTGGCTAGTAATGATAGAACCACAACATTTCTTGGCTGAAGCTCGTGGACCCGCAATAATAGTTCATTAGCTTGGTCATAACGCCCAAGATCCATGAAAATTGACCCCAGGAGACTCAGCGCATCAGGATTACTTGAATCCTCACTTATGATCTCTTCCAATATCCGCTTTGCTCCCTCTTGGTTACCATCATGGTATAATCGCGCAGATTCATATAGTCTGGACTTTATTGATAAGCGTAACAAATCCTTGTCACTAAACCATTTGATTTTGTAATCTTCAGCCAATCCCTTAGCATCATCTAGCCTACCGAGAAGAACGAGGATTTCGAGCTTTCCCTTTACTGCCTTCTCCGCAATTCTAGAATTTGGTTTGGACACGCCTAACATAATATCAACGGCTTCTAAAGCCTCCTCATTTTGACCTATTATTTGCAGTGCCGCTGCAAGAGGCACATATGCATTTGGCTTTTCTGGAAAGTCGCTAACAAGTGATTTGGATTCTTTTAGAGCTTCATCCTCACTTCCGAGTTCATAATACGTTTCGGCTAAATAATATCTAGTCCAAAATCCATTAGGATTATTTTTCTTGGAAAGTTGAAGCAAATGAAGCGCTTTCGTATGTTTTCCTCGAATTGCGTTCCATATGCCCAATATCATATTGACGAACCATAATAATTTGTTCATCTGGAACCCGCCTCGTTCAAGGCTTTGTCTAGATCCACAACCGGCTCCAATATATCTGATACCGTACTAATCGCTTTTGCGGCTGTCGCCAGTCCGGGAACGGATGGCGCAAGTGTCGCCTGTTTCACCACAGAATAATATGTTGAACTTACTGAAACACTAGTTTCAGTCCCAACAATTGTAGTTTCTTGCCCCACAACCGCCGTTGTCGATGTGGATGCTGCGCTTAGGCTACCTGCAAGATAGTTTGCCCCGTAACCTATTGCAGCAGATGCCATTGCACCGCCTGTCACTTCTCCGGTCATCTCTCCAAACTTGCCAGGGTCAGTCTCAGCACGCTTAGCCCAATTTTTGAAATTCTTTGGAGCGTTCCAAATTGCACCCCCCAACCCAACAAGGTAACCGTGTGCGTCCCTAGCCCAACCTCCGGGGTCGATGACAGCCCTAACTGCGTTCATCTTCCAGGCAAGTTCACCAATGCCCTTTACTGCGTTCCAAGCACCCTTGGGTAGACCTTTGGTAAAACCCCACAGGGACTTGCCGACGGCGCTCCAAGTCTCACCACTGACCATAGCTCCAACAAAGTTGCGCCATCCGGTGCTGCCGGTAGCATAATCGGTGAATTTTTGCCACCCTTTCGCTACATTTCTGCCAACACTGGCTGCTGTTTTATCTACCCACCGGGCAGCATTCGCCCCCGCTCTGCATAGCCCTATAGCACCTGCGGCCACCGTGCGTCCCACCGATGCCGCGGCATGGCCCACCGCTTTTTCCGCTTTCTTTACTACTTTGACTACCTTCTTGACTGCTTTCTTTACCTTCTTGACTACCTTCTTGGTCACCTTCCAGCTGAAGGGGTTGTACCAGGATTTTCCTTCCGGGTCTATCCTCAAGAGCGGACAGTCGTCGGCGTAGAGGTATGGGTTGAAGGACTCCGGGTCCGTCACCTGCGGGTTTGCCGGATCTGGTGTATCGAATCTCGAAAGCTCTGGATCGTACCACCTCACTCCCATGTCAGCAAGATTCGTATCAGGGTCAGTGTAGTCGGACTGAAAGCCTAAGGGGTTATCCAGTGTGCCGGTAGTCGCGGTCTCCTCTCCATAGGGGGTGTAGAAGGTTGAGGAAGTAACGTTACCACCCTCGTCTGCGGTGGATACGACATCGGAGTGGATGTCGAGGCCGACCGCCTGAGGGTCGCCGTTGGGGTCTATCATCCCGAGGACCCTGTCTCCGGCCGGTGTCCGCACGTATGACTCGGAGGAAGCACCAGTCGTTACCTTGATGGGATCATCGTGGGTGGCGAGCATGTCAAGGCAAGTGGTGCTTCCATCTTTTGCACTCTCAGTCATACGCCCAAGCGGGTCATAGGTGTAGTCGATAGAGGTCGTACCGACGGTGGCACCCGTCATCTGGGAAAGTGCATTGTAGGCGTAGGATTTGTTCTCGGTTGGACCATTGATATTCGTTAGATTGCCGCACGGGTCGTAGGTGTAGTTGGCGCCGGTAGAGTCCGACGTGATCTGACTGTCGTTGTCGTAGGTATATGTTGTGGTGGAGCTGTTACGGGTCTTCGAGGTGAGGTTGCCAGAGGCATCATAGCCATAGTTCAGGTTCTCGAAGCCCGAAAGCGAGGCGGTAAGCCTTTCCGCATTATCATAGGAATAGGTATACGTACTGCTTGCGGGATTTCCCTCTATAAAGGACTGGCAAGATGAGGGTTGATTTCCCCTATCATAGGCGTAGGCGAAGTCCGAAATAGTCTGATCGTTCGGCCTCTTTGTGAGTATGTCCTTTGGCAGGTCGTTTCGATAATAGTTGTAGGTGGTATTCACTCCCCCCGGGTAGGTGATGGTCTTCAATCCGTTGTCGTCGTAATAGCCAAGCTGATATTGCCCGGCCCTCGAGTCCTGCACGCGCGTGAGGTTGCCATCCGCATCGTAGGAATACTGGGTCTGGAACGCGGGCCCGGCTACGCTCTTTGTGTCCCCCCTGAGGTTGTACAAGAAGTTTTGAGTATAGGAAAGAGCTGGCTCCCCGGTCATGTTCGAAGTGAGCATGGATAGTCGATTACTGGCGTCATAGGTGAAATCCAGCCTGTAATCTGAGGAATGATTGCTCACCGACTGGTAGTTCAGGTTCGCGTCATAGAGATAGGTTATGTCATCCTCCGCCCCGGGCGCATTTATGCCGGAAATCAGATTTGCCGCGTTGTATGCACGGTTGGTTACCGCCTCGGAGGGGTCCTCGGCCCTGGTCAGGTTTCCCTCGGGATCGTAATCGTAGTGGTAGGTGTGACCGGCGAAGTCGGACTCGGACCTCATTTCCCCCAGGTTGTCATAGGTCATGTGGAGGACCTGGTTGTTCCTGGGGTCCGTGACCTGGGTCAGATTGCCGACGGTGTCGTACTGGGAAGAGGTGGTAAGGTTCAGACCTGTCGGGTCGACCTTTGCCGAGGTTACTCGATCCAGCGGGTCATACACATACTCGATCGTCCTTCCTTCTCCGTCGGTTTCACCCGTCTTGTTTCCTGTCAAGTCATAGGCAAACGTCGTCGCGTGGTCAACGGGCCCGTCGTAGTTTTCCGCCTTGCTCGTGACCTTGCCGAGGCCGTTGTACGTGTACGTAGTCGCGTTTAGCTCGGGGTCCGTTTCCTTGACCCGATTCCCCTCCAGGTCGTAGTCGTAAGTGGTGACATGGTCGCGAGGATCGGTGGTCTTTATGAGCCTCCCCAGCAGGTCGTATTCATATTTTTCGGTTGATGGCAGGTCCCCCTCCCACCATGTTTCGACGGACTCAGGTTTCGATAGCCTGTTGTAGTGCGTTATCTTCTGTTCACCCGAAGGGCCCTGGACGCAGGTCGCACGGCCGAGCCCGTCGGTATGGGTGACAGTCTCGGCGCCTTTCTGATCCGTCACCACGACTTCGCGGAAGTCGTCGTTGTAGTCGTACTCCGATACTCTCGGGCCAGAACCGGGGTCAACCTCGGGCTCCTCCTTGATGATTACACGGTTGAGGCCGTCGTAAGTATAGCTGGTCGAATCGTTTCGCTTGTTTATCTCCTTCAACTTGTTGCCCACACCGTCGTAATGGATTTGGTCTTTGTAATACTCGCCCGCGGCCTCGTTCCCGTAGATGTAGCGGGTCTCAACCGGACGGTTAAGCTCATCGTAGAGGGTGTGCGTGTTTTGAGCCTCGGGCCCCGTTCCCTTCATATCCCCTGTGCGGTTGCCCACTTTGTCGTAAGAGTAGGAATGAAGCAGCTGCTCCTGCCCGCCGCCTACGTTGGCATACTTGGCTGTAAGACGATTCAGGTCGTCATATTCGTTTCTAACTATATGACCGTTGGGGTCCTGAACCCTCAGAGTATTGCCGTTTTCATCGTAGTCATATAGGGTCCGGTGCACCTGACCGTCATTCAGTTCTTCTGTTTTCTTTCGACCGACCGGATCGTACTCGTAGTGAGTCGTGTGATTGTTGGGGTCGACGGAATCCTTTACCTCCCCCGTGGCGTAATAGGAGATAGTGGTGACGGGCCTTGTCCCGTTCTTATCGGGCGGCTCGGTCTTCGTCAAAAGACGGTTACAGCCGTCGTAATCGTAATTCGTAGTCGCGAGGATACCGTTCTCCAGGACTTTTGACTCACTGGTGCGGTTCCCGACAGGATCGTACGAGAAGCGGGCTTCGAGCAGGGTCTCGCCTTCGTAAGGTTTGAAAGATGTATCAACAAGGCGATTCAGCTCATCGTATGACGAAAACTGTTCCCCGTAGCCTGGAATGTCCGTCACGGTGTTATTTCCATTCGCGTCGTAGACCATATAAGTCGGTTTCCCGAGGGGGTCAATAGTGCACGTGGTATGTCCCGACCCGTCAAATTCATAACGCGTAACGTTGCCGTTGCGGTCGGTCTTCGTTTCGATGTTCCCCGCGTGTGTATATGTGGTCAACTCGGTGTAGTGATGTTCTGTGCCGTCGACGTCGTGAACGGTTACCTCCGTTTTTTTAACCCTGTCGTATTCATCGTATTCATGTGTTGTGACGCGGCCCTCGGCGTCTTTCTCGGTCTTGAGATTATCCGAGTCATCGTATGTATAGGTGTTCTCGTGCCCGAGCGGCCCGGTCTCATGGAGAAGCTTTCCGGTGTTTGAATACTCATAGTTGTACGTTTTTCCCTTCGGGTCAGTCTTGTGCAACACCCGCCCGGCGTCATCATAGACGTAATCTGTATCTAGATATTCGTTGCCGAAATTATCCAAGAATTTCCTCTCCTTGGTCACGTTGCCGTACTGATCGTACGTGTATTCGGTCGTCCGCTGCTTAGGAGGCGTGAGGCTTTCGATATCCACAACTCGCGTTGGCTTGCCGTAACCAGCCTCACCATAATCGTACTGAACGGTGTTGCCACAAGCGTCACTCTTCAAAGTGAGATCATTTGCATGTGCGCCGCCAATACCGTAGGTGTAGCCGGTCTCGTGACCATTCTGGTCGACATACTTCGTCACCATGTGGTTATCGTTGTACTCGTATCTCTTTATGCCGCCCTTGGCGTCTGCAATGCTTGCTACATCACCGGTGGATTTATGGTTAGCATCTTCCTTCATCTGGTAACTCGTCGGGTAACCCCTCCTGTCTCTTATCAGGGCTCCCATTCCATCGGGCGAATAGCTATATACGACAAATCCACCTTCTGAATCGATCTCTTGAATGAGCCGGTTAGACGAATCAGAGCGTTGTATCGTTGTCCTGCCTTCGGGGTCGGTTATAATCGTTTCCTTGTTGAGTGTCGAGTATGCAAGGTTGGTGGTATATCCGCGCTGATCTGTCTTACTCACCACTCGAAGAAGTCCATCGCCGCTGTCCATTTGGTAACTCATGTGCCGGTGGCCACCGCGGGGGTCCTGTATGTCCTCGAGTCCCTTATTATTGAGATCGTTCACATGGTACGTATACGTGGTGACCTTTTCATTTGGATCGGTGAAGGTAGAGCTTTTGAGGTAAGTCCCCTGGTACACGTAGTCGAAGCCGAGGTGTATGTTAGCAGGTCCGTCAACCTGCTTTATCTTGCCGTTTTTCGAACCATCGCCAGAGCCGTAGTAAGTTATCTGGATGGCCCGACCGCCGGGCTCAATTACGCGACTCAGTTTTAGAGGCCGGTTCGTGTCGGAGTCGTCATACTCGAGGATGGTTTTGTTCGCGTCAGTCCGGGTGTCGTCATTGCATACGGAGATAAGGCGCGCTAACTTACTGTTCCCACTAGCCCACTCTTTTATGACGACAAATTCATACTGGGAGTGGTCTTTCCGCGTCAATATGTATTTATCGGGTGGCCCCGGGATCTTGTCGAGCCTGTCAAACACCCCGTTGGGCGGCTTTCCGCTGGTGCTTGCACCAACGAAGATAAACGGACAAGAACTCCCCTCTTCATCTATAAGGTTGACGGTCGTACTACCGCTCCCCACAGATATCTCCAGGCGCATGCCGTAGTTGTACGACCAGCCCGGGCCCAGCGGGCCGTCCGCGGGCACGTAGCTCTGGCAGAACTCGTATGCTTTGCCGATCTTGTAGGAGCTGTAATTTCGCGTGAAATCAAGAGGAAGACCGCGCGTGGGAACCCTGAAGTCTTCCTCCTTTAGCGTGAAAGCTCCCTGGCTCGTGTTGACCTCGTCGTAAAAACCGCAATAGTTGTTGTATCCCTTCTCATCTGTTGTTTCAGCGAGCGGATTAAGGCATATTGTTGTGGTGGAATCCAAATTAAAGAAAATAGCGCCGAAGGCCAGGGTTACACCATGATCATCGGTAATCCAACTATTCGCATGGCTAACGACAAATGGTTCATGCATCTCAGCGCCGCTGAAAGCATCAAGCGTGTTGTAGCTCGAACGCGACCTATCAAATACATTGCTGTCAACTTGACATACATCAACGAACACCTGGCCGTTTCCAACAGCGGGCGCACCCGGCCAAACCGTGTTGCTGGGTCCTACATATCTGGGACCTCTCAGTTCTTTCCGCCACAGTAAAGACCCGGTAGTGGCATCCCGGGCATCTAGGTATACCGGTGGGCCGCCTAAACCATACGGTCCTTCAACCGCATAGATGATGTTATATGCGACCGTAAACTGACCCAGATAGCCTGCTGCCGCCCACTCGGGTATTATCAGGGCAGGGTTCCAAACGGCCGCTCCGTCCGATAGACGGCGGGCGGTAATACCTCTGCGCGTACCACCAATTGCTGGCACATACACAACATTGTTCACGATGGTGGGAGTGCCGGAATAGGGATAATCAGGGTTCGTCCAGACTATTTGAGCATTGTGACCAGAGGCGCTTACGCAGTTTAGGCGGCTTGAACCATCAACAAATATTATTTGAGAGGTATCTCCTTGCTTCACCACGGCGGGTGTCCCCGGACCTGAAACAGGAATCTCCCAAAGGTTCTCTACAGCTCCATTTGGGTCTGAAAGGTTGACAGCGAGCAGTCTGTTTTGTAGAGGGACGATTGCGACACTGCCGCCCGGAAAGCAGGGCGCTCCCTTGATCTGTTCTCCAATTTCGTAGACTACTTTATGATCCGCGTTGTCATCACCGACTTTGAATCTGAGTATTTTTGTTCTCTCGCAAACGTACAAGAATCCATCTGATACACTTACGGGTATCATTGTTCTTTGATAGGACGTATCTCCATCTCTAAAATACTTAAAGTGTTCCACGCCGGTCGCCGGATCAAGCCCTACGACCGACTCATAATACCCGACCAAATCACCATAGGCCCAATAGTCCCCCCATGTTTTTTGATAGATCCTATTTACCTGGTGGCCATTCCCATCATCACCAATAGCAGCAATGGGCTGAAGTTTGTCCTCATCGTACGTTACTGACCCTCTACCCCATCTTGTGGATACACCCTGTGCGTTCGCCTTGAAACCACTGTTGTATCGTGTATTGGCGGTATCACAACCGGGAGTGAGCCAGGTTTCATCAGCACTCAAATGGCTGACAGGTACGGCTTTTGACAATGTGCAATTTCCTGCACAGTCATACACCCTCACAAAGAGGTCGAAATAACCGTAGCCCAGAGTCACAGGGTTGAAACCAAAGCTAAGTTCATTGTCCGGGGGCGGTCCAGGGCTGCTATCAGTACCGAATGCAATAATCGGTGTTCCACCGAAGGAGTAATAAAACTCTGCCTTCGCGATTCCACTAACGGTGTCGTTGTTAGCCTTGGCTACCACCTCCGTCGCACCGCTGAGCGCTGCGTGGCTCGCCGGGGACGTGATTCTAACGTTTTGCGGGGGTGTACTATCCAGTAATATCGAATCTGAAGCAGAAGAAATCTGCCCGCCCGCCGTCTTGAACTCAACAGATACCGTCTTTTCTCCATCGTCGTCTGACAGGATCCAGCTATGCTTCGTTGCGTAAGGCTCCCACCTGTCTGGAAACTCGGAGCCATCGTTCTTCAACCTCATGTACTTTGCATCAGCGCTAGAGAGAGTCAGGCGGACGGCCCGGCGGCAGGTGAAAGCCTCTCCGTTGCCAATTACTATGGGGGCACTCGATGTTTCGACTATGTGCACCGAAATACGGCTAGTCGTCGTCTGGCCGGTCACGTCCGTTGCAACAACCCGGAGTGAGTATATTCCCGGGGTGAGCCCTTGGGTGTTCCATACAGCAAGAGTACCGCCATAGACACTGTTGGATTGAGATGGGGCCACGTCGTCCCAAGTAACCGGTGGCTGGGGATTATCACCCGGAGCGTACTGAACGACGTACGAGGAAAGGTATCTATCTGCTGCTATCCCACCCACAATAACCTGGCCAGTAACTGTCTCACCATCACGAGGGCGAGAGATACATGTTTCGGGACGCGTATTGTCCGCGTGGACTACAACGCTTACTTCCTTCGAGTTGCCCGCCAGGTCCGTTGCTGTAGCTTTAATCGTGAAATCGCCGTCACCGTACCGTGTTGAATCCCATGAAGCGAGTTCCATCCCTTGAACTGGGACCGTCTGCACACGCAGCGTTCTAAAAGCAGAGCGCTGGGGGTTGTCGCCAGAAGCTACGGCAACTGTAACTTCCTTAAAATGTTCGTCCGATGCCGAACCTGTGATAGATACCGTCCCGTTAACATATTGAGCTGCCGTTGGATAAGATATCTCCACCTCCGGCGGAATATTGTCGCTTTGTATCTCGAAACCGTTCGTGAGCGTGCCTGATTTGGTGTCGCTGTTGGTTACGACTACGTCCCACTTGCCGACTGCTTTACCGTCTAGGTTGAAGGTACAAGTTATCTTTGTCGCTGAAGATACCACCACGCTTGATGCGTCTATATCTGTTTGACCCGTCTTGGTTAACTTGACTGTGGCCCCTGTTCTGAACCGCGTACCGGCGAGGTTGGTGATACCCACCGACTCGAAGTTATTACCGTGGTCGGGGGTGATGGAAGTAACTGTCGGGCTTGGATACTGTATCTCGAAGCCATTTGTGAGCGTGCCTGATTTGGTGTCGCTGTTGGTTACGACTACGTTCCAATAGCCTGCTGCTTTACCGTTTAGGTTGACGGTACAAGTTATCTTTGTCGCTGAAGATACGACCACGCTTGATGCGCCTATGTCTGTTTGACCCGACTTGGTTAACTTGACTGTGGCCCCTGTTCTGAACCCCATACCGGCGAGGTTGGTGATACTCACCGACTCGTTGTTGTTGCCGTGGTCGGGGGTGATGGAAGTGACCGTAGGGGCTGGGTATTCAATTGTAAATGTCTGGGCGTTGGAGGTGGAACCAACTATCCCGGGGTTGAACACAGTTACGTTCGCTGTCCCGGCTGTTGCTATATCAGCAGCGGTGATGGATGCGGCGAGCTGTGTTGGGCTCACGTAGGTGGTCGTGCGGTCTGAGCCGTTCCACATGACCACAGAAGTTGACACGAAGTTGGTGCCGTTTACGGTCAGGTCGAATGCGGGGTCTCCGGCCGTCTTGTGGTCCGGGCTCAAGCCAGTGGTGGTGGGAACAGGCAGGTCGCCTATCACGAATACGTTATTGCTGCCACAATTCGCCACATAGACCTTGCCAGTGGTGGGGTTGATGCCGACGGCACCGGGGTTGGTGCCCACCGTGACGGTTGCCACGCTGTTAGTCGCGCCGTATATCACGGATACGCTATTACTGCCACAATTCGCCACATAGACCTTGTTGGTTGTGGGGTTGACGCCGACGGCATATGGTTTTGTGCCTACCGTGAGGGTTTTCAACAAGCTGTTATCCACGCCGTTTATCACGGATACGGTACCGCTAAGCCAATTCGCCACATAGACCTTGTTGGTTGTGGGGTTGATGCCGACGGCGTAGGGTTCGGTGCCCACCGCTACGGTATCCACGCTGGTCGTCGCGACGTCTATCACGGATACGTTATTGCTATGGTAATTCGCT
>Ga0315289_10007900_pt1 | contig 15429 bp, 23 predicted proteins | sample YL17G11_40_MG_FD_203452 | JGI IMG/M metagenome (GOLD analysis project Ga0315289, IMG submission 203452) | Sediment microbial communities from Yellowstone Lake, YNP, Wyoming, USA - YL17G11_40 | ecosystem: Environmental > Aquatic > Freshwater > Lake > Sediment | place: USA: Wyoming | collected... | reverse complement strand
GATTTTTTTGCCGTGAGCTCCCTGCAATTCAATTATGTTGTTTTTTACTGTCCCACCGCATGCAAACTCTTCCTTAAGTTTTTTTCCTATATTTTTGATGTCGTGTTCAATTCCTGAAATTATTGTGACAATCTTGCCGAATCTTCTCCTCGTATGTTCTATTTTTATTTTTTCTTTTGTTTTTACAAGCTCTTTGCATATGCATGCTTCAAGAGGTAAACCGCATTTAGGGCATATATTCATTTGTTTATTTTTTTTGTCTCATTTAATTGAGTATTAATTCTGGCAATTGTTTTTCTTAATTCTTTTAATTTTTTAGTTCCGGCTGTTGCCTGTCCTTTTTGTAATTTTACCTTGAGCATTTCAAGGTTCAGTTCCTGGATTTTTTCATTTAGCTCAGGTTCATTTAGCCTTTGTATTTCTTTTTTTCTTATTACTGCCATTGTGCTCCTCCTCTATATTTTCTTCTTTTGGTTGTTCACATGCTTTTTCTTTTGATTGTGATTCTATTAAACTATAATTTATTTCTATTTTATCAGGTATTCTTGTATTTTTTGGTACAATGGATACCTTAACTCCTACAATGCCTGGCCTTGTAGATGCTATGGCACTCGCTTTGTTTACAATTTTTGCGCCTCCCCCTGTCTTTTTTAGGTAGCCGAATGCAAATCTCCAGCTTTTTGCCCTGGCGCTGGGCAGTTTTCCACCAAGTCTTATTTCTGCACCCAAAGCGCCTGCTTTTTTTATTTCTTCGAGTTCTCTGTAAGCCACAAGTTTGAACTTTAACGGCCCGAATTTCTCAAGAGATGTGGCTATTCTGTCTGCAACAGTCTGGGCATCAAACATGGGCTCCTGAAGTTCACTTACTTCAATCTGGGGATTTTCAAATTTAAATTGTTTTTTTAAAACATTTGATATTTCCCATATTATTTCCCCGCCCCGGCCTATAACAAGCCCGGGCTTTGCAGTAATTATTATTATTTTTTCACCAACAGGTGTTCTTTCTATTTTAATGTCACTTATTTTGCCCTTTCCAAGTTTCTCCCTGACAAATTCTTTTATTTCAAATTCCTGTTTTTTTGCTTCAACAAATTTATTTTTCATTTTTAACTCCATCATTATCTGCTTCAACTTTTTCTTCCTCGATATTTGTTTTTTTAATATCTTTTTTTTCTTCAATCTTTATCTTTTCAGTTTCAGCTTTTTCTTTGACTTGTTTATTCTTCCCTTTTTCTTTTTTCTTAATTTCTTTATTTTTATCTTCTGCTTCAACAGCCTCAATTAAAACGTGTGTTTGTTTTTTGCGTTTTCTGCCGTATCCGATTCTTGTCGGACGGTAATATCTTGAACCCCTGTCAGCTTTTGCCAAAACAATTTTAAGGCTATCTGCTGAAAGTCCGTTTACTGAAGCATTTGCATTCAGATTTTTCAGCAGTTTTATAAAGCATTTTGAAGCCTTTATTGGATATCTTCCCTGAGGCATTCCTTTTGGCATATTATGCCTGTGCGGAATCTCTCCCCTCATGGGCAGGGCAATTCTTTTTTTTATTATGCTTTCAAGCAAAAAAATTGCTTCTGTTGGATTTTTCCCCTTAATGAATCTGCATATTGCAAGTGAGTGCTTCGTTGATATATTTAAATCCTTTCCCTTGACAAATGCAATTTTATTATCTTTCATTTTTTATTCCCAACTCCATTATTTTTTCATTTTACTTTACAGACAGGAATGCAGAGCTTTTTGTTGCGCCTATTCCTGGAGTTCCGTGTTCTACTTTTCTTCTGGTTTGGGCAAATTCTCCAAGCCTGTGCCCTATCATATCTTCAATTATCTTTATCGGCAAAAATTCCTTGCCATTATATATGCTGATTGTCAAGCCAACCATTTTTGGCATGATAATTAAATCTCTGCTATGTGTTCTTATCTCTTTATTTTTTGCAATCTTTCTTTCACAATTCTTTAAAAATTTTTCAGTAACTTCTATCTGCCTCAATAGGCTTCTTCTTTCTCTCGATACCAGGAATTGTGCAAATTCCCTCAAATCCATTGCCTTTAATTCAGGCAGTGTTTTTCCCTTGTATGTAAATTCTTTAACCATTTTATCAGTTTCTCCTTCCAGTTCTTTTTGGTCTTAGCAAGCCAACCTTGGCTCCAGGAGGAACATTTCTCTTTGCGATTTTACTTTTAATTCTTTTTCCTCTGCCAGAACCAAAAGGATGGTCTACGGCATTCATCTTGACAGCAGATGTTCTTGGATATATTCTTCCGCCAATTGCTTTTGCCATGTGCCAGCCTTTTCCGGCTTTTAAAATGGGTTTTTCAGTCCTTCCGGCTGCAGATACAATTCCTATTGTTGCGCGTGATTTATAATTCAGTGATTTTTCTTTTTTTGATGGCAGAAGTATTATAACGTTGTTGTTTTCTTTTTTCAGCACTCTTGCAGATATTCCGCTTGTCCTGACAAGTTTTCCTCCGCATCCGGGAAATGTTTCAACATTGTATATGGATGCATTCACAGGAATTGAAGACAAAGGCAGTATGTTTCCAATTTCAACATTTGCATTTTCTCCGACAGATATTTTTTGTCCTTCATACATTCCTTCTGCAGCAATGTTGTAAAAAATTTTGTCATTTAATCTTATTTTTGCAACAGGAGCGTCATAGCATGATACATTCATGAGCTTGATTATTTCACCGATACCCTCAGTATCTGGATAGCTTGTTGTTATTCTAAAAGCCTTTTTTTTCGTTCTGTAAGTAAGGCTTCCCTTTCCTCTCGCCTGTTGTATTATTCTTTTTCCCATTTTTTATATAAGCCCGAGTTTTGTTGCCACATCTATTGCAGGAGTATCCTGTTTAAGCTTTATAATTGCGATTTTTTTGTTATTTCTGATGTGCGTGTTTATCTTGTCAACCCTGACTTTAAACATTTTTTCAACTTCATTTTTAATCTGAATTTTATTCGCTCTTAAGTCAGTTACAAATGCAATTTTGTTCTCAACTTCTATTGCTCTTATCGCCTTTTCTGTAGAAATTGGATGCAGTAAAATTCTCATTTTAAGATAAGCCTCTCACATTTTATTTTGTTTTTCATTTTTTACCTTAGTTCCTCTATGGCTTTTTCAGTCCATATAGCCAATCTGCCGGGAATTCCTCCAGGGGCAAGGTTGTTTATGTTTAGTTGCTTTGATTTTGCAATATCAAATCCAAAGTTTTTCAGCTTTTCAGCTTTCTCGTCCTTTCCTGTCACCAATAATATTTTTCTGCTTGGTTTATATTTTCTTCCGCGGTTTTTTCCCTTTCCAGCCCTCACTTTCTTTTTATTTTTGATAATTCCAAAATATTTTTCCACAGCATTGATAATTTCCTTGGGCTTGGAGTTTAGGACAGAAGAATCAATGACAACAGGCAATTTTGCATTTATGTTTATTTTTTTATATTTCTTTTCCAGAGCTTCCTTGGATGCAGTCGCCGCTATGGCGCTCATTACTGCAAATTTTTTCTCTTTTTTGTTTATTTTTGGTTCCTGCCTTACGGCTTTTGGCGGATGTGCCGCTCTTCCCTTGACAGTTCCTGGAATGAAAGTTCCAACCCAGTAAAAATTGCTTCCTCTTCTGCTCATTGTTTTTCTTGGAACTCTTGAACCGCCTCTTCCATACAGGCTTTTATAAATATGTCTTCTGTGGCTCTGTTTGCTTGATGAAAACTTTTTTCCGGCAAGGATATAAGCCCCGTATGGCTGGATTCTTCGGGAAGCTGCAAAAACTTTTTTTATTAAATCTTCCCTTATATTTGTTTCAAAGCATGATGGAAGTTCAATCTCCCTGACTTTTTTATTTTCGGAGTTTATTACATCAGTTTTCATTTTATTTCATCAAGTTTAATAATTCAAAATTTTCTTTTAAAGAACTTTTTGTGGACCTTAATGGTGCAGTGATCAGCATCTGTCTTTTAGGAGGGCCTTGAACAGAGCCTTTAACCAGAATATAAGCTGTTCTGATTTTTCCGTAATTTTTTATTTCAAAAGGCATACTATCTCCCTCGTTTAAATCAACTATCTTGGAATTGTATTTTATCCTCGTAAAAAAGCCGTGCTGTCCTGCCAGTGGTGCCCTGAAACTTACTTTTGACGGCGTCCATGGTCCCAAAGTGCCCGGCCTTCTTTGTCCCTTTTCAGATTTTTTCTGCCTCAAGCTTATTCCAAATCTCTTTACAGTGCCTGTAAAGCCATATCCTTTCGTGACTCCCCTGACATCAACAAGCTGATTTTTAGCAAAAAAATCCTTAATGTTTATTTCCTTGTTTATGATGCTCTTGACAAATTCAAACTTTTCATTCATGCTTCCACTAAGCCCTATTTCTGCAATGTCCGGCGTTTTTTTTATTCCTGTCTGCTTCACAAGGCTATAAGTCACAATCCTGATATCATTGAATTCTCCCAATTTTTTTTCAATTTCAGACAATTCTTCAGCAGTTTTTTTCTGCTCTTTTGGAAGTTTTAGTTTTCTTTGCAGCTCTTTATCTGGATTTTCAGATATAATATCTTTTGCCACAATATTATTCCTGTAGAATCTTACTGAGAAAATCTTCATTGGAGGACATTCAATAATGGTTATAGGCAGAACAATCTGCTTGTTTTTTGTCAGCGAATTCTGCGTCAAGTCCCTGACCAATGCCCTGCACATCCCTGCTTTGTAGCATATAAAACCCGAAATTTTAGAACTGTTTTTTCCCTCAAGAACCTGCCAGTTCACACTGGGCAAAAGTTTCTTAGCTCTTTTTCTGGGCCAGAACTGCAATGAACCTGATCTTGGCTGATGTTTTCTTGGCATTTATCCCGTTTATTTTTGCAAATGCAAATGAATTTAATTTTAATTCTTCCATTTTCTACCCTGTGAACTCAATTTTAATGAGAATTGTTTATTTATAAAGGTTGCTAAAAGCCTGCATTGTTAAGTTAAAAGAGTCTAATATTTAGAAATAATCTTAAAACCCATTTTCCGTAGTGGAAAGATTAAAGTAAATAGCAATAATATTTAAAATCTGCTATTTTAATTTATAGTTATGACTAAAAAAAATTTGGACGACCTTAAGCAATATTTTAAAGAAGTTTATCCTCATATCTGGGAACATTATAAGTTTTTGTTTGATATAAGAACAAAAAATAAAGGATTTGAGTTTTTGTTAGCTTTTGAGTCATTATTGATTTTAATATTTGTTACCCTTTTCGGTGAGTTTATTTTAAAAGGAGAAGTAGTTTTTTTAATTCCATTATTAGGATTTTTTGTTTCTATGCTTTTTTCTTTCTATAACTTAATTCCAAAATTTATATGGTTCCCTTGGTTTGAAAAAGAAGATATAAAAAAATCATTTGAATCCAAAGAAGAAAAAGATTTTTATGAAGAAGGTGTCAGGTCTATTTATGGAGTTTTAGATCATCTTTGGGAATTTAATAAAAGAAAGAATAAAATATTTTTAAATAACATTCTTGCTCTTTATATTTCTATAGTATTATCATTTATCGCTGTTCTGATTTATTATAAGCTATTTACGTTTATTTTATTAGTTGTTCCCATTGCAATATTGTTTTGGTCCATAGTTCAGATGGGTTGGGGCAAAGAACTTGTTCCAAAAAGTCCTGCACCAGAAGTAGAAAAATTCTTTGATGAATGGAAAAAAGAAATGTTTAATAAGAAACCAAAATCTAAAAACTATACCAAGCATCAACTATCTTAATGCACTTACCGAAAACTTGTTGAAATTTTTCAGACTCATTGAAGGCTTTCATACTCAGAACAAAGGGATTAAGGATTCAAACCAACAAATCCTTTTCTTTTACAAGCTCTTTGCCGTCCACAACAATCTTTCTGATTAATTTCCCTTTCTTTTTCGCCAACTGCCTGATTTTTTCAAAATTTCCTTCTTTTTCAAGCTCTTTCGGAATTATTATTTCATTTATGGCATATTTGTGCTCAATATGCACTTTTTTGAATTCATTCGGAATGTCAAACAGGAATTCATCATGAAATTTCTGGAAATATTTCCTGTCAATGCTGAGCTGGCAGAATTTCTCATCAGCTTTTGCTTCTTTTTTCTTGCTCGCTCTCGGCAGTTTCTTTTTTATTTTCAATGAAATTCCGTCAGCACTGCAGTCAAGAAGGGAAGCATATGAATTGCCAACTATTTTTTTCAGCTCATCTGCATTAAATTTCTTCTTTACATCATAGCTCAATACTTCTTTTTTCTTTTTTGCGTTGAATCCAGGAATATTTTCCTTGCTCAAAACAATGCCCTCTGCATTTATGTTTTCAGCCAAATCAGAAACAAACAAAATCAAATCATTTGCAAGCTCGAAACTTGCGCTTATCTCAATATTGTCTTTTTTTTTCACATTAATCACTGCCCTTTTTTCAAAAATTCCTTTTCCAAACCTTACAAACTGCCTGTGAACATATTCATCGGCATTATTCTGGAAAATTTTTTTCATGAACATTTTTTATAAAATGGGCCCGCCTGGAATTGAACCAGGGATCTTCGCCGTGTAAGGGCGACGTCATTTATGGACTTTTTTATATAAAAAAAAGTTAACCACTAGACCACGAGCCCTTTTGCTGAAAAGATGTAAAGCTTTAAAAAGGTTTTCGCTTTTTCGGATTAATGGCAGAAGAAGACTATTCAAAAAAACCAAGAGAGAGAATAGAAGATAAGGAAGATAAATATTTTAATAAAAAAGACGAACAAATGGACTTTGGGATGGCTGGAAAAGAAGTTCCCGAAGAAGTCAAGAAAGAAGTTGAAAGAATAAGGGACAACCTGAAAGAATTTAAGAAATCAATAATAAAAAAATTTCCTTACATAGTTTCTATAGGAATACTGCCGCCTGCTGCCTCCAGAATAATTGAAGAAGAGGAAGTGGTTGAGAGGGAAAAAGACGAAAAAATAATACATTTGATTATGATTATTCCTGAGGATAATTTTAAAGAAGTAATGAAGCTCAGGGCAGAATCAATAAAACTTATTCAGGACTTGAAACCAAGGGTTTGGATTCATATAAAAACTGTGAAACAGATTTGGGAGATGTGCTTTAACAGCAAATACGCTTTGATAGAGGCAATTTCAATGTCTTTTCCATTGCATGACAAGAATGTTTTGGGAGCATTGAGAGTGGCATCAATACACAAGATGCTTGTGCTGAGAAAATTTGAGCGTTATGTAGTGAGTTATGTTTTGGCTGGAAGCCTGGTAAGGGAGCAGGTTTCTGAAACAAGCGATATAGATATTTATATCATTATAGACGATACAGATGTCAAGCGCATGTCAAGGTTTGAATTAAAGGAAAAACTGAGGGCAATCATCTACAGCTATGCAATAGAGGCTTCTGAAATAGCAGGTGTAAAAAACAAATTATCTCCCCAGATTTATATTTTGACAGAATTCTGGGAAGCTGTAAAAGATGCGCATCCGGTGATATTTACATTTATTCGCGACGGTGTTCCTCTTTATGACAGGGGTGCTTTTATGCCCTGGAAAATGCTTCTTAAGATGGGAAAAATAAAGCCAAGCCCCGAAGCAATAGATATGTTTATGTCTTTGGGAGAAAGGGTTTCAGCAAATGTTGAACGCAAGCTGAATGAGATTGCCACTGAAGACATTTATTGGGGGATAATCACTCCGAGCCAGGCATTGCTTATGATTTATGGAATTGCCCCTCCAACTCCTTTGGAAACAGTAAACTTGGTGAGAGAAATTTTTGTTGAAAAAGAAAAAATGCTTGAATCAAAGTATGTCGACATATTGAAAAATATTGTCGGATTGTATAAAAAATATGAGCATGAAGAAATCAAGACAATATCCGGGAAAGAGATAGATTTCCTGCTTAAGCAGTCATCAGAATATATGAAGAGATTAAAAGAACTGATGCAGCAGATTGAAAAGAAAACAGCAGACCAGGAAATATTAAAGTCCTACAGTTCAGTTATTGACTTGGTTGATAGTATTATTGGAAAGGTTAGCGAGGAGAGTTTATTGGCAAAATTCAAGAAAGAGCTTGTAGACAAGGCAAAAATTTCTTCCAGAAATCTTTCGCTTTTGAAAGAGCTCATTGATATAAAAAGCAAATATAAAAAAGGAAAAATTACGAAGCAGGACATAGCTTCATCCCATAAAATCTCACATGAATTAACCTCCGCACTGCTCGAATATTCATTAAGACGCGAAATTTTAGAGACAGAAAAGCACAAAATTGACATAGTTTATACTGCAAAGGAGAATAACAAGGAGATAGAAAAAAAAGCCGAACTTATTATTTTTAAAGATGCATCTTTTGTCATTCTTGACAAAAATCAGGATAAGATAAAAAAAATTGCAAACAACAAAATTACCGAGACAGACAGGACAGAACTGAAAAACAGGCTCAGTAAAAATGAAAAAACAGAGAAAAAAATAACACCAGAACTTATGGAAACGTTAAGAAAGATGTTTAATGAATTTACATTAGTTTTTTAAATGCTGATTTTTTATCTAAATTAAAACAAACACATATAAAATGAAAGCTGTTATTGTCAGTTTTAGGCGCGGAAGGCACAGATACAAGCCGAGGCATTTTATTATTGAAATAAAAAATTCAGGCAAGGAAAATTCATCTAAATTTATAGATAAAAATATAGTCTGGAAAAGCCCATCAGGAAAAAAAATCAACGGCAGAATTGCTGCTCTTCACGGAAACAAAGGGCTGCTTAGGGCAATATTTGAGAAAGGGCTTCCTGGACAGGCGATAAATACTGAGGCTGAAATAGAATAAAATGCAATTGAAACTTTTGGTTGATGGCGGCGAAATGAAGCCAAGTCCTGCAATAAGCCAGAAACTCGGGCCGTTGGGATTGAATCTTGGAAAAATAATTTCAGAGGTAAACCAGGCAACTGCAAATTTTAAAGGAATGAAAGTCCCGATAGTTCTCGACATAGATTCCAAAACAAAGAACTTTTCAGTAAATGTATTGACTCCGCCGACAGCAGAACTTTTGAAAAAAGAGTTTAGTATTGAAAAAGGCTCGCAGCAGCCAAACAATATAAAGGTTGCCAATGCAGCTATCGAACAGGTTATAAAAGTTGCAAAAATAAAGCAAAAGAACATGTTCAGCAATACTCTGAAATCTTCTGTAAAATCTGTTCTTGGTTCGTGCGTTGCTTTGGGAGTGCTTGTTGATGGAAAAAATCCAAAAGCAATAATTAAAGAAGTGGATGAAGGAAAATACGATTCTGAGATAAACTCTGAAAAAGAACAGGCAAGCAAGGAGAAACTTGACAAGCTTTCAGCAGATTTTGAAAAAATAAAAAAAGCGCAGGAAGTTTTAGTCAAGGAGCTTGAAAAGAAAGCTGAGGAAAAAGCAGCCGGAGCCAAGCCTGCAGAAACCAAAACTGCTGAAAAAGCAGCCGGAACCAAAACTACTGAAACTAAATCCGCTGAAGCCAAAAAGTAAAATATTTTTTGTCGTCTCTTCATTTTTTATTGGCGCACTTAGAAAAATATATAAGCAATTATTACCCACATTTTAAACTGATGAGGGGCTGTGGGGTAGCTTGGACAAGAAAAAACTTGGAGCAATTTAGCCTTTCTGCCTTGGGCGCAGATGACCCCGGTTCAAATCCGGGCAGCCCCATCCAAAAGAAAAATTTAAAAAAATCATTTGATATTGAACTTGACAGTTCAACCGAGATATTGTGAAATAATTAATAAAAAATAAGGAGATATCAATTAATAAAAAATGAAAACAAAAAGAACAAGAATTATTGTAAAATTCGGCGCAAGATACGGTTCAACAGTAAAACATAAATTCGGGGAAGTAGCATCGAAGCAAAAGCAAAGGCAGCAGTGCCCTTTTTGCAAGAAATATTCTGCTAAAAGAACTGCAAAAGGGCTTTGGCTCTGCGCATCATGCGGGAAAAAATTTACAGACGCGGCGTATTATCTTTCAAAACGCAGTTAAGGCAAAACTTTAAAAACTAAATATAAGATACTATATAAACCAAAAATGGTAAATTATAAATGCTTTTTCTGCGGTAAAACAACCTCGGAAAAAAACCTTAAATCAAGATTCCTGTGCCCTTACTGCGGTTCAAGAATATTTTTTAAATCCAGAACAAAAATAAAGAAAGTCAAAGCAATTTAAATCTAGAATAAAGACAAAAAATCAAGGCGGTTTAAATCCCAAATAAAAATAAAAAAATCAAGACAGTTTAAGATGCAAAAAAAAGAAAAAGAAGAAAAAAACGAATCTAGAGGAACTGAAGCAATTCTTGGGCAGATTCAGATGGCTGAGCAATTTCTCCAGAATCTTATGATGCAGAAACAGCTGTTTCAGTCAGAATTTGTTGAAACGAATAACGCATTAAATGAGCTTAAGAAAACTAAAAGTAATGATGAAGTCTTTAAGATAATAGGCTCAATTATGTTTAAGTCAGATAAAGGAGAATTGGAAAAAGAGCTTGAAAAGAAGAAAGAACTGCTTAACCTGAGGTTAAAAACTATAGAAAAACAGGAAGAAGAACTCAAGGAGAAAGTTTTGAAGCAGAGAGATGAATTGCTGAAGAAACTTCAAAAATAATCTATATACAGTAAAATAGTGAAAAATAACAGCAAAAAGTTTATAAAGTCCAAGCGTCTAATAATTTAATATTATAAAAATGGCGTCAATATTCAAAAAAATTTTTAGTGGCGGAACTGGAGAAACATCTGAAGATTATGTAGAGGTAGATGTTGGCAGGGAGATGCCGAAAAAAGTCAAGGTTTTAGTCAGGCCTTTTATTCTGAAAAGTTTTGACGATGTAAACAGAATTCTTGAAATTATCAGGGAAGGGTATACCATAGCATTGATTGACATCAAGGCATTGAAGCAGAAAGATGTTGTTGAATTAAAAAGAGCAATTTCAAAGTTAAAGAAAACAGTGGAAGCGCTTGAGGGAAGCATAGCAGGATTCGGCGAGAATATGATAGTAGCAACACCTTCATTTATTGATATCTACCGCGGTGAAAAAACCGAGAAAACAGAAAAAACCGAAAAGCTTGAGTCTTACTAAAAAAAAGAGTTCTTGAAAATTTTAAATTGTGAATTATAAATAATAAAAGCAGCTAACATGGAAATAGAAGAATTCTTGGCTCAATATGGAAGTTTAAGTGACAAACTTGATGAATTAAAAAGAAAAAGGCAGGTATCACATATAAATGAAGCACCTTCTTTTGATTCTCGCATAAAAAAATTGGAATTTATGCTGGGAATTTTAGGAGAACTGAAATCAAATAACTCTGCAAGAGGGCATGAAAAGCCTGAAAAATGCAAGCCAAATTATTATTTTGTATCAAAAATAACTGATGATGATATTATGCGAAGTGATGAACCATCTTTTCAGCGTTCTTGCCCGAAATGTGAAATATCTCTTTATGTTTTAATGTCTTATGAAAGAGTCTTTGATTATGGGAGAGCGCAAATATGGGAAAAAGAGGCATTTATAATATGTCCAGGATGTTGTGAAATTCACAAACTTCAAAGCTTTTCAGCAGCTTATGAATTCTGATTTATGCTGAAAAACACTAGAAAATTTTAAATTTTCTGCGTGCTTGGAAACTTTTAGTTTCCAGCATCCAAAAACTTAGGAGTTTTTAGGATCCCAAAAATTATAAAGTAATTTTTTAGGACGCCGGGACTGGGAGTCGAACCCAGAAATCCGTGAGGAAACAAGCTTTGTGGTTTTTATTTTTTCTTTCCATTTTGCTGAAAGATTTTCTAAATCTTTCTTTCCAGGCTTGCGCCTTACCGTTGGGCCATCCCGGCTTGAAATAACAATATAAAGAAAACTTAAAAATGTTTTTAATCCTCTTTCAGAACAACGATGTTAGTCATTCCCCTTCTTTTTCTCTCAACAAAACCCCTGCCCTCAAGCCTGTCAATTACTCTTGTCATCTTGGCTTTTCCAAATCCTGTCTTTTCAATCAAGTCCGCCTGGAACACTGCCTTGTTTTCCTGAATTAATTTCAGGACAGCCTTTTCCTCAGGTTTCAATTCAGAAACATCAATTTTCTTTTCAACTTTTTTCTCTTTTATTTTTCTGACAACTATTTTTTCATGCGGCTTTGAAAACATAAATATTAAGGAGATGAGAACAATCAGGGCAGTAATTCCCAAAGACAAGTAAGTTTGCACTGAAATATTATTATACATGGGACAAGAATCTTTGTCTCCAGCATCCATGCTGCAGCCCGCATTTGCAACATCTTTCAAAGCATTATTAAAAAGGAGTATAATCACGATTATTAATGCAGAAACTCCCAACAGCAAAAGCCCGACTTTTTTATTATCCATTTTTTCTGTAAATTCTGGCTATTTAAAAATGTTTTGATGGTTGAAACTACTTGTTGACTATTTAAAAATGTTTTAATGACTGAAACTAGTTTCACAAAAACTCTTATATAAAAGCATTTATTAGAAATCTTAAATAAAATGTCATTTAAAGATTTTATGAAAGAACTCAACGGCGAGAGAGTAGAAGGCGAACTTGTAAAAACAATATTTTATTCGCTGATGACTTCATTCGTTGTTTTGGCAATACTTTATTTTTTGGTATTTAAGTCTGTTGAAAACTTCACTGCAAAATATGCCATTTATTTATTCCTCTCTGCACTGAGCTATGCCTTAATCCTGGCTTCAGTAAGGCAGACAAAGGCATATGAAGAACTGCCCTGCATGGCTGGAATGATGATAGGAATGACAATAGGTATGATTTCAGGATTCCTGTTAGGATTCTATGTCGGCTCAACAAACGGAATGTTTGTTGGAAGTGTTTTCGGCATGCTTGTAGGAATTTCATTTGGGATATGGAATGGAAAATGCTGCGGCATTATGGGAATAATGGAAGGGATAATGGCAGGATTTATGGGTGGATTAATGGGAGCAATGACTGCAGTCATGCTTATCAATGATAATCTGAAAATAATGTCCATTGTGGTATTTTTAGTCTCCGCACTGATTTTATTCGGATTAAATTATATGATTTACAAAGAAACAGCCCAGATGGAAAGAAAATCAAAAGAGGATTATTTTTTGACAATAGTTCTCACATTCATCCTTCTTATATTGACAATTGCAATCATGCTTATAGGTCCAAAAAGCCTGCTGTTTAGGCAATGAAACTAGTTTCACAAAAACTCTTATATGGTAAAAAATCTTTGATTTTTTAGCATGCCAGGAAACTTTTAGTTTCCTGCATCCCAAAAACCTAAAGGTTTTTTAGGATGCCAAAAACCATTAAGGTTTTTTAGCATAAAAGCATTTATTAGGAAATTGAATAAAAAATGAAAAACTCAATAATGATTGTGATAATAGGAATAATAGTTGTTGTGGCAATTGCATTTATGTTCGGTGTGACCGGTGCGACAAAAGGAAGCGGTTCAGGCAGTGCCATAAGAAGTAGTTCAGGCAGTGCCGTCAGTCAGCAGGGTGGCAGTTGCGGCGCCAGCGGCGGTTGCGGCTGCGGTGGTGGCGCGAATATTCAGGATTCTGGTGTTATAAACAATACGGCAAATCAGCAAAATGCAGAAACGCAAAGAATTACCTTAAGCATGAAAAACTACAATTACTATCCAAATACAATCAGAGTAAAAGCTGGAAAACCAGTAAGCATAACCCTGGATGATTCGGTAAGGGGATGCTACAGGTCATTCACAATCCGCGATTTAAATGTTGCAAAATATTCAAGAACTCCTTCAGATACCATTGATTTTGTTCCGGCTAAAAAAGGAACTTTCAGATTTTCGTGCTCAATGGGTATGGGAACAGGCACGATAATCGTTGAATAAATTGTGAATTTTATATGATAAAAAATTAAAACCTTAATTTTTTAGCATGCCAAAAACAGTTTTCTGTTTTTTAGCATAATAATTAAATAATTAAATTTTGGGAAAAATGAAGAATAAAACATATGAATATTAACTGAAAATGAAAAAAATAAAAATTTTGATTGAAGGAATGCACTGCGCATCCTGCGCAAGCAACATAGAAAGAAGCATAAAAAAAGTTCCCGGAGTGAAAGAAGTATCAGTCAGCTTAATTACCCGAAAAGCATTCGTTGACGCAGAAGATTCTGTTTCCAGCGAAGAGTTAAAGAAAGCAGTTTCAAGAACCGGATATAAAGTTGTTCAGATGGAAGAATGATGGCTCACACTCGCATGGCTCATACTCGCGAAAGCATTGAAGACAGGGAAATAAGAAACTGGAAGAAAAAAACAATCGGCTCCATATTTTTTACAATCCCGATAGCATTTCTTATGTTTTCCGAGAGAATTTTCGGATTGCAGATTTTTGATGAGAGTATTATGATAATCGCAATTCTTATTCTCGCCTTTCCGGTAATTTTTGTTTTCGGCTTCCGGACGATAAAAACAGGAACAAAGGGCTTCTGCACTTTTTATTTTAATATGGATTCCCTGATTGCGCTGGGAACAGTGCTTGCATATATCACTGGAATTCTCAGCTTTTTTGGCTTTGTGAAGGACTATTCAGGTGTCTCAGCCATGATTATGACAATATTCATCACTGGAAAATATATTGAGGCAAGAGCAAGAGGAAGGGCAAGCATAGAAATAAAAAAACTCCTGGAGCTTGGCGCAAAAAAAGCCCTTGTCTTAAGAAAAAACAAAGAGCTGGAAATCAGCATATCTGAATTAAAAATCGGCGATGTCATGATTGTCAAGCCCGGAGAAAAAATTCCAACAGATGGAATTATAATAAAGGGAGAATCATCCGTGGATGAAAGCATGATTAGCGGGGAGAGCATGCCTGTTGAAAAGAAAAAAGGTTCTGCAGTGATTGGCGCAACAATAAATCAGGACGGAATTCTTTATATCAAGGCAACAAAGATAGGCGGGGATACATTTTTGGCAAATATTATAAAACTGGTTGAAGAAGCCCAGGGAACAAAAGTTCCGATACAAAAATTAGCAGACAAGATAACAAGAGTATTTGTTCCGTCAATGCTTGTTTTGTCTTTATTGACACTGGTTGGATGGTGGTATTTTTCAGGCAATATAAGCAGGGCTATCGGAAATGCCATTTCTGTTCTGGTTATAGCATGTCCGTGCGCATTAGGACTGGCAACGCCTATAGCATTGACAGTAGGCTCGGGAATCGGGGCGAAGAATGGAATATTAATCAGAAAAGGCGAGGCAATCCAGACAATGAAAGAAATCAGGATAATAGTTTTTGACAAGACAGGAACAATAACAAAAGGCAAGCCCGAGGTTACAGACGTTTATTCAAAAGCTGGTGAGAACTATCTTCTTGAAATTGCGGCATCTTTGGAAAAATTGAGCGAGCATCCAATAGCAAAGGCAATCGTTTCGAGGGCGAATTTAAAAAAATTCAGGGAAGTCAAAAAATTCA
>Ga0315289_10007897_pt1 | contig 15430 bp, 16 predicted proteins | sample YL17G11_40_MG_FD_203452 | JGI IMG/M metagenome (GOLD analysis project Ga0315289, IMG submission 203452) | Sediment microbial communities from Yellowstone Lake, YNP, Wyoming, USA - YL17G11_40 | ecosystem: Environmental > Aquatic > Freshwater > Lake > Sediment | place: USA: Wyoming | collected... | reverse complement strand
GCAGGACCATGTCTCCTTTCTGGATGTGCTTCCCCGCCCTGCGTAGGTCTTCTTACGTAATACCCTAGATTAGCCTCCACGAAAGAGAAATCCAGGACAGCGGCTGGGGGCCGATCAATTGCCCCCCTCCGGGGAAGATTATCTTTGAGTCTTCCCTACCTCGGCTGACCGATCAATACTTAGATCGATTTCACTGAAAATTTTATCCTTCTCAGGCAGGATCAGGAAATATTGGCTGCACATGTCAATCTCCACGGTCGATCCTTCGGCAAGGGTGAACGCCAAAACATGACCGCCTACCTTAAGGTCATTGGAGATGAAGTGGAAATGAAATCCCGGTACCCCCAACCCTTTGAAGTAAGCTGGGGTCCTGATTCCGACGATGGTCCCGGCAATATTCTCCAAGTCAAAAATTGGCTGAGTCTTGGTGACTTCTGTTAGGGGAGGATAAGGTTTCTTCTGCGCCGGAACGCTTCTCAATCGTATTTTAGAAACATTTCCCTTCATTTTTACCGCCCAAAAAAGGTTTTTATTGGGGCCGGTGGTATTCAGAATCTTTTCGAAAGCAGGAAAGTCAGTTCCTTTTTCAACCTGAGCGGTAATTTCGGGTTTGAATTTAGTCACCAGGGCGAAAGGTGTCGTTAGAGACCTGGCTGGGATATAAGCTTTGCCGTCGTCCTTTATTTGATAGATTTTTCCGTCTAACAAAACCAGCTCTCCGTCGCAGGCATGGTAGGTTCCGATGCCTAGATCCCCATGGGATAGGAGTTGCTCCACAGTTACATAGCCATCATAAACTCCGTTAAGTACGGCATCATAAGTCGAAACCTGGGTAACCGTCGGGCCACCAATGGCCAGGGTGGAAATACTGAAAAAAATGGCCATAAAAAATAGAGCGATAGTCGTCTTCTTCATAAATTTGTCCTCCTTCTTTTTAAATTCCTGGTTCGAGGAGAATTCTCCTGCCAGGGTTGAATCTCCAGTTTTCGGCCCCCAATAGATCCAGAAAGAATTTTTAAATCTCCTAATCTCCCTTTTCTTGGAAGGTGAGACTGACGGAGCATTATCATTTTTAGCAGAGAGGTCATTAGTAAACCGCGATTGACTGCTGATTGGACCAGAGCCTCTTTTGCTCTAAACCAGTCCTTTTCTCTTTTTCCATCTATCCCAAATTAATATAACCAATAATAGAACCGAGATAACCAAAAGGGTAAGGGAAATAGGATGAAGAAAGATCATTGGCTCCTTAACCGATAAGATTAGGGATTGCCGTAAGGACTGCTCAAATAAGGGGCCCAAGACCAGAGCCAGAATAAAGGGAGCCAGCTCATAATCCCGTTTGCGCAGGAAATATCCCAAAACACCGAATACAATCATGACCCAGATGTCAAAGATGTTCAGGTTCGTGGAATAGGTTCCCACAACGCATAGCAAAAGGATGAGAGGAAAAAGAATCCGGTAAGGAATCCGGAGAAACTGGACCCAAATGCCGATCAGAGGGAGGTTTAAGATCAACAGCATGACGTTTCCTACGTAGAAGCTAGCAATGACCCCCCAATAGATCTCCGGGTGTCGGATGATGAGCATTGGGCCTGGTTGGACCCCGTGGATAATGAGGGCGCCCATCATCAATGCCGTTACCGGGTTGCAGGGAAGCCCCAAAGATAAAAGGGGAATCATGGCTCCGGCAACGGCGGAATTATTCGCCGATTCCGGGCCCGCTACCCCTTCAATCACTCCGGTACCGAACTTTTCCGGGTAATGGGAAAACCTTTTCTCCATGCTGTAAGAAAGAAATGAAGCCGTAACATTCCCCGCTCCCGGGAGCACCCCGAAAACAAAGCCTAATAAACTACCCCGTAAAATCGGCAAGGCCGAATCCCGAAGGTCTTTCCGGTTGGGGAGAATCCCCTTGACCTTGGAGGTGAATATTTCCCTTTTGGCCATTTCCTCCATATTAATCAATATTTCGGAAACACCGAACATCCCCATGATCACGGCCACCAAATCAGCCCCGTTCATCAGGTTGGAAAACCCAAATGTGAACCTCTGGGTTCCGTCGACAACATCTATCCCAATGCTGGAAACAAATAACCCCAAGGCGATCATCAATAAGGCCTTCAATGCCGAACCCCCCACCATGAACATGGTAGCCACGAAACCCATGGTCATGATGGAGAAATACTCCGGGGGCCCAAATTTCAAGGCGGCAACAACCAGGATTGGAGAAAGGAAGTTTAACCCCACCGTACTGATGGTCCCGGCTATGAAAGACCCGATGGCCGCAATGCCCAAAGCAGCCCCAGCTCTTCCTTGCTTGGCCATCTGATGGCCGTCTAAACAGGTAATCACGGATGCAGCCTCACCAGGAATATTAACGAGTATTGAAGTGGTCGATCCCCCATACATGGCCCCATAGAAGATACCCGAAAGCATAATAATGGAGGAGACCGGCGGGAGTTTGTAAGTCACCGGGAGCAGCAGGGAAAGCGTGGCCAACGGGCCGATCCCTGGTAGGACGCCAATTAAAGTTCCCACCAAGCAGCCCAAGAAGCAATAAACCAAGTTCTCCGGGGAGAGAATGACCGAAAAACCCAACTGCATGTTATGGAAAATATCCATGCCCTACACACCCAGCAAACCTTTGGGAAGGCTGACCTGCAAAAGAGAGAAGAAAAGCCAATAAACCAAAAAACAAGAGGCCAGGGAGATGGCGATAACGGCAAGCCATTTCTGAGGCTCGATCACTCGCAGCATGAAAGAGGTAATCAGAATGGAAGTTAGGAGGAAACCCAAGATGGGCATCAACAGGGCCATTGCGCAAAGGCCACCGAGTATGTAGAAAATCCGTTTTCTGGTAGTTGGATCTTGCCAAAACGGTTCCGGCCGTTTCTTCTCCCAACCTTTGGATGACTCCGAAATAAAAAGTAAGAGCCCCGTTCCCCCGATGAAAAAACCGGCTAGGAAAGGAATAAATCCAGGCCCAGGCCCCCAAGAGACGTCCCACAATTTCAGTCGAATGGATTCCGTGCAGATCCCAATGCCTAACAGGATCCAAACGATGTTGTAAACCTGTTCGTGAAGATTCATTCGCTCCTCTGGGGTATTCCTCTCATCTAAGGTCATCCCGCAACGCTCTCCTCCTAGGAAAGAGAAATTCATAATCGCTTTTTCATCATATGATTCCCTTTGTTTCCGAATAAAAAAGTTTCCCCCGGCATATTACCGTACTAACCTTCCTAAGGGCTCGGATGTCTTTTAGGGGGTTCCCCTTTATCCCCACCAAGTCAGCGGATTTCCCGGGTTCGAGAGTCCCCACCGTTCCTTCGAGCCCCAAAACTGTGGCTGCATGGCGGGTAGCGGCGGCAAGAGCGTCGCTCTCTGAAGCTCCCAGCTTTACGAGATATTCAATAGCCCAAGCCAGGCCACCATGCAGGGCATCGGTTCCCACTGCGAACCGCATCCCGCTACGGATCGCAGCTGCCATCCGTTCAGCCACTTCCTCACGGCCCCGTCGAAAAGAATCGGCGAGTTCAGGTGGTAGATGGCGGATAAACTCCTCATCGAAATAAGGGATAGGGGTTAACACCAGCCACCGATTCGATTTGAGCAAGAGATCGATCTCGCGATCAGTGACGAAGTAACCATGTTCGATAGAATCTACGCCAGCCGCCAGACACTCTTCCAGGCCGATGCCCCCGATGCAGTGAGCTGCGGTGCGCACCCCCGCACGATGGGCCTCTTGGACAGCAATGGAAATCTCCCCTCGCGAAAGATAGCAGGGCAGGTCTTTTCCCGTCCGGACTGTACCTGTTATAAAAAGCTTGATCACGTCGGCCCCAGCTTTCAGGTTCTCCCTTACGGCCTGCCGGATCTGATCCGGGCCGTCGAAGGGATACCCCACAATTCCATGCCCATGCATGGCGCGGATGGCCCGGGTGGCTACCAGGATCCGGGGACCTGCCAGCTGACCTGATTCGATAGCTTTCTTGCAGACCACATCTAAAAAATACTTATCCCCCAGGCAGCGGGCCGTCGTGACCCCCGATTTTAGGTCCACGGCAAGACTTCTGACCGCCCTTAAAGTCTGCTCCGCCTCGCTATCGCTCATTCGAGCTGGCCAGTTTTCTAGGGTTGGGTCGAGGGCAAGATGGTTGTGGCAATCAATTAAACCAGGGATGAGCACTTCATCACCACAGTCAACGATTTGGGCGCTGGGGCCTGGGCGAATATCCCGCTCGGTACCCACGGCCACAATTCGCTCCCCTTCGATCAGGACGGCGCCTTTTTCAATGGAAGGTCGCCCAGTCCCATCAATTAGTAATTCTGCCCGTAAAAGTAATTGATTCATACCGCTCTAATCTGTTTTTTTTGAGTCTTCAAGCCCCATTCTTCTCTGGCAGATGATAATAGATAATAGCCCATGGCCTAAATAACCAATCACACAATCCCAGGCAAAGGCCTGAGGTGATGGATCCATTTACGCCTTAACCAAAAAAAGCCTATATATAAATCCAGCTTCATTTGGGTTCAATCCCCAGCTCCTTGACGATGGCGGAATAGCTCTTGAATTCCTCTTCATAAAACTTTGTAAATTCCTTCCGGTTCATACAAGAGGGAGTCCCTCCTGCTTTCCTTAGATCGGCCTGGAATTCCGGATCGTTGCAAGTCTTCAGGAAACCATCCTCCAAAAAGGTTATGATTTCTTCAGGCGTCCCTGGGGGTACAGAAATTCCCCGCCACATAATTTGAACGACATCATAGCCCAACTCTTTGACGGTGGGGACGTTGGGAAGGGAAGGAGATCTTTCCGGGCCGGAAATCGCGATGGGGGTGACTAATTTCCCCTCGATGCTGGGCAGGCCCTCGGTAATTAACGGGATAGAACAATCGATGTGTCCACCGGCCACGGCCTGAACCGCCGGGGCTCCGCCTTGAAACGGGGTCCTCAGGAATTGGAGGCCGATCACCTTCTCCATTTTCACCCGGAAGAAGTCGTGGGTCGTCCATATACCTCCAATTCCGATCGCTACCTTCCCGGGAGATCTCTTAGCGTATTCGATAAATTGTTTGAAATCCATGTTAAACGAGTTTTTAATTACGAGTACATGGGGATCAGCACCCATGCGAATGATAGGAATGAAACTCTTATGGGTGTAAGGGAGTCCTTTGATCGTGAGTTCATCGGTGACCGCCCCGGTATGGAGGGTACCGAGGGTATACCCGTCCGGTTTCGCCTTGGCCATTTCGGTGTTACCGATAACGCCCGCTCCGCCGACTTTATTAATAACTACCACCCTCACCCCTACGTACTTTTCGGCGTGTTTGGCTAAAATCCGCATGTTGACGTCTTGTCCGCCTCCAGCGGGGTAAGCAACAATCATTTCAATGGGCTTAACCGGGTAATTGAGCTTCGCCTCCCCGATTCCGTAGCCCATAGCTGAGCAAATCAATACTCCCAACCAGATCAAAGCGCAACACTTGATTTTTCGTCTAGTAGACATCTTGTATAACCTCCTTTCGGTTATTTAATGCCCCTCACGGAGCCGTACTTGGAGATGGCTCTTCAGTAGTGCATCGTCAAACGACTTATAAGCTAATTTCCGGGTGCCTTCCCTTATCCACTTCTGAGTGTGGAGAAGGTATCCAATTAGCCCATCGCACTACCGCTAACCCCTTCGCTCCACAGGCATTACCCTGCTTCATCGCTAATATGGGTTAGTCCGACTGCCAGAATGTCATCTCCTACCTCTCACCGTCTATAGGCTTGTAGATAGAATACTCAACACGAGAACATCCTGGCGCTCCCGAGTTCGTATGAGCTCCTTTTATCTTATCATCTCGCCACGGTCTCAGACACCGTCGGGTTCTCATAAACTCGCTCTCACGGTCATAAGAATGCTGCCTGCGCCTCAATGAACAGTATCAGCCATCCGACACGATGGTTGATTTCGGCGCTCAATCCCTTCACTTGCGGTCTGGCTCGATGACTCCCACTTCTCGCCCCACCCAATTTGTTACCAAATTGAATGTGAGATTAGGTGTTGGGCTGGTGGCTAACCTTTACCCAAGTAAGACTTACACCTACAAGAACTCATACACTTTGCTCGGCACACTCATCATTACACCTCCTAAAAAAGAATTGGAATGCCCCTTTGCGGAACGTCGGCCACTTCCTTCTCTTGCTTTTCCGTACTCTCGTTTGAAACTGTCCCTCCAGACAGAGGCTAGGAACAAGGCTATAAGAGAAACCCAGATCAATCGTAATATCAGGATTCCTTAAATAGATTTTGCGCAACTTATAACATATTGATATTAAAATGTTCTATAAATTTTCCATGTCAAAAAATTCAGATGACATTCAAAATCCAAAAATCATATTTACTGGGAGGTACATCAATTAAAATTTGGGCAAAACAACCGTATAGATGGTTTTTGGCATATCCCTTAATTAATATTTCCATTCAAACGGTTAAGATCCCCCTTTTTCGAGTTTCTATCTCGGCGAGGTAATCCTTTAAAGAATAGGTCAGAGTATATGCGAGCAATATCTTTACTTTTCATCGGCCCATTGCCCGAAAACCACTGCATCAGCCAATTCATCATCCCCAAGAGAGCGAAATTAGCCATTTTAACATTTATAGGCCGGTAAAACTTTCCCTTAACACAATCAGCGATAATCTTACGGAAGAATGCTTCATATCTATCCCGCAGCTTAATGATTTCTCTCTTGTTCCTCGGGCTGAGGGACCTCAATTCCTTGAGCATTGTTCCGTGTCCGTCGATATTCTGGGTCAGGTTGATAATATGGGTTTCGATCATCTTTCTAAGCTTTAGATCGGATCTCAGGGGGGAATGAACGATTGGTTCAATAGCTTCCAAACTCTGGAGCATGCTCCGCCGAGGTATTTCTTCGGCTAATTTTTTTCTTTCCCTTCTCATTAAAACCTTTGGAGCCTGCCCTGGAAAAAATGTAATATTAATCTCACGAACGTTCGATCGGATTATAATGAAAAAAAATAATCATGTCAAGAAAAAAATTCAAAAAAAATTCAAAATTCTTATTGCCAATTTTTCACCAGTTTGATATACATGTCAATCAATAATTGACAGAAATAAAAAAAAATTAGTATTGTGTAAATTCTCTTTAACATTTTTCAAAAAGAAATTCCAAAAAGAAAGGAGGTCTTTATGAAAAAGGTGAAATCTATTACTACATCGCTCTTCATCCTATTAATTGTTTTCTGTATTTTGGGCCCTCTCCAGAAAGAGGCTAATGCTATCACTTTGCGCTACGCCCATGTTGGGACAGCGGGTGAAATACAGACTCGTTTTGGCTTAGAGTTTGCTACCCTTGTCAAAGAGCGGACAGAAGGAAGAATTGAGATACAGGTTTTCCACAATTCCCAGCTTGGAAATATCGACGAAATGATGGATGGAATAAAATCAGGCACCATTTCAATGGGTCACCATGCTTTCCCTACCTTGGGAAGATTTATCCCAGACATGGCTGTATTCAGCGCTCCTTTCATCTTTAGAGATGCCAAACATGCACTTAACGCGGGCAATCCCTCAACATCTCCCATACTTAGAGAAATGAATCAGGAGCTCATTAAAAAAGCAAATATGAGGGTGATTGGCAGTTATTACATGGGTGCCCGTCAGCTTTCAGCCAAACTTGCCGTCTATTCACCTAAAGATCTTAAAGGGAAAAAGATAAGGGTCGTTCCCAATAAATTGTGGACCTCAATGGTGAAAGGGATGGGAGCCATACCTACTCCTGTTGAAGTCAGTGAACTATCGACAGCTCTTATGACAGGATTGGTCAGTGGACAGGAAAACCCCCTGGATACCATATAGGCACGGAAATGGTATGAGGCTCAATCCCACATTATGATGACCAACCATATGCTTCTCACCTTGTGTGTCTTTATGAACGAAAAGGTATGGCAAAGCATACCTGAAAAGGATCAAGCCATTATAAGTGATTGCTTGGTTAAAATGGCAGATAAGACTGTGGAATGGAACAGAACAATTGATGAAGACCTGAAGCAAAAGATGAAGGAGAAAGGAGTTACTTTTATCGAAGAAAAAGATGGTCTGGATGTGGGAGCTTTCAGGACTGCCGTGTTGGCACAAATAAAAGAAGACTTTCCTGAATGGGCAAAATATATTGATAAGCTAAAAGAATTGAAATAGTTTTTAACAGAAATATCGACAGGCAGTATTGTTACTATTGTTCTGCCTGTCGATATTTTTTAGGAGGCCTTCCTTGAAAATATGGCCTATCATAAGGAACACAGATAAACATTTTAGTATCCTCATTTTATGGCTCCTGGTGCTCATGATTGTCATTGGAGTTTTAATGCGAAATGTCTTTTCTGCCCCCCTTATCGGGCTTGATGAAATATGTGGCTATTTCCTCATCTGGATTATTTTTGTTACTTCCCCATATACGGCACGAAGTGGTGGCCATCTGAGAGTAGAAGAGTTCCAAGCCTTGTTGCCAAAAAGGACAAGATATGTTGTCCAACTTCTCTCGCATATCTTTACTATGATTATTTTCGGAATCATAGCAGCATCATCCATTATCACTACATTAAATAATAGAGGGACCTTGCTCACGACTTTAGAAATCCCTTTTCCAATCTTTTTTATTCCAATCATAGCGGGCCTTTCGTTGCTAACCTTGGAATATGTCATTCAGCTTATCCATTTTCTAAGAAATTCTAAAAGTGTGGAAAACAAGTAAGGACCTTTTATGGGATTTCTTCTAATAGCGGCTTTTGTCATCTTATTCTTGCTTGGTTTCCCTATTGTCATGGCAATTGCTCTACCCGCCATCACCTACCTGATCCTAAACCATGTTCCAATTGATATGATCGCCCAGAGGATGAGTTATGCTCTCTACTCATTTCCTCTCATAGCAGTCCCCATTTTTATCTTTGGTGGGAGTCTAATGAACTCCACAGAGATCACACACCGCATCTTCAAGTTCGCTGATACCTCAGTGGGTAGATTGCACGGAGGTCTGGCACAAGTAAATTGTTTTGCAAGTCTGATCTTCGCTGGAATGTCAGGAGCGGCTCTGGCCGATGTGGGGGGTCTTGGCCTGGTTGAAATTAAAGCCATGGAAGAAAAGGGCTTCACGACCTCTTTTTCCGCTGCTGTGACAATCGCCTCGGCAACGGTCGGACCGATATTTCCTCCAAGCATTCCATTAATCCTCTATGGAGCAGTAACGGGTGTATCCGGCGTTAAGCTCTTGTTAGCCGGGATCATTCCTGGCATTCTTTGCACCGTGATGTTAATGATCATGACGGCCTTTATCGCTAAAGCCAGAAACTTACCTCGTGCTGAACGATGGCCAACACGGTCTGAAATTCTCGGGGCCATCATCCCTGCGCTGCCTGCCTTGTTAGCTCCAGTTATATTGATCTCGGGAATGATGATTGGTTTTTTCACACCCACTGAGGCTGCAGCGGTTACGGTGATATATATGATCATTGTCAGCGCCCTATATTACCGGAACTTTACTTATAAAGGCCTTCTCTATTCAACGATAGAGACCATCAAAGCCTCAGCAGGAATTCTTATCATCGTCTCGGCAGCATCCTTATTCGGTTGGATATTAGCTATCGAACAAATTCCACAGTTTTTTGATAAATGGATTCATGCCTTCAGTCAAAATCCCTTGGTGCTCCTTTTTCTTATAAACATTTTTCTTCTCATTGTTGGCATGTTCTTAGATGCTACAACAGCGATACTCCTACTCGCTCCCATTATTTCACCGGCGATTGTAGCGGCTGGAGTGAACCCTGTCCATCTTGGTTTGGTCATTGTTTTCAACCTTATGATTGGGTTAATTACACCGCCCATGGGACTTTCGCTCTATCTGGTAAGCGACATTACAAAGGAAACCATACCAAATATTATACGAGATGTCTTACCCTATTTTATCCCGCTTTTACTGACTCTATTTATAATCACATATTTCCCCCGGGTTAGTTTATGGATACCAAGCTTTCTAAAATAATGTAATTATCCAACTTTCTAAACAGATTCCTCCTTTTCTATACGATCAGAATAGCAGAGATTACCCCTACAAATAATAGTCTTTATCCTCCTGAGAGCTCGGATATCCTCTAATGGATTACCGTTCACCCCGATCATGTCGGCAATTTTACCGGGTTCGAGTGTCCCAATGCTTCCCTCCAATCCACACACTGATGCGCCATTGCGGGTGGCTGCGATGATCGCCTGTTCTTCAGAGGCCCCGAGCTCTACAAGGTATTCCATTTCCTGGACAAGACGACCATGTATGGCATCGCTACCTACTACAAACTTCACACCCCCCTTAATGGCGGCAGCCATTCGTTCTGCCGTTTCTTCACGGCCACGTCTAAAGGCGCCTGCTAATTATGGAGGCAAGACTCGAAGTCTCTCCTCCATAAAAAAAGGACTGGGTGTCAAAACAAGCCAACGACCCGATTTAGCTAAGACCTCTATCTCTCGATCATTAAGGAAATAGCCATGTTCAATCGATTCCATTCCAGCCTCCAGGCACCATTGGAGAGCGATACCTCCGATGCAGTGAGCAGTGACTCGTATTCCAGCCCGGTGGGCCTCCTCAACACTCACAAAGATCTCCTCCTTTGAGTAGTCACTATGAATCTCTCCTGAACCTCGGACGGTTGCCGTTGTCAAAATCTTGATCACATCGGCTCCAGCTTTTATATTTTCCCTCACTGCACGACGCACTTGTTCTGGACCATCAAATGGGGAAGCCAGTATTCCATGTCCATGAGTGGAACGGATAGATCTTGTAGCAACCAAAAGGCGTGGACCAGCAATTCGACCTGAATTGACAGCCGTTTTACAAGCCACGTCAATGAAATTCTTGTCCCCTAAACAGCGAAGTGTCGTGACCCCTGCCCTAAGATCTGTAGTCATGTTTGTGATGGCATTTAAAGTCTGGTCCGCATCACTGGCGTTCACCTTACTTAGCCAGTCCTCGTCTGTTAGCTCAGCTGATAGATGGTTGTGACAATCGATTAATCCTGGAAGGAGGACCTGATCACTCAGGACAAGTTCCTTGATAGTAGATGTGGAACCGATATCCTCTTCCTTTCCAACGGCAACAATTCGGTCTCCTTCGATCAGAACAGCGCTTCTCTCAATCGGTGGCCGCTCCGTACCGTCAATTAGCATTCTTCCGCGCACAATGAGTTGACTCATATGATCTACATCTTTTTTTAGATCAGCTAATCTCTTTCCCTCTTGATCTGACATACCCTACCTCCCACTTTCAATTTTTCTCTTTTTTCTGAATGTACTCATATATTGGAAGAGATCATTTTAGGTTTGTTTGACAGGGTGTGATCACAGTTAGGACATTGGAGATCGTAAGTCCTTAATTATTGGATTTTAAGCCATTCGGATCAGACATTCTTTCGACCACTTTTATCAATTGTGAGTTATCCTGATCTTCCAAGCCCAAAGACTGTGCAGCAATAAAATATTGATAGGCCGAATTCGCAACGAGGAGAGGAAGTTTAAGACGTTTGCTTGTATTGATGACAATATCCATATCCTTACACATCTGACCCAATCCTCCTCCTGAGGATTTAAGATCCAGTACACTCGATGAAATGATCCGGAATAAGTCGCTTCCCACAACCCCTTTCCCGATTACCTCGCAAACTATCCGGGGGTCGAGTCCACCCCTTTTGGCCATGGTAAGGGTTTCCATGGTGGCGGCTAAGTTTATTCCTACCATAAGTTGATTACAATGTTTAACGGCTTGCCCCATGCCCGGAGTCTCACCAACATGGATGATTTCACCTAAGAGTTCGAGTATAGGACGACATTTCTCTAAAAGCTCCCGAGGCGCTGCGGCAATCAAAATAAGGGTTCCCTTTTCTATTCTTGGAGGTCCTCCAATACATGGAGAGTCTACAAATCCCACATCCCTTTTTTGACATTCCTTGGCAACCCATTCTAAATTCTCTCTATTGATCGTACTCATGCAAATAATGGTTGAATCCTTGCTGGATCTAGAAAGCAAGCCATTCTCGCTAGTAACGACATCTATGACCTGCTGGTCATTCAATACAAATACAATTACGGTTTTGGCTTTTTGGGCGACTTCCTTATAATCCTGGGCAGCTTCGCCGCCTATGGATTTCAGCTCTTCGATCACCTCTTGCCGCCGTGCATAGCCTATAACCGGATAACCTCCTTTCAAAAGCTTTTTAGCAGCAGGCATTCCCATGCGTCCGAGTCCAATGATCCCAATCTTTTCCTTCATGGGTAAACCTCCTTTTTATTACATGGTTTTCATTTCTTAATCACAAATTGGAATCTAACTGGATTTTCTTATTGCTATACAAATTTTCCTAAATCTCCCTGCGACCCTCCAAAGCCTTCGACAGCGTCATCCCGTCTGAATACTCGATCTCACCTCCCATTGGAATTCCATAGGCGATCCGCGTCACTTTCACGCCAAGAGGCTTGATCAGTTCGGTTAGGTAGAGGGCTGTCGCTCCTCCTTCTACTGTAGGATTGGTCGCTAAAATCACTTCCACTATCTCTTCCCGTTGAAGTCGTTCCATCAGTTCTCTAATCTTGATATCGTCCGGACCAACGCCTTCTAAAGGAGATATTGTCCCATGTAAAACATGGTATCTCCCGTTAAACGACCCGGTGTTCTCGATGGCGATGAGGTCATTGGGTCCCTCCACCACACAGAGGAGTTCTCGGTTTCGGTTTTCATCTTGACATATTCGACAGGGATCCTCATCTGTCAGATTGAAGCAGATGGAACAGAGGTGGATCTTTTCCTTCACATCTAAAATCGCTCTTGCCAATGCCTGAGCCTCGGAAAGATTGCTCCGCAAAATATGAAAGGCCAGCCTCGAGGCTGTCTTTCGACCAATTCCCGGCAGTTTCGTCAAGGCCTCTATTAGATGATCAACGGGCTTGGCATGGAGAGCCATAACTTTAAGTTCCTTAATTTCAAATGTCAAAATCCAAATGTCAAATCAATGTCAAATTCTAAAATGAAAAATTTTTGAAATTTGAACTTTGGATTTGATTTGAAATTTGACGCCGTCGTCTAAAGCCAGACTCTGGCGTCGGGCGAGCTTTGGCATTTGGCATTTGCTTAGAATAGTCCTGGTATGCTCAGTCCACCCGTAATCTTCTTCATCTCTTCTTGCATCATCTCCTGGGACTTCCGGATGGCCTCATTCACAGCCGCTACAATTAAATCCTGAAGCATCTCGATGTCTTCCCGATTGACGACTTCTGGATCGATTCTGACGGAGAGGATCTCCTGTTTTCCATTCATCACGATGTTCACCATCCCTCCTCCAGAACTGCCTTCCACGGTTTTAGCAGCCATTTCCTCTTGGAGTTGAGAAATCTTAGCATGCATCTGTTGAGCCTGTTTCAGAATGTTCCCCAAACCTTTTGTCATGAATTTCTCCTTTTCAGTCCTCTACAATCCTTCCATTAAAGAGACGAAGGGCTTCTTGGATGAGGGGGTTTTGAGCCGCTTCTCCGACTTCTAAGACAACCCGTCCCTTTAATCCTACCCTCTGATTCAAATGTGAGATGATCACCTTTATCTTTCTATGAAAATATTCCTGACATATCGACTCTAACTGGGTTCGATTCTCTTTTTCTATCATTCGCTCATAATGGAAAGAGTCCTTCTCGAAACCAATCTCGATTTTTTCATCATTCATGTGAACAAGATTTCCCAAGGCTAAAAACGAACCTAATACCGGGTTCCTGGCTCGGGTAAAATCAACCAACCCCTTCCATGTCTCTTCCCGTACTTTTTGTGATTCTCCCCCACCCACTCTCTCTTTTTGAGAATCGTTTGGATCCATGGCTCTTTCCAAAGGAGGGGACTCCATCTCCTCTATCACCTCTGTGGGGTGTTCTACTTCTTCCAAATCCTCTAACTTCTCATCTATCGGCTTGACTGTGGGATATTCGATTTTTCCCAAGCCCTCCAACTTCTTCAAAATCTCGTCGATCGGAAGGATGGGCCGGAGCGTGGCCATTCGAATCAAAGTCATCTCCAGCATGATTCGAGGAAAGGTGGATTGAGCGACTTCCTCCTCACCCCTTAAGAGGAGACTGAAGAGATGGTTTAATTGATCGAATTGGAATCTCTCCGCCTGTTTTTTCAATATCTCGAACTCCTCCTTTGGCAATTCCATTAACCCTTCTGGTTGCTGACTTACCTTCATGAGAATCAGGTTGCGAAAATATTGAAGAAGTTCTCGGCAGAAATGTTGGAGGTCGAATCCATAGTGATAAATATGCTCGACGATCTCCATACACCGTTCGCTATTCCTATTCGCAATGGCCTCTATGGCATCGTAAAGAATTTTCCGATCGATGACCCCAAGGACTTCGGCGATATCCTCATCCCGGATCTCCTTCCCTCCATAAGAGATCACCTGGTCGAGGAGGCTCTGGGCATCCCTCAGGCTTCCTTCTGATTCTTGAGCAATCGAGAAGAGCCCTCTCTGACTTATTTGGACTTTTTCTTCTTCAACGATCCGCTTCAGGCTCCCAATGATCTCCTTCAATGGAATTCTCTTAAAATCGTATCGCTGGCATCGAGAAAGGATGGTGGCTGGAATTTTGTGGGGCTCGGTGGTAGCAAAAACAAAGATAATATGAGGGGGAGGTTCCTCCAAGGTCTTCAATAAGGCATTGAACGCCTCTCGTGTCAGCATGTGGACTTCATCGATGATGTAAATCTTATATCGACTCTTGGCAGGTGTATAGCGGACGTTCTCCCTCAATTCCCGAATTTCATCGATCCCCCGATTGGAAGCCCCATCGATCTCGATCACATCCATCGAGGTTCCGGAAGAGATCTCGTGACAGGTGGTACATTGATTGCATGGGTTAATTTGGGGACCCGCTTCACAGTCCAGGGCTTTCGCCAGAATGCGAGCTGTTGAGGTTTTACCTACCCCTCTCGCTCCTGTGAATAAAAAGGCATGGGCTACCCTTTTTTGTGATATGGCATTCTGTAGGGTTTGAGTGATGGGTCGCTGCCCAACGACATCTTCAAAGACCTGGGGCCTCCACTTCCTCGCCAACACTAAGTAGGACATCTCACTCCCATTTCAGATTGCAGATTTTAGATTTAAGATTGAAGTTTTTCGCTTCCTTCAAGCAATTACTTATTGATAGTTAGGCACAAATTTGAAATTTGAGCTTTGACATTTGAAATTTATGCTTTTCAATAAATAACTTGTTGATAGTCAGGCACCCCTGCGGCACACAAAGGGGATTACTACCGCTGCTTCCTTCCGGACCTGACGGGGTTTGTAATCTTTTGTTGCGCAGGACCCGACTATCAACAAGATTTATTAGATCTCATTACCTATTCATGCGC
>Ga0315289_10007896_pt1 | contig 15432 bp, 9 predicted proteins | sample YL17G11_40_MG_FD_203452 | JGI IMG/M metagenome (GOLD analysis project Ga0315289, IMG submission 203452) | Sediment microbial communities from Yellowstone Lake, YNP, Wyoming, USA - YL17G11_40 | ecosystem: Environmental > Aquatic > Freshwater > Lake > Sediment | place: USA: Wyoming | collected... | reverse complement strand
GTGCCTACGTTGAGGCGGGCAGCCGGGTGATCCTCACCAACACCTTCCGCGCGAATCGGCTGGCGCTGGCCGGCCACGGCCTGGCGGAAAAGGCGCCGGAGATCAACCGCGCCGGCGCCGCCATCTCGCGCCGGGCGGCGGAGGGGCGCGCGCGCGTGTTCGCCTCGATCGGGCCGACCGGCAAGCTGCTCCTGATGGGCGAGACCACCGAGGAGGAGCTGCGCGCGGTGTTCAGCGAGCAGGCCCGCGCCCTGGGCGAGGGCGGCGCCGACGCCATCCTGGTCGAAACGATGTCGGATCTGGCTGAGGCCAAGATCGCACTTACGGCGGCCAAGGAGACGGGTCTGCCGGTGGTGGTCTCGATGGTCTTCGACTCCGGCAAGAACAAGGACCGCACCTTGTTTGGCGCGACGCCCGAGCAGGTGGCGCAGGAACTGACCGCCGCCGGGGCGGATGCCGTAGGCGCCAACTGCGGCACGGGCATCGCCGCCTACGTGCCCATCTGCCGCCGCCTGCGCGCGGCCACGCCGTTGCCCGTCTGGATCAAGCCCAACGCCGGCCTGCCCGAGCTGGTCGAGGGACGCACCGTCTACCGCACCACGCCGGAGGAGTTCGCCCGCCACGTCCCGGCGCTGGTTGAAGCCGGCGCCCGCTTCCTGGGCGGCTGCTGCGGCACCAACCCTGCCTTCGTGCGGGCAGTGGTGCTGGCTCTGACGCGGGCGTAAGGGCGCGGGCAGCGCGCGGTTTCGGCAGCGAGGTAGACGCGCCTTACAGGCGCCTCGGCTACGACTTCAACTAGGTGCTCTCCAGCCGTTCGGGAACCTCCGGGACAGTGTCTGGCCGCACCCGGGTGGGGCGCGGGGAGTTCCCCGTGTCGGTCAAGCACCGGTTCACCGGCAGAGCGGTTCGGCCCTTCCTGGGTGGCGGTGTCCCGGGGAGGCGCAGCAGCGGAACCGGCGCCGCGCGGACTAGCCGCTGGCGCGGCTGCCCCAGATGCGGGTCCACGCGGCCGAGGTGGCGTTCCTCACCCCGCGCGGCGAGGAGGTCTTGCGCGCGCCGCTGGCTGCTGAGCTGGTCGAGTTCTGCCGGCAGCACCTCGGCGTGAGGGTGAATCAGCGTTCCGGGTGAAGCCCGGCGCGTCAGACTTTCGCGGGAAGCACGTACGGCTCGCGGTAGGTGCGGGTCAGCAGCTGGTTGGCTTCCTCGTCGCCCACGATCCTTTCTTTATCGGGGTCAAACACCAGCTTGCGGCCCAGGCGGTAGGAGATGTTGGCCAGGTGACACAACGTGGCCGACCAGTGCCCTTCGAGGATGTCGCAGTTGAGGTCCTGGACCTTGCGGGAGCGCACGCAGGCGATGAAGTTCTCGAAGTGGTTGAGAGCGGACTCCTGGTCAGGCTCGATGGCGGGACCGGGCCCGTAAGAGGCTCTGGGGAAGCTGGCGTTGGTGGCGCGCTCGGAGACGCCCGCGGCGGTGACTTCCGCAGCGCGTTCCCGGGGTGCGAACGTGCCCCGGACGGCCTTCCAGCCGCCCGCCGCCGTGAGGTAGCCCTCGGCGGCGTAGAAGACGTTCCAGGCATCCGACGGCGGCGAGTAGAGGTTGGTGAGCGCGAAATCGATAACGGCGCCGTCGGCGTACTCGACCGTCCCGCACTGGAAGTTGGGCGTCTCCTGCTCGGAATCCCACAGGTAGTAGCCGCCGGCGGAGTGGATCTTGACCGGGTGCGCCTGCTTGTGGATGCCCCAGCGGGCCACGTCCATGTTGTGCACGGCCGAGTTGCCTATGTCGGTGGTCGAGGTGTCCCAGAAGAAGTGCCAGCCGTAGTGGAAGCGGTTCAGGGTGAACGGGCGGTACGGGCTCGGCCCGAGATACAGGTCCCAGTGGACGCCCTGGGGGATGGAGGATTCCTGCACCCGGCCGATGCTGGACCGGGGCTTGACGATGTCCACCCGGGCGCGGTAGACCTTGCCGAGCTTGCCTTCGTGGAGCAGGCGCATGGCGGCGCGCACCCGGGCTTCGCTGCGCAGGTTGTGGCCCACCTGCACGATGCGCTTATACTGGCGGGCCGCCTCGACCATGCGGCGGCCTTCCACCACGGTGAAGGAGGCGGGCTTCTCGACGTAGACGTCCTTGCCCGCCTGGCAGGCCCAGATGGTCATCAGGGCGTGCCAGTAGTCGGGGGTGGCGATGGAAACCGCATCGAGGTCCTTGCGCTCGAGGAGCCGCCGGATGTCGGGCTCGGTGGCCGGCCGGTAGCCGGCCAGCTTTTCGACCTGGGCAACGGCCTCCGGGAAGAGCCGCTCATCGGCGTCGCACAGCGCGGCCACGCGCACGTTGGGCATGCGGGCGAATTCCTGGTAGTGCGACCTGCCCCGGCCGTGGAACCCGACCACGGCCACATTGACCTGCTCGTTGGGGCTGCGTTGCGCCAGGACGGCGGGGGCCGCGGCGGCGGCTCCGGCGCCCTGGAGGAAACTACGCCGGCTGGTGGATGACATAGCAAGGCCTCCTGGTTCAGGTTGAGGTGGTGCTGAACTTGCAGTATCGGTCAGAGGGGCGCCCGGTATCAAGTCCCCCTGAAGGGCTAGTATGGAAAACGGGGCAATTGGTTGCTGTCCCCGGTTTCCATTGGGAGGAGAGCATGAAGAAGATTGTTGGTACGGCGATGGCGGGAGCCGTTCTGGCCGTGCTGGCGCAGGCCCAGACCGAGTGGGAGAACCCGGTTAAGAAGACGCTGCGGGAGGGCAAGCCCGTGGTGGGAATGACGGTGAGCATTCCCAGTCCGGACGCGGCCTTGCAGGCGGCGCGGCTGGGGTTCGACTTTCTGTGGATCGAGATGGAGCACAGCGCCATCACGCTGGAATCGGCGCGGAACATCATCCTGGCCACGCACGGCACCGGGACAGTGCCATTCATCCGGGTACCGGTCAATGAGCTGTGGACCGCCAAACGGGCTCTGGACATCGGGGCGCTGGGCGTTATCTTTCCGTTCGTTTCGACGCCGGAGCTGGCGCAGCGGGCGGTGGCGGCCTGCAAGTATCCCCCGCTGGGGCGGCGGGGCTCCGGGCCGGGGCTGGCCACGTTGCGCTGGCCGGCGCCGGGCGGCTACAGCGATTTCGCGGACAAGAACGCGATGGTGATCATCATCATCGAGCAGAAGGAGGCGGTGGAGCGGATCGAGGAGATCGTGGCCGTGCCGGGCATCGACGTGGTGTTCATCGGGCCGAACGATCTGTCGTACTCCTACGGCTTCCGCGGCCGGCAGGAGCCTGTGGTAATGGAGGCGCAGGCGAAGGTGCTGGCCGCCGCCCAGCGCCGGAACATCACCGTGGGCCGGCTGGCCGGGGGGGCGGAGCTGGCCGGATACATCAAGCAGGGGTACCAGTTCTTCCAGACATCGACCGAGCTGAATTTCATGGCGGCCGGAGCGCGCCCGCTGCTCCAGTCGCTGGGCAAGACCGGTTTCGATCCCAAGACGCGGCCGCTCTACTGAAGCGGCCCGGGGCATCTGATGACCCGCAGAGACTTCTTGTCATCCACGTTGGCGGCCCCCTTGGCGGCGCAGCTCGGGGAAAGCGCGCCCCGCCCCGAGGCCGTCCAGCTCAGAGCGCGTCCGTTCGACCTGAAGCGCGTGCGGCTGCGGCCCGGCCCCTTTCTGGAGGCCGCGCAGCGGAACCGCCGTTTCCTCCTGAACCTCGACCCGGATCGCCTGCTCCACATGTTTCGAGTCACTGCCGGCTTGCCCTCCGCCGCTGAACCGCTGGGTGGCTGGGAAGCACCCGAGAACGAGCTGCGCGGGCACTTCGTGGGTCACTGCCTCTCGGGTTGCGCGCTGGCCCATGCGAGCCTGGGCGACGACGCGCTCAAGCGCCGGGGTGATCTGTTGGTGGCCGAACTGGCCAGGTGCCAAGCCGCGCACCGCAACGCGTATCTCAGCGCTTTCCCCGAGGAGTTCTTTGACCGCTTGCGCGAAGGCAGGAGTGTCTGGGCGCCTTTCTACACGCTGCACAAGATCATGGCGGGCCTGCTGGACATGCACCTGTGTGGCGGCAGCCAGCAGGCGTTGGAGGTCTTGACGGGGATGGCCCGGTGGACCGCCGGCTGGGCGGGGCCTCTGGGCGATGCGCACATGGCCCGCGTGCTGGAGCGGGAGTACGGCGGGATGAATGAAGTGCTCTACAATCTGCACTCCGTGACCGGGGAGCGTTCCCACTACCGCCTGGCGCACCGTTTCGACCATGAGCGCATCTTTGCGCCGCTGGCCGGGGAGCGGGACGAGCTGAAGGGCCTCCACGTCAACACCACGATTCCCAAGATCATCGGCGCCGCCCGCCGGTACGAGCTGAGCGGCGAGACGCGCTACCGGGACATCGCGGAGTACTTCTGGCGCCAGGTCACCGGCCGGCGCTCGTACTGCACTGGCGGAACCAGCAACGGGGAAGGTTGGAACTCGGAGCCCGGCAAGCTGGCGGGCGAGCTCGGCGGCTACACCCAGGAGTGCTGCTGCACCTACAACCTGCTGAAGCTCACGCGGCAAGTCTTCGCGTGGACCGCGGACCCGCGTTGCGCCGACTACTACGAGCGCGCTCTCTGGAACGGCATGCTGGGCACCCAGAACCCCGAAGACGGCACGAGCCTGTACTACGTGCCTCTGGGCGCCGGCTACTGGAAGCTCTTCGGCTCTCCGCTCCACTCCTTCTGGTGCTGCACGGGGACGGGGGTGGAGTCCTTCGCCAAGCTTGGCGACAGCATCTACTTCCACGACGCCGAGGGGCTGTTCGTGAACCTCTTCATGGCGTCGGAACTGGACTGGGGCGCGAGAGGGGTCCGGCTTATCCAGGAGACCCGCTTCCCGGAGGAGGAGGGGACCGCGTTGACCATCCGCTGCGCGGGGCCCGTCAAGATGGCGCTGCGGGTCCGGATTCCGTACTGGGCCGCCCGCGGCGCGGCCCGGCTGAACGGCAGGGCGTTGGAGGCGTTCGCCTCACCGAGCAGCTACCTGGTGGTGGACCGGACGTGGAAGGACGGCGACACGCTGGAGATCTCCTTGCCCATGGGTCTGCACGTGCATCCCATGCCGGATGACGCTACGTTACAGGCGTTCCTCTACGGCCCGCTGGTGCTGGCCGGCCGCCTGGGGCCGGTGGACCAGACGATCCTGCGCGCCGAACCGACCAAACCCCGCGCCATCCCCACCTACAAGGGCAAACCTGTGCCGGCGCCGTCCTTCCGGGCGCCCTCGGGTGATCCAGGTTCGTGGATCCGGCCAGTGGGCGGAAAGCCGCTCGAGTTTCGGACGGCCGGCCAAGCCCAGGACGTGACTCTGGCGCCCCTGTACAAGCTCTTTGACGAGCACTACGCGGTCTACTGGAAGGTGGAAGAGACCCCGTCGCGCCAGCGCCCGTAGCAGGGCAGTGCCACTCAGAAGCTGGTCTGCTCGGTACGGGCGATGATCTCGTCTTGCAGCGCGGGGGTCAAATCGCAGAAGTAGTCGCTGTAGCCGGCGACGCGGACGATCAGGTGGCGATGCTGCTCGGGAGCCGCCTGCGCGGCCCGCAGGGTCTCCGCCGTCACGACGTTGAACTGGACGTGGTGCCCGTCCAGCCGGAAGTAGGAGCGCACCAGGGCCGCCAGCTTGTCCAGTCCCTCCTCGCCCGCCAGCAACTGCGGGTGGAACTTCTGATTCAGCAGCGTGCCGCCGGTGCGGGCGTGGTCCATCCTGGCCGCGGACTTCATCACCGCCGTGGGCCCGTGCCGGTCCGCGCCGTGCGCCGGGGAGATGCCGTCGGAATGGGGCTCATACGCCTTCCGCCCGTCCGGCGTGGCGCCGGTGACCGACCCGAAGTACACGTGACAGGTGGTCGAGAGGTAGTTCACCCGGTAGAAACCGCCTCGGGTGTTCTTCCGTCCGTTCACCTCTTCGAAGAAGGCATCGAAGACATCCGCCAGGATCCGGTCGGCGTAATCATCGTCGTTGCCGTACTTCGGGGTCCGGTTGAGCAGCAGCAGCCGCGTCCGCTCGTGGCCTTCGAAGTTGGCGCGGAGCGCCGCGAGCAGTTCCTCCATGGTGATGGTCTGGCGGTCGAAGACGTGGTAGCGGATGGCGGAGAGGCTGTCGGTGCAGGTGCCCGGGGCGACACACATGATGTAGGTGGTGTTGTAGCGCGCGCCGCCGGCGTGGTAGTCCCGGCCCCGGGCGATGCAATCGTCGATCAGCACCGAAAGAAACGGCGCCGGCAGGTGCTGGGCGAAGAGGCGCTCGATGAGCTGGTTGCCCCGCACCTTGATGTCGATGAAGTGATGCAGTTGCCTTCGGAACGCCGCAAAAAGCTCCGCGTAGCTGCGGAAGGCCCGCGGATCGCCGCTCTCGACGCCAATCTTCTTGCCGGTGCGCGGATCCACGCCGTTGTTCAGCGCGATCTCGAGGACCTTGGGCAGGTTGAAGTAGCCGGTCAGGATGTAGGCTTCCTTGCCGAAAGCGCCGGTCTCGACGCACCCCGAAGTGCCGCCCTGGCGGGCGTCCTCGAGGGACTTGCCCTGGCGCAGCAGCTCTTCCACCACCATATCGGCGTTGAAGATGGAGGGCTGCCCCCAGCCTTGGCGCACGATCTCGAGCCCGCGCCTGAGGAAGCGGGCCGGATTCTTCTTGCTCAGTTGCAGGTTGGAGGAAGGCTGCAACAGCCGCATCTCGTCGATGACGTCCAGCAGCAGATACGTCACCGCGTTGACGCCGTCGGAGCCGTCGGGCTTCAGACCGCCGGTGTTGATGTTGGCGAAGTCCGTGTAGGTGCCGCTCTCGGCGGCAGTGACGCCTACCTTGGCCGGGGCCGGCTGGTTGTTGAACTTCACCCACAGGCACTCCAGCAGTTCCCGGGCGTCTTCGCGGGTGAGTGTACCCTCCGCGAGTCCTCTCTCATAGAAGGGGTAGAGGTGTTGATCGAACCGGCCGGGGCAGAAGGAGTCCCAGGTATTCAGCTCGGTAATCACCCCCAGGTGGATGAACCAGTAGGCTTGCAGCGCTTCCCAGAAACAGCGGGGCGCGTGCGCGGGGACCCAGGAGCAGACCTCCGCGATCCGCTCGAGCTCGGCCTTCCGCCGCGGGTCGGGCTCACTGGTGGCCAGCTCCCGCGCGAGCTCCGCGTGCCGCTCGGCGAAGCGGATGACCGCCCCGGCGGCGATCGCCATGGCCTGGAGTTCCTGCTGCTTGTCGCAGGCTTCCGGATCGTTGAAGACGTCCAGGCGCGCCCAGGCAGCCTGGATGTCGGCCTGGAGATCGAGCAGGCCCTTCCTGTAGATGACGTCGCCCAGCACCGTGTGGCCGGGGGCCCGCTGCTCCATGAACTCGGTGAAAATGCCGGACTCGTAGGCCGCGATCCACGCCGGTTCCATCTCGCGGAAGATCCGGTCCCGCATGCTGCGGCGGCGCCAGTACGGAAGGATCTCGTCTCGATGGATGCTTCTGGCCTCGTCGTCCACGCGATAGCAGGTCTTCGGGCGGGAATCGAGGATCTCCAGATCGTCCAGGCTGTGGCAGCACACCTCCGGATAGGTCGGCGTGCCTTTGGGAGCGGGTCCCCGCTCGCCCACTATCAGCTCGTCAGCCCCGACGTGGATGGTCTGGCGCTCCATCAGGTGACGGAACGCCAGAGCCCGGCGCATCGGCTCCGACATCGAGTCGCAGGTCCGGTAGAACTCCGTCAGGAGCGTAGCGCGCTCCAGCGACAGCCAGGGCCGGGCGTCGAGACTGGCCTGCCGCAACCGCGCCACTCGATCAGTCATTTCATCCCCCCCATGGTGACCTCGAATCCCGCGCTTTCGAACCGCGCGGCGACGGCCCGGTTCTGCGCGGGACCGGGAGCGGCGGTCTCGGGGAGCCGATAGGGCACTCCCAGCCGCTGGTACTTGTCGATGCCGACCCGGTGATAGGGCAACAAGTCGATGCGCCGGAGCCCCAGCCGCGCCAGAAAGCGGGCGCTGTCGTCGATGTCCGCCTCTCCGTCGTTGATGCCGGGAATCACGGGGAGCCGGACCACCAACGGGTGGCCCGTAGCCGCCAGCGCTTCCAGGTTGGTCTTGATCGCCAGGTTGGGCACACCCGTGTAGTGGCGATGTTTCTGCGGATCCAGCACCTTCAAATCGTATAGCACGAGATCCGCTTTCCTGGCGATCTCGAGCAGGACCTGGGTGGCGGCCATGCCGCAGGTTTCGAGAGCCGTGTGGATCCGCCGGTCGCGGCACGCGCCCAGCAGCGCCGCGACGAAGCGAGGTTGCAGGAGCGGCTCCCCGCCGGACAGCGTGACTCCGCCGCCCGATTCCTCGAAGAAAATGACGTCTCTTTCGACCTCGCGCAGGACCTCGGCCACCGACATGCGCCGGCCGACGAGCTCGCGAGCCGACGCCACGCAGACCTCGACGCAGGCGCCGCACCGCTCGCACAGCCGGGAGGGCCGGACTCCGCCGTCCGGCGGGACGGCCTCGGCGTGCGGACACACCTCGACGCAGGCGCCACACCGGCGGCAGCGCGCTTCATAGAACAGCAAGTCGGGGCGGGACGCCTGACCCTCCGGGTTGTGGCACCACCAGCACGCCAGCGGGCAGCCTTTTAGAAACACGGTGGTCCGGATGCCCGGCCCGTCGTGCAGGCAGAAGCGCAGGATGTTGAAGACCAGCCCCGACGGCTCCGGGGGGTCGCTGTCGCGCGCTGGCCCCGGGTGTGCCCTGCGGTTCACTCTTGTTAGGTTAGCGCGCCGGGCGCGCTGCGGGCGGACAGTCTATCATGGGACGTAGAGGGGTTACGGCTCTATGAGCGGATCACGCCTTCCCTTTGTCGCGGTGCTTTTCTGGCTGCTGCCCGGCCTTTACGCGGTCCACCCGGACTACCTGCCGCTCGAGCCCGGCAACCAGTGGATCTACCGGTCCAGTGGGCGCCTGGGGACCGGCGTCTGGGTGCTGGAGGTGGTCAAGACCGAAATTCTCGACGGCAAGGTATACTCCCGCGTGCGCGGCCTGCCGGGCGTCGGCGGCGGCGAGATGCTGCTGCGCATGGACGAGGACGGCAGGCTGTACCTGGGCGATCCGGAGAAGAGAGGACTCGAGGAGGTCTGGGCGTCCTTCGGGGCCCCGGAGGGCGTGCCGTACCGCACCGGCGTGGACCCCTGCAACCGGGAGGCGAAGATCGAGTCCCGGAAGGCGCGGTACACCGGGCCGGTGGGCGAGTTCGACCAGGCGCTGAAGATCGCCTATCTGCCGGCGGGCTGCGCCGACGCGGGGCTCACCGAGGAGATCTTCCTGCCGTACGTCGGACTGCTGCGGCGGACGATGACGACCATCGCCGGTCCGGTGAGCTACGACCTGATCTATGCCCGCATGGGCGGGGTCACGGTGATCTCCGAGAGGGAAGTTGCCTTCCAGTTGGCGCTGGACCGCCCGGTCTACTACGCGGACTTTATGCCGCCGGTCGATCCCCGCCGCAGCGTGCCGCAAATGACGGCCCGGCTGACGCTGCGCAGCACGCACGAGCCACCCATTCCGCTCCAGTTCGCCAGCGGCCAGAGCTACGACCTGGTCCTCCAGACCGAGGACGGGCGGGTGGTGTACCGCTGGTCGGAAGGCAAGGCTTTCATCCAGGTGATTCGCCTGGAGAGCTTCGGTCCCGGCGAGAGGAACTACGTGGTGGTGGTAGCGCTGGGGGACCAGGACGGCAAGCCGCTGCCGCAGGGGCGCTACATGGCCGAGGGGTGGCTGACCACCATGGGCCCGCGCCTCTACTCGGCCACCGTGGGCTTCGAGATCCAGTACGTGTACTAGCGGACTGTCGCGGCCAGGGCCTGGAGCCGCTGGGCCGGGTGGAAGTCGCGCTGGAGGTCGTTGTAGCGGGCCCAGAAGTAGGCCACCACGAAATCGTTCTTGAGTTCCTCGACGAAACGGTCGCGCTTAGCCCAGGCTTGGAGAGCTTCTTCGATGAGCTGTTTCTGCGGGGGGGGCGGGAGGGCGCGCGTGGCGGCGCGAACCGCGGCCACCGTCAACTCGGTGTAGCGCAACCCCTGGCGGTAGAATTCGACGCGGCGGCGGATGAGCTGGTTGTCGGCGGCGCGGGAAGCCTCCGCCAGGTCCCGGGCGCACTGCTCCAGCAGCTCCGGCGTGAACAACTCCGGGAGCCGGGTCTTCTCGATCGAGCTACAGTTGATGTCCTCCCCACCCGCGGTGGCCGCGCGCCAGGCTTCCTGAAGGCGCTGGTGGTAACGGCGGATCGCCGGCGCGGCTTTGCCGAAGCCGCTCCGGTAGAAGTCGCTGAGGATGGCCTGCGGATCCAGGGAGCTGTCCCACAGCAGTCTGGCGGCCACGTAGTAGTTGATGCCGTTGATGGCGAAGTCGTCCCCGGACTGGGCCTGAAACAGCTCGATGCCCTGGCCGCGCAAGGTCTTGATGGAGGCGGCGATCTGGGGCACGACCAGGCGATGAAGTCCCGGCCAGGAGCCGTTGATGTAGTACTCGTAGATGGCGGCTCGGCTCGCCGCGCGGGCCCAGGCGGCAGCCGTCGCGTGCTGCTCCTCCTGCATGGCGGCGTTGGCGTGCCGGTAGGAGCTCCAGAGGCAGTACTGGGGAATGACCGAGGGGCGCAACCGGACCCGGCGCGGGGGCGCGGCGTAGCGGGAGTAGGCCATCGAGACCACGTACTTGCCCGGGTGGGTCGGCTCGACCTCGGCGGCCACCTGGTTGACGAAAGTGAAGATGCGATCCGTGATGACGCCGTACTTGGCCGGCGCTTTCTTCATCTCCTCGGCTTCGATGCCGGGCCGCTTGATCATTTCGCCGGAATCGAGCGCGCGGCAGCGGTCGCACTCGCAGAAGCCGCCGCTGTCATTCATGGTGATGTGGACGCCGTCGTAGCCGGGGTGGTCATCGAAAAACTTCCTGACCCACTCGATGGTGGCGCGGACAACCCCGGGGTTGGTGGTGCAGACCTGGCCGCCGTGCTTGAAGTCGTAGTCGGGGCCCGGGACGGCGCGCCGGCCATTGACGAGAGCGTAGAACTCCGGGTGGGTGCGGGCGTACTGGGCGGGAGGAAAGATCTCGCCGAGGGCGTGGCCGCCGTAAATCTTCATGCCGCCCCAGCGGTTGCGCGTTTCCCAGAGCGCCACCTGGGCCTGGTGCTCGGCGCTGACGCCCAGCAGGCGTTCCCTGGCGCGCATCTCGGTGGGACCGGTCTCCGCGCCCCACAGAGCGCCACCCGGGCCGCGGTTGCGCCACTTGAAGTCCGGCCGCCCGGTCTCGTCGAGGGACGCCATGGCGATCGAGGGTGCCCGCGGGACCACCTCGCCCAGCTCGCCCGGCCACAGCCAGCGCACGCCGAGGTGTTTCTCCAGAAAGGTGTAGACGGCGAACCGGGTCCCGGCGTCGTCCTTGCCCGCCAGGATCAGGTTGCCCCCGGCGGTTCGGATGCGGAAGCCCTCGGGCCCGAGCGAGGCGTCGGTCCCGCCGACGTGGATGAGAGGACCGGCGCCGCGGGCGTCGTTGCGGAGGGAGAGCCTGGCGCCCGAGATCTTCTCGACGTACTTCTGAAGCTCCTGGGCGGCGAAGAGAGTGCCCGCGGAGGCGCGCGCGTCCACGATGATGGTGCCCTTGGGCTGCCCGTTCTCGACGAGCACGACAGGGGCCTCGCGGGGAGCGGCTCCCAGCACCAGTGCGGCGAGCGCGGCGGTACTTGCGAGCTTTCGTCTCACGGCTGGCTCCAGTTCAGCAAGCGGAGGGCGTTGTCGCGGTACAGGGCTTGGAGCAGAGGCGCGGGAAGCTCGAGCCCGTAGTAGCGCCACCAGATCCTTCCGGGCATGTACTCGTCGGCGCTCTCCAGCAGGCGCCACCAGCCTTCGTACATCTGTTTCTCGCGGCCCATGTCCGTGCCGAACAGAATGCGATTCTGGTAGCGGGTGAGGAACTGCCGGGCGGTCCTGGGCTGGCGGCCCAGCTCATAGTCACGCGCCGAGATGTCGAGGTAGAGGTTGGGGAACCGGTCCAGGGCTTTGGCCACGGCGGGGGTGTCATGGCCCTGGTTGCTGAGGTGGCAGAAGATGAACACGGTGTTGGGGTGCCGGGCGAGCAGGCGGTCCCGCATGGCGAGCAGCTCCGCGTAGGAGGACACGTCCTTGCCGTAGAGGTTGAAGTGCTGGAAGTCGGGGGTGCGCTCCTGGTTGGGGCCCAGCGGCTTCCAGCAGGAGGGGTGGTCGGCGATGTGGATATTGACGGGCAGTTTGAGCTCGGCGCACTTCTGCCAGAACCGATCCAGGCGGGGATCGTCGATGCGCAGGCGCTGGTTGCGGGGCAAGGCGCGCTCTTCGGCGGCCTGCAATCCCCAGCCTTTGTCGGTAAGCTCGCCCACGCCCCGGGCGCCTCGCTGATAGCAGCGGACCAGCTCGCGGACCGCCCGTTCGGGGTAATCCGGGGCGTCGAGGTTCGCGGTGTCCATCGAGCACCAGACCTGGAAGCGGTCCGGATACTTCTTCAGGAACAGGTCCGCCTGGCGATCGAACGCCGCCCCGGTGGCTCCCGTGAAGACGACCGACTTCTCAACGCCCACCGCGTCCATGGTGCGCACCCAGGCGGCGACGTCCTCGGCGGTCTTGATGTTGCTCATCGAGGAATGAGAATGCACATCGATGACCGGAAAGCGGGCCTTGGGCAGATGGGTTTCTTTGACCACCAGCGAGGAGGCCGGGGCGTAGTCTTTGAGCAGGATCGCGTCCATGGGTCCGGCCTGGACGCGGATGCCGTACTTAACGGTGGGCGGCGGTGCAGTCTTAGGGGCCTGGGCGGCGCAGGAAATCAGGACCGCGGCGGCCAGGCAGGCCATCTTCCAGGAACAAGCTGGAGGCATGATGCTCCTCTCCGGCGCGAGGCCCTCATCGCGGGACGATGAGGGCCTTGGCCTTCTCTAACCACGCTTCGTGAATGAACTGAGCTTTCTGCCGCTCCCACTCCGGGGGGCTGAAGACGCTCAAGTCTGTGCGGGACAGGGCCGGCACGCCCGTGCCGAGAGCGCGCGTGCCGCCCTCGCGGTGCTCGGTCGCGTAAAGCGGGTCCAGCGCCACGTCGTGGGCCTTCGCCCATGAGGAGACGGGGGTCTCCGGCATGGCGCGGAGGTTCTGCTCGGTCCAGTTGGGGAAGTCCAATTGACGTTCCAGCCACAACGCCACGGGCTTGGTGACGAAGAACGGGCGATGGCCAACCCCGGGGACGAAGCCGGTTTCGAAGACCCGCTCGGTGGTTCCGCGCAGTTCCGCGGTGCGGCGCTGAAGATCCTTGAAGAACTCTTCGGCGTTGGCGGGAATGTGGACGGTAGTATCCTCGAGGCCGTTGTAGACCAGGGTGGCCCCGCGGGCGGCGTGCAGCGCGTAGAGGACGGCGGGCCGGTCGCCGAGGAAGTTGAGGGACTGGTAGGGGATCCCCTGGCACATGGGCTTGGACTTGTCCCAGTATTCGCCGGGGCCGTCCAGGTTGCCGCCGCCGACCAGCACACAGGCCTTCAGGCGAGTCTCGACGGCGCAGGCCAGGCTGAGCACAAACGAGCCCATCGAGTAACCCGCCGCGGCGATGCGCTGGGGATCCACTTCGGGCCGCTGGGAGAGGTAAGAGACGGCCTGCATGACGTCGGTGATCATCAGGCCGGCCAGACGTTGAGCCAGCTCGCGGGGAGGTTCGACCTTATCGTGGGCGCGCGTGCCGGACTTCCGCTCGAGGTTGCGCTCGCCTTCGCCCGCCGGGTCGTAGGTGAGGACGGCGGCTCCGGCGCGGGCGTAGAGGATGCCCGAGTAGAAGGCGTACCAACTGTACTTGTCGCCGCCGTGCCCGTTGACCACGATGAAGGCCGGCACTTTCCCGGCGCGCGAGGCGGGCAAATAGAGGATGGCCGCGACGCGCAGGCCGAACTGGGTGCTGTAGGTGACCCGTTCGGCGATGACGCCCGGGGCGGGCTCGAAGCGGCCATGGGTTTGCGCAGCGAGCGCCGGTAAGGGCTGCGGCACGAACAGCGTGGCCTGGATCTCGCGGCGCCACCTCGGTGCGTCCACGGCCGCCGCGACCGGCGCCGCCAGCGCCAGCAGACCTGCCCAAGCGACTGCGAGTGGGGCGCGCATCAGAGAATCACCTTTCTGCCATGACCTCCAAGCTGAAGAGTATCTCCTGCCTGGCGGCGCTCTTTAGTGCCAGCGGGACACTGAGCGCGCCGACGGCGTATTGCAAGCCCTTCTCCGGGCCGTTGCTGTAAGGGTTATACGGGTACACCGGCCAAGTGAGCCGGGCCGCGGGGTCCAGCGTGAGGGTCCATCCGTTGTGGCGAATCCAGCCGCCCAGTTGTTCGAGGGCCAGCGGCTGCGGCCCGATGAGAACGCGCTGGCCGGCGCCGGTCTCGAGCGTCTGGCCGGCCTTGAGGCACAACTGAAGAGTGAGCTGCGCCTCTTCGGGCACGTTCTTCCGATGGACCACGAATTGGAAGCCCAGACGCCGGTCCGTGGGCGGCCCGACTTCGAGTTCCGCGAAGAACGCGTTGTAGGCGAGCGAGAGACGATCCCGCGCCGCGGTCATCTCCAACCGGCTGTCCAGCGGCATGTGAAACAGGCCCACGGGAATCTTCTCGCGGAAGGTGGCCAGCTCGGGCTGGCGCTTCGAGTTGGCGCCGCTGATGATCAGACCGGTTCCCTGGTGGAACACCTCCAGGTGGGCTTGCCGGTCCAGGTAGAACTGGCTGGTAACCGCCTGAGTGCTGATGAGCCCCGAAAGGCACACCACCCAAGGGCCGCTCTTGCGGATCGCCGCGGGAACGCTCATTTGATGCACGTAACCGGGCTGGTCCTGGGGGATGGGCGCGGTGGGGCCTTCGTGGTAGTAGAGCGCGTTCTGCGCCAGGCGGCCCAGGTGCTCCATCGATGGCGGGCCTTCGCGGTGAGCGCCGGTGAGAAACTCGGCGTAGCGCCTGCCGTCCGCAAAATGCGAGAAGCCGAACTGGGCCCACGGACTCACGTAGGCGTGGCGCCGGCGGTCGTCAATCACCATCACGGGCTGGCCGTCCGGCCAGGTGAAGTACTTGTGGAAGCCGGTCGAGTGTCGCAAGGCCTCGAGCGCAGCGGGGTCCTGACTGTGCTCCCAGTAGAGCGCCACGCCCGCGGCGGTGAGGTAGTCATACGCCGTGGTGGGGCCGGCGTGCGAGTGCTCGCCCCAGTAACCGTCCGGGGATTGCTCCTCGGCGGCGAAGCGATGCATGACGGCGCCGCCGAGCTGCTTCCACGCGGCCCGCTCCAAGACGCCACCGGCCAGGTAGACCGTGGAGGCGCGCAGTGCGGTGTGGTTGGTGGCGACGCCGAAGGGCGACGTGTAGGCGGGCCGGCCCCTCCGTTCCTCCACCTCGGCTGCCATCCCGGTGATCAGCTCCTCCAGCGCCCG
>Ga0315289_10007895_pt1 | contig 15434 bp, 11 predicted proteins | sample YL17G11_40_MG_FD_203452 | JGI IMG/M metagenome (GOLD analysis project Ga0315289, IMG submission 203452) | Sediment microbial communities from Yellowstone Lake, YNP, Wyoming, USA - YL17G11_40 | ecosystem: Environmental > Aquatic > Freshwater > Lake > Sediment | place: USA: Wyoming | collected... | reverse complement strand
TTCCGCCAGCAAACGCAGCACCTCAACCTCACGGCGCGTGAGATCCTCGATGAGGGGGCTCCGGGTCACGCCTTGCCATTCCGTTCGCTCCGGCGGTTGCTGGACGAGCACCAGGCCGGCCACGAAGCTCGGGTCAAGGATGATCCAGCCCTGAGACGCGGCACGGAGCGCAGCAACAAGGCGCTCAGGCGCCACATCACGGCGCAACAACACCCGCGCGCCGGTTGACCATGCTTCGGCAACATGGGTCTCATCGGCCAGCAGCACCGCCAGGGGCTCGCGGACCGCTTCCAGTGTTTGACCACAGGGAAGTACACTGTGTCTTAGGGAGGAGGCAGGGTCTGCCATCCTTTCCAAAGTCGGAGCTGGATCCCATCCCAGGTCCCAGAGAAGAAGATTGGGCCTGTGGGCCTGGATCGCCTCCAGAAGATCATCGGAGGAAGCCACCTGACCCGCAATGATGCACCCGGGCTGACCGGCAAGGAGCGCAGCCAGCCCGGCGCGCGCCAGCGGGTCGTCCGCCAGGATCAGGATGCGGAGGTCTGGGACCATGGGTTAGTTATCTACGCCCTTCAGCCGAGCCTGCCCAGGGTCACTCGAATGGGCTTGTGGATGGCCAGGTAGTCCTCCAGCGCCTCGCGCAAGATCGTCGGCACCTCGTATCGTGGCGCCAGCTTACGCGCTGGATCGACGTAACCGCCATACGGCTCGAACTCGAAATCGGTCCCTGCCACACGGTAGAGGCGCTCCGCCTCCACCGGCTGACCGCCAATCCGCAGCTCGCCATCGTGCAGCGTGGCCCCGCTGAGATGCATCCACCCTCGCTCCTGGCCGCGAAGCATCTGCGGCCGCCCAGCGATCACGTCCGGGGTAAGCCCTCTGGCCACCAGCCCCGAAAGCTGGGCGCCGGACAGCATGACCAGGCCGGGATTGGCGGTGGAGCTGCACACAGCCCAAAGGGTGCTCCGCCGCAGCGGCCCAGCGGGCAGGAGTCCGGTGAATGCCTGCCCGGCGGATACCAGGGCCACTTCGGCGCCCATCCTTTCGCGCAACGCGTCTGCCATCAGGTCCGCCACGCCGCACTCACGATCGCAAGCGAAATCGAGCGGCTCGGCAAGCTCGCCGATGATTTCGTCCATGCGCTGGGCAATCTCGTCCTCCACGACCGCGGCCTCGCTGAGGATCAACGCAGATGGCCGGATGTCTTCTCCTACCGGCAGAACGCCTGCGCGCTCGACGACCAGTTGCCGGCCGTCCCAGGCCAGGTCTACCCTACCCAGGTGTTCGGCGTACCAGCCTGCCTGCGCGAGGAGCACCCGCCCAACCCACTCGCCGGCCGGCAGCAGATCATGTGAGTGGGCGCCGATGATGAGCGACACATCCTCCTGCAGGCCAGCCGCGAGCTCGCGATCTGCCGTCAGGCCCATGTGTGACAGCAGAACGATGCCATCCGCCCCGTCCTGGCGTAGTGCAGCCGCCAGCTCGCGGGCCAAAGGCAGCGCAGCTACGCTGCGCATATGAAAGTAGAGGCTGAGATACGCAGACGTCGTCTCAGTCGTCATCCCGATGAGCCCCAGCCGCAGCCCTCCCGCGCTGATGAGGGCTGTGGGCTTGGAACCTGGCACGGGGCTGCCATTGTCAACCCTCAGGTTGGCCGCCAGCAGTGGATAGCGGGCCGACCTGGCGTGCTCCTCTATGACCTGGGGGCCGTAGCGCATCCACGCGCCGTTGCCCACCACAGCAGCATCGCATCCGGAGGCCGCCAGGAGACGGTGCATGCCCGCGCCTTTGGTGAGGTTGCTCAGCCGTTGCGAAGGCTCCTCGACATCGCCGGTGTCGAAGTAAAGGGCCGGGACCCCGCGATTCTCGTCACGAACGCGCGAGACCAGCGTGGCAACGCGCGCCAGTCCTTCCACCCGTCCGTGGATGTCGTTGGTGTGAAGGATGATCACATCTGGCATTGTGGGCAGAAGTGCGTGCTGCGCTGGGTCACCCGGATGCGCCTGATGGGGCTGCCACAGCGAGGGCAGGGCCGATCCGTTTGCTGGTAGACGCGCAAATGATTCTGATAGGCTGCCTCCAGGCCGTAGGGGGGCCGGTAGTCGCGCAGGGTGGTGCCGCGCTGCCCGATGGCCTCACCCAATACCTGACGGATCGCCTCATGCAGGCGTGTCGCTTCCGCCGCGGTCAGGCTGGCCCCCAGGCGCAGGGGATGAACGCCCGCCAGGAAGAGCGCCTCGTCGGCGTAGATGTTGCCCAGACCTGCCACCACGGTCTGGTTCAGGAGAAGCGCTTTGATGGCCGCGCGCCGGCCGCGGATCCTCTCGGCCAACAGCTCGGGGGTGAAGTCCCACGCCAACGGCTCAGGGCCGAGCTCACCCACTACCTGGTTTGCATCCGCAGCCAGCCAGATGCGGCCAAACTTCCGCATGTCCGAGAAGACCAGGCACTCGTCACCCGATAGCCAAAAGGTCGCGCGCACGTGCCTGCCCGCCATGACCGGACTCTCGCATGGAACGACCTCCAGGCGCCCGGTCATCCTTAAGTGGATGGCCAGCACCTCGCCGGAATCCAGCCAACCAAGGAGGAACTTGCCGCGCCGGGTGAGGTCCACGATCCGCCGGCCGGGAAGCCGCTCGATGAAGGCCGCCACATCAGGCGCGGCAATCGTGCGCGGCCAATGCACGGCCACAGCCTCGATCCGCCTTCCGACCAACTGAGGGCGCAGGTCAGTAACGAAGGTTTGGACTTCCGGAAGTTCGGGCATGATGGGGTTACCGCGGCGCGCTTAGGGGTTGACCACGTCGTAGCTCGCGTCCGGCGGCAGCAGCTCCAGGCTGGCCGACTCACCATCCAGGGTGCGCGAGACCAGCATCCAACCGTTGCCCTGTCCCGAAAGATAGACGACCTGACCCGGCGCGATCCAGCGCGGGGCCACGACCGCAACGGCGTTGCCCAGGAGCAGCGGCGGCTGGCCTGGCGCGCCGGCGAACGCTTGCTCGCCATCGGAGTAGAGGAAATGCTCGCTGTCCGGCGACCAGAAGCCGAATGAGCCATTGCCCAGAGCCGCATAGAGCACGGCGTCGGAGCCATTGGCGTTGGCCACGTACAGCTCGCGCTGGTTTTCCGCGCTCCCCTGCGCCTGCGGCTCGGAGGCGCTCAGCGTGCGTGTGTACGCTAGCCAGCTCCCGTTGGGCGACCAGGAAACGTCGGCCGCCTCGACAGGAAAGTACACTGTGTATATATGGGCCGCCGCCTCAGCGCCGCCATCCAGCATCACGCGGTAGAGCGTGGCGCCGCCGGAGGGCTGGTCAGGGTCCGCGCCAGGATCAGGGATGGCTGCCCACAGCCCGCGGCTATCGGGCAGCCAGCTCAGTTGCGACTCGTAGCCGCGCCGGTTGGCGCCGCCGGGAAAGCTCAACAGCGCCTTCCGCCCCGTTCCCTCAGAATTATAGAGGGTCAGCGTGCCCTCAGGTCCATTCTCCGCGCCATATCCCAGCACCACAAAGCGGCTTCCATCCGGCGCGTAGCTCACGTGAGTATCCTGCCCCATATCGAGGACATGCTCGAGAGAGCCCGAGCCAGGGTCCATGCTCCATAGCTCGAACTTGGGCAGGGCGGCCGGTCCAACCGGCGTGGCGACCGTCGTCACTGCCAGGCGATGCTGCCCGGGTATCCAACGTATGCTGTGAAGCCGGCGCATGCTGTAATCATTCGGCAGGTCGTCTTTGGGCAGGGTGAGATCCGACAGAAGCATGCGCGCGCCCAGCGCGCCCCAACGCGCCGCCCACAGCTCGACGTGATCAGACGCCTCCACCCTGAAGACGACCCACGTGCGGTCAGGGGAAACGAGCGGCGCGTTCGCCCCGGGCGCCTGTGCCAGTTGGCGCGCACCGGATTCGGCATCCAGAGTCCACAGGCTTTCCTGGTCGGTATACGCCAGCCCCGCACCCGGAGGCAGCACGTCAGCCACCGGCATAAAGGGCGGCGCGGGCTCGACCGTAAGGGCGCTTGACGGCGCGGAGGAAAGCTCGGCGCCGCCGGCCGGGCCGCCGCCGATTCCGCCGCCCACGCCCAGGGCAGTCGCCGGGGCTGCCGATGCGCCCGCAAGGGTTGCTGGCGCCGCTTCGGCCATTGTTCTGGCGTCGGCAGATGGCGTCATCTCAGCAGGTGCAGGCTGTGGCGCCTCCGGGGCCGCCTTCATCGCCGCCTGGGGCTCCGCAGCCGTGGTGGCAGGAGCGGACTGAGGCAGGGCCTCCGCCTGGGCGGGCGCTTCCGTCGCTTCCGGCGCCTGGGCAAGCAGCGCCACTGTGGGCCCAGCGCCCTGTGTTGAGGCTTCGGAAGTGGCCGCCGGCGGAGCCTGCCCGTCTTCCCTGGTTTGCGCCTGCTCTTGAACGAGGGCTTGCGGCGCCTCCGCCGCAGGCACCTTTGCGACCAGCGGCGCAGAGGGTGCCATGCCCAGATTGATGTCGCCCGGCGTCCAGGTCCGCTGGCGTAGAAGCATCGTCGCCACAAACGCAACCGCCACCACGGCGGTCATCGCGGCCAGGCCGCGCAACGCGCCCCCATACCAGGCCGCCCGCGTGTCCCGCGTGCGCAGACCTACCTGCACCTCAGACAAAGCGAAAGCCCGCGGCAAGGGCGCGCGCGGCAGCGCACGGAGCAAGGCTACCGTGCTGCGCAGATTATCCAGCTCGCACCGGCATACCACGCAATCGCGCAGGTGTCCCTCAATGCGTGCCCGCTCCGCCAGGGCAACCTGACTGTCCAGGTAGGCCGATAGCTGCTCAATATCAATGTGAGCGCTGCGACGCTTTCCGAAGAGTATCTTCATTGGTCCATTCGTTTGACTTCAATAATTGCTCGAACGCGATGACCGGTTTCCCGGAGGGCGCATCTCATTCCAAGCTGTCAGTGAGACGATACTGGGCTGGCAAAAGTTCCTTTTGCGCGAGAAGCATGTCGCGCATCTTGGCGCGGGCGCGGCTCAGCCGCGACTTGACGGTGCCCAGCGCCACGCCGGTAGCGTAGGCGATCTCCTGGTAGTCCAACCCCTCGATATCGGCCAGCACCAGGATGGCGCGCTGGTCCGAAGGCAATTGCTCGATGGCTACCTGGATCGCGCCGGCCAATTCCTGGCGCATGACATAGGCGTCGGGGCGCTCTGTGGTATCCAGGAGCCGGCCATCGTACTCAGGGTCGTCCTCTTCTTCCTGCTCCAAAGAGCTCGTGGGCCGCCGCTTGCGTGCGCGCAGGGCGTCGTAGCAGGTGTTCGTAAGGATGCGCAACAGCCAGGCCTTGAAGGAACCTCCACGATACTGATCGAGCTTCTGGAAGGCTTTGACAAACGCGTCCTGCGTGGCATCGGAGGCCGAGTCGGTATCGCCCAGCATCCGATAGGCGATGTTGTAGGCCAGGCCCTGATAATGAAGGACCAACTGATTGAACGCCGGGAGGCTGCCGCGCTGTGCTGCGGCGAGGAGCGCCTGTTCGTCAAAGTCCGAACGCCGCGGCGGCACTTGCCGGGGCGATCGGCTGCCCCACTCTCCAGAGGTAGCAAAGGAAAGGCGGATGCCGCCGACAAACAGCCGGCCGGCCCAGGAGGTCAGCGCGCCGACCCAACCCCAGAGCGGCAGCCGTGCCAGCCGCGCGAACGGGTGCATCATCAGATCAGGCATAGAGGGGCAGTGCTGCATGACACCCTTTGGCAAAGCGAACTTGACGGACCTTGTGTTATCAAGTATACTCGGCGCTTGCGGATGCCGAAGTGGCGGAAAGGTAGACGCGACGGTCTCAAACACCGTTGGGGGTTGCCCCATGTGGGTTCGATTCCCACCTTCGGCACCATGAGGCTAATCAGACCTCGAGCCTTATTATCGCACTCGCTTCATCGTCGAGCTCTGACCCTGCCCATGTGAACGGAATTATAGCAGCCTTTGTGTGGTCCAACCAAAGACAGCACGCTCTGCACATGGGTGACCATGCCAAATGCACACGGCCGCAGGGGCAGGATCGGCACCAGAGAATCAACGCGAGATGACTCTGCCCCTGACTTTTCATCCACGAACGGGTTAATGCGAACAGAACACCATAACCTTGGCGGGCCATGTGGGGTCCGTCGTCCGATTCCGCTCCCGGCACTGATCGCACTGGCGCTCTTGCTGTTGGCGGCGGCGGGATGCGCAGGCGGCAGGGCTTCCGCTGCCGAACGCGCGGCGACTCTCAAACAGATTGCTGTGACATACGCGCGCGACGGCGACCTGGCGCGGGCTGAGGCGGCCATGGACAAGCTTGGGCTGGCAAACCCCACCCAGTTGCTTGTGACCCAGGCGGAAGAGGAGATCGGCCAGGGAGCTCCGGCCGATGAGATCGTCGCGCTCGCGCACCTCGCCGGCGACCTGGGGGCGCGCAGCCCCAAGCTCATGGCCTACCTCGAGCCGACGGCTGAGCCAACGGCGGTGGCGCCAACGGCGACGCCTGTGCCGCCCACCCCAACCATCGTACTTACAGAAACGCCTCTTCCTGCGACGGCGACGCCCACCGAGCCCGCCACCACCACCGCCGAGCCCACCTGGACGCCGCCGCCTCCGCATGTGGTTGCCGATGAAGACGTCAACCTGCGCAGCGGCCCAGGGAAAGCCTATCCAATCGTCGCAAAGCTGCGCTCGGGTGAGAAGGCAGATATCGTGGCGCGGAATGCCAGCGGCGATTGGTGGCAACTGGCGTGGGACGGCCAGGTGCAGGCCTGGGTGGCCGGCACGGTGGTGCAGGTGCTGGGCCCAATCGACACCGTGAAGGTAGCTCAGAACATCCCGACCCCCCCGCCACCACCGCCCACGTCCACCCTTGCGCCACCTCCACCGCCGACGGCCCCGCCAAATCCCTCTATGGCCTATTTCGTAAAAAGCCTGCGGGTGCGCCCTCTGGGCCAAGATGGGCAACAGTGTGGCGGCGGTAATCACAACATCTTCGTGACGGTGGTCGACGCTGCTGGCAATCCCATCAATGGCGTGCGGGTGCGCGGGGTCCTCACGGGTGTCATCCACGTCACTGGGGAAAAGGGGCCGGATTCCCCAGGTCTCGTGGATTTCCCTATCTGGATGAACGGCGGCGAGCCAGTTGAGCTCCTCGGCGAAGGCGACAATCCGATCAGCCCGCAAACCCGCAGCATGAGTGCCAATCTGCCTGACTGGGATTTGTTCCTGGACGCAGGCTACTGCAATTGCTCCTATAGCGATGTCGACAGCTGTCGCGCAGGTTGGGAGGCCCGGGACTTTCGGTACATGCCCAACAGTCACTACGTCTACGAGGTAGTGTTCCAGAAAACATCCTGAGCACGGGCGACCGTCACTCAGGCGGCATGGTGCCGTGTGTTGGCACTTCATCGCGCACCGTGCCCAACCGCACAGGAGAGAGCATGTCGTGAAAGGATCGATGATAGACAGCGCGCCGCTGTTCTCTGAGCTGACGAACGAACAGCGTTCCCTGATCAACGACCGCCTGACACTACAGGCATTCGGCACAGGTGACGTGATCTACGTTCAAGGACAGCCCGCGCTCGCCATGTACTTCATCGGGTCAGGCCGGGTGCGTCTTCTGGTCAATGAAGACGCCGTGCTGGCCAACCTGAGCCAGGGCAGCCTGTTCGGTGATAGCGATGTGCTAACCGGGCAGAACTACTCCGTCACGTCTGAGGCCGCCTCCAACGCCGCTTTGTGGATGTTGACCGCGAGCGATCTCGGCGAGATCGTGGCGGTTCAGCCGGAGGTCGGCAGGAAGCTCAGGGTCGCGGCCGGCATCACCGATGACCAGACCGCTGAGCGCCACCTGCGCCGCCTGGGCCTGCTGCGCGGCCTGTCGGCCGAGCAGATCAGTGAGGTGGCCGATCATCTCAAGCTGCAGCACTTCCCTCTCGGACAGGTCATCTTCAGCCAGGGCAGCGAAGGCGAGGTGCTCTACATCGTCGAAGAGGGCCAGGTTTCGGTACAGAGGGCATCGGCGGGAACGCCTGGTGCTGAGGTACTGGAGACCTTAGGCACGGGCGACTTCTTCGGCGAGGATGCTCTCCTTTCCGGCGAAGCGCATAGGGCCGATGCCGTCACGCTGACGCCCGTATCGGTGTGGGCCCTGGCGAAGTCCGACTTCGAAACGCTGGTTCTGCGTTACCCCAGCCTGTTGTTGAACTTGAGCCGGGCGCTCAGCCGCCGCCTATATCAGACGGGCGCCGCGCCCGTGGTCATGCCTGCGGCGGCGCCACTAGCCGCACCCGCGCCGTGGGTAACGCCTGTCGCCGCGCCGAGAGTGGCGCCGCGGGTCGCGCCAGCGCCTCAGCCTACCTTCGGGGCGCCAAGGGTCGTGCCAGCGCCTCAGCCCGCCGCCGTGGCCCCAACCCCGCAGGCGGGTACGCCAAGCGGGGCGAGGGGGCCGTCAAAGCTCAGCACGGCGATCGACTCGGTTGCGAGCTGGTTCGGGGCGCAAAGCGCCGGCGCGAAGCTGCGATTGATCGCGGTGGTCGTGCTGCTGGTCTGGCTGATCGGTGTGGCGCTGCCGTCGGCGATCATCTCGCTGCTCTCCAACGTTGACACGCCCAAGGTCAGCGACTCCCTCGCCGCAGCCGGGATTCAGAACCGAATCGTCTTGATCGCACTGGCTGCCGACCTGCCCGTGCAGACCACGCCCACCTATACACCCTGGCCCACCGAAACACCCATCCCGACCGAGACCTTCACGCCGACCGACACGCCCATCCCGACGGAGACCCCCGTCCCCACGGCCACGCCCGAGCCGCCCACGCCAACCCCGGTGCCGGTGCGCGCCGTGGTTATCGCCGCGGCCCCGCCTCCGGCGCCAGCGCCGGCGGCAGCGGTCGCCCAGGCCCCTGCTTCGTCCGCGCAGTTCAAGCTGACGGAGATGCGGCGCCTGACCCCATGTGAGAACAAGGGGAAACACCACATCTTCGTCAAGGTGGTCGACGCAGCCGGCAACCCGGTAGACGGGGTAACCCTGGTGCAGGCGCCGGCCGACCAGATAGGCAGCGTGTTAGACAAGGCTATTTCCGGCGCAAAGGGACCGGGCCTGGCCGAGTTCGTGATGTGGAAGCACGCCGAATACGCGATTTACGAAAGCGACGACGGCGCTAACCCCGGCAACTCGGACATCGCCAAGCCGTTGCACTCCAATTTCGTAGATGAGGCCACGTGCAGCGACGGCGAAGGGGGCAACACGCTGTTCCACAATTCCTGGAACGTGATCTTCCAGAAAGCCTTCTAAGCCGTTCGGGACGTAACACGCCCCGCCTGCGCGCATCGGTAGATCCTATCGATGCGCGCAGCCATTTCCTGCCATGTGAAGCTGCCTGCCGCTCTGTCCCGCAAGGCTTCCCCGCGCAAGGTAGCATCGCGCGTGTTGTCTAACAGGTAGGCCAGCGCCCCTGCCAATGCCTCCGCATCGCTCAGGGCGGCGTAGATCCCCAGGTCACCCAAGTACTCCCGATGCACGGGCGTGTCCAGCGCGGCCACCGGCAGCGCCGACGCCATATAGGCCAGCACCTTGCCGCTGCCCTCCGTGGTCGTTGACTTCGGCGCCACGGCCACCTGCCCGAGCGCAAGATAGGCGGGCGCCGCCTCGTACCGCACCGGGCCGGTGAGCGTGACACGATCGGCCAGGCCCAAGGCGCTCGCCTTCATCCGATAGCGCTCGACCGCGGGGAAGCCCATCAACAGCAGGTGTGCGTCAGCGCGGCGCCGCGCCAGGATCGCCATCGCGTCGAGGAGCAGGTCGGTGCCCTGGTAGGCAGCTAACAGCCCCAGGTAGGCGATGATGCGGCGGCCAGCGGGGATGCCCAGCCGGGCTCGCAGCGTGGCCAGCGCCGCGGGATCGAAGGCGCCGGCAGGCCGGAAATGCGCGGGGTCTACGGCATCGGGAAGGGCAACCACCTTCGGTGCGACAGCGAACCCCCGCCCTGACGCCAGTAGCCGGGCGGCGTGCTGCGAGCTCGCGAGCACCGCCTGCGGCCTCCCATCGATCCAACCTTCGAGCCGGCGAAGCGGTCGCAGCCACGGCGACCGCGGCGGCAGGAAGCCGTGATCCACCAACTCCGCAGTGAGGCTGCCCTGGTAGTCGAAGAGCAATGGCAGGCGAAGCAGGGCGGCGATGGCGGCGCCGATAAGCGCGCCTTCGTGAAGATAGGCATGGATGACGTCCGGCCGGAAGCGCCGCGCGGCCCGGAGCGCCGTGGGGGCCAGGGCAGCATCCAGCGCGAGCTTCGCCCAAGACGGCCCCACACGCACCGAGCCCCGCGTGGGCCACGGCGCCCGGATAGTCGGGATGCCGGTGATGTCCCTTCCGCCGGGATAGGTGACGAGCAGCACGTCGTGCCCGCGCGCGCGCACGCCCTCCAGTTGCCCTCGAATGCGAACGTGGCACCCATACTCTGCAAAAAAGCTGGTGGGGGCGATGGCGAGGACACGCACGGGGCACGCTCCTACAGGCCAGCCTTCGGATGGATCGGCGCGGGGTGCGCGTGGCTAGCGCGAGCCAACTAGCCGATCCTTCTTCTCCCGGCTGTAGCGCTTGATGGCCGCTTCCCGGCGCATGGCGGAGCCACGATCGGGCGCCTCCTCGTGATAGGCCAGGGTGACCGGCAGCCGCATGCGCGTGTAGCGGCAGCCGCGGCCGGCGTTGTGTTGGGCCACACGCCGGGTCACGTCGGTAGTCCAACCCGTGTAGTAAGACTGGTCGGCACAGAGGAGGATGTAGACGAAAGGCAATCGGGCCTGCCTGGTCTCGAGATCGCGCCGGGTGCGCGCTTACCGCTTCTTGTCGAGCTCGGCGCCGGGCGGCTTGCTAAACCCGACCATGCTCCGCAGCACATCGCCTGTGGTTGGAAACGGCGGCAGGTCTACCTCATTCTCCCACCGGCCGGTCTCGTGGGCACGCAGCCAGTCTTGCCTGGCCGTCATGCCTCGCTCGAACTCTTGGGTCAGGCCCGTCTCGTCGGAACCGGCGAGGCGCTGCTGCCAGTCGCCCAACGCACCGATGAGCGTGTCCAGCCAGCGCAGAACGTGCTCACGGTTGGCGATACACGCGCCGGCGGCCGCGCTTGCGGAAGGTGATGTCATCAACGTGCTGCGGTAGAACGGACCGGCTGTGAGTTTGCGGATATCGCGCCAACTGGCGCTGCCGGCCGCGGCTTGCATCAGGGCCCCGGCCACGATCTCCGGCACCTGCTCCACGATGGCCGCCATGCCATCGTGCTCCATCGCGTCCATGAACAAGGGCCGGGCGCCCATGGCTTCCACCAGGTCAGCCGCGAGGCGGACGGCCGTGTCGTCGGTTCGGGCGGATGGGGTCAGGCAGAAGAAGGCATTCTCGAACGTATCTGCCGTTGCATTTTCCGGTGAGGGATCCGCGGCCGCCAGGATGGGATGGCCTCCGACCAGATGCACGGTATCGGGCAGCAGTTCCGCCGCCCACTGCATCACGGGCGCCTTGACGTTCGCAGTGTCCACGATCACGCAGCCCGGCTTCAGCTCCCCTGCAATGGCCGACAGCTCCTCTTTGATCTCCGCGACGGGCAACGCCAAAAGGATGCGATCCGCGCTGCTGACGGCATCGATCAGGTTCCGCTCGACCCGCTCGCAAGCGCCCAGCCGTTTGGCCTTTTCCGCCAGGCGGAAGTCCCTATCATGTCCCACGACGACCACCTTATCCTGGTGGCGGCGCAGGGCCAGGCCGGCCGAGGCGCCCACAAATCCCAGGCCGATGATGGTGATCTGGATCTTCTCTGCCATAGCCCTCACGCCCCTTCACGGATCAGTTGTCGTTGTCGGCGCGCTGCAACTCCGCCAACAGCCCCGGCAGGCCCGAATTCTCGCGCGCGCCGGGCGCCACATCCTGGTGCCAACGGATCAGGGCCACCGTGAGCGGATCGCAGCCGTGAGCCGCTGCCAATAGCGCGCCTTGTTCGGGGTGATTGGCATGCAACCAAAACGGGCGCCGCCAATCGGCCGCACCCGGCAGCGGCAAGGCCGCCCAGCGGGCCATCATCCCAGGCCGGGTAGCCTTGATCAACACGACGGCCACGCGATGCCAGAGCCGGATGCTGCCCTCGCCCTTGGCGCAGTCGTGGAGCAGCGCGGCCTGCACCAACGCCGGGTGGCGCCGGCCGCTGGCCTCAAGCGTACGCAACACCCGAAGGCTATGCCTCTGGTCGCCTCGCGGCATCGCCGCGAACAGGGGCCAGGTCGCGCCGGATAACCTGCGCCGCGCCTCAGCCTCCTCACCCGCGCTCAGGGGCGTAATGGCGGCTGTAGCGGCCCGGGCAAACTGGCGAACACGATAGCCCACGCGGGGTGCGCCGTGCATCGCGGCGCACCTCAGGCGCCGAGCAAGAGCCGCAGGATTGCATTCATGGCAGGATACAGGATGCGCCCCAGGATATTGGCTCCAGGAACGATAAAACCGATCGCGAGCAACCCCATCAGGATCATCGGGCCAAAGGTGCGCAAGGGCGCCAGTATGGCGGCGCCCGTCTGCCCCACGATGCCGTAGAGCACGCTGTTCCCGTCCAGCGGCGCCAGCGGGATCAGGTTAAAGACGCACAGCAGCACATTCAGCGCGACAAACATGGTGGCTGCCGTGCGAACCCACGGCGGACCGCCCTCGAAGACCCCCAACCGCCACGGTATCGCCACCAGGGCAGCCATGAGCAGGTTGCTCAGGGGACCGGCCCCCGCCACCAACGCATTGCCCACGCGGGGGCCATAGCGCAGGTTATACGGGTTCACCGGCACCGGCTTGGCCCAGCCGATCCCGGCAACCAGCAGCATGATGGAGCCAAGCGGATCCAGGTGCGCCAACGGGTTCAACGACAGGCGCCCCATCCGGCGGGCCGTATCGTCGCCCAGCCGATAGGCCATCCAGGCGTGCGCCGCCTCATGGATGGGGAATGCCACCAACAGGATGACCGCGAGGGCCAGGATCGCGGGTAAGCCCAAATTCAACAAACGTCACACTCCAAGAACGGCATCTGCACGATTCGTGACGAATTATAGCACACCCGTGGGGGCGCCCAAAGGGGTTTGCTTCCATTTTGGCGCGGCACGTGCTATGATCTTTGATCGTCATGTCTCGACGTGTGCTTGACCTCAGCTCGCTCAAATGGCAGTTCGGCCAGGCGCCGCGCCGGCCCTTCTCCGCGTCCCCCCGCGATGACCGCCCCGCCGTATCGGCGTGGATGCCCGCGAGGGTGCCAGGGGACGTGCGCGCCGACCTGATCGCGGCCGGCCGCATCCCGCCCATCGACACGCCCGACGGGATCGCCGCGGGTAGCTGGGCCGATGAGTGCGACTGGTGGTACCGGGCCGAGTTGCCCTCGGACTACGCGCCCGACGATGCCGTCGTGCTGGAGGCCGACGGCATCGACTTTCAGAGCGCGATCTGGCTGGATGGCCAGCTCCTGGCGACCCACGCCGGCATGTTCAGCCGCCAGCACGTCATCCTTTCGCCGCGCGTCAACACGCCAGGCCCCCATGAGCTCGCCATCCGCGTGTGGGGCGCCGGCGCGCTTCCCAGGCTGCGCGATCCGCTGCCGCGCCGCGCCTTGCGCTGGCTGATCGGCAGGCTCAGCCCTGACACCGAGTACTTCCCGCACCGCATGGCCACGCCAAAGGCGCAATATAGCTTCGGATGGGATTTCGCGCCGCGCGTCCTCAGCACGGGCATCTGGGACGATCTGCGGCTGGTGACGGCGCGCCGGGCCTACATCGAAGACCTGTGGGTTCACGGGCAACCGCTGACGGAGCAGGATGACCCTACGCCCGTGTTCTGGCGTGTGCGATTGCGCGTGGTCCGCTGGCAGCCGGGCACGGCGCGGGCTGAGGTGAGGGTGGAGCCGGAGAATTTCGCCGGGTCCGGCTACCAGAGCGTCACGCGATCGGTCGAGTTGTGTTCCGACAGCGCCGTGCCTTGCGTCGACGATCACGAGCTGGTGCTGGATATGCCATTCGCCTGCCGGTGGTGGCCATGGGACCAGGGAGAGTCCTGCCTCTACCGCGTGACGGTGCGCCTGGTCGACGACCAGGGTGAGATGGACCGCATCAGCGGCGTCACCGGGGTGCGGTCCGTGGCCCGCACGGATTTGCGAGAGGGCGCGCCATGGCGTTTCGTCATCAACGGCCGGCCCGTCTTCCTGAGGGGCGCAAACTGGGTTCCGGCAGACATGCTGCCGGGCCGGGTGCAGCCCGAGGATTACACCCGCCTCATCGGCCTGGCGCAGGAGGCCGGCGTCAACTTCCTGCGCGTGTGGGGCGGCGGGATCCGCGAGAAACGGGCCTTCTGGGAAACATGCGACCGGTTAGGGATCATGGCGTGGCAGGAATTCCCCCTGGCATGCGCCTTCCTGGATCACTACCCAAAGGACCTGGCCTATCACGCTTTGCTTGCCGATGAGACACGGGGCATCGCTCGGGCGCTGAGAAACCACCCCAGCCTGGTGGCCTGGTGCGGCGGCAACGAGATCAGCACGGCGCGAGAGGCCGGAACGCTCGATGTGATTGTCCGCACCCTGATCGCCGAGGACGCCACGCGCCCCTACATCCCCGCGTCCCCCTCCGGCGGCGACGTCCATGAGTGGCAGGTCTGGCACGGCGGTGCGCCTTGGGCCGATCTGGCCGGCGCGGCGCCGCCATTCATGAGCGAGTTCGGGCTACAAGCCCTGCCCGATCAGCGCACGGTCAAAGAGATGTTTCCCCATGGCGCCCCGCGCACGCTCGCGGATGCCCGCTGGGCGGCGCGCAAGGCGCAGGTGGCCAAGCTCCGCCACTACGCCGGGCCCGACTCCGAGCGTGGGCTGGAGGCGGCCATCGCCGCCACCCAGCGCGCCCAGGCCGCCGGGCTGCAGGCCGGGCTGGAGGCGTGCCGGCTGCGGCGCGAGCCGGCTGGCGACCGGGCCGGCGGCCCCGACGCCGGATCGGAGGCGGCCCTGTGCGGCGGCGTTGCGTTCTGGCAGTTCAACGAGCCATGGCCCGCGGTGAGCTGGTCAGTGATCGACCGCGCCGGCCGGCCCAAGGCGGCCTACGAGATGTTGCGCCGCAGCTTCCAGCCGATCCTCATAGCCGCCCGTTTTCCCTGGCGCGCTTACAGGGCAGGAGAGACCTTCCAGGCCCAGATCTGGCTCGTCAACGACGGCCCGGAAACGTGGCCTGAGTGCCTGGCAGAGGTCACGCTTGACGGCGCGCCGGTCTGGCGTGCGGACGGGCTGACCCTGGAACCCGCCTGCGCCCGCCGGATCGGGGAATTCGCGCGGGACCTGACCGCGCCGCCCCAGGCCCTCGAGCTGAGGCTGATCCGAGGAGATGCCACCCCGCACGGCGGTATACCGCCAAGCGGGGCCACCCTGGCGACCAACCGGTATGACCTGGCCGTCCCCTTGC
>Ga0315289_10007893_pt1 | contig 15438 bp, 20 predicted proteins | sample YL17G11_40_MG_FD_203452 | JGI IMG/M metagenome (GOLD analysis project Ga0315289, IMG submission 203452) | Sediment microbial communities from Yellowstone Lake, YNP, Wyoming, USA - YL17G11_40 | ecosystem: Environmental > Aquatic > Freshwater > Lake > Sediment | place: USA: Wyoming | collected... | reverse complement strand
CTCACTTATTGTGCCTTTACAAGAAACTATTATGCCTTTGCAAGAAGTTGCTATCTATATAGTATCTGGCGAGAATTATATATCTAGAGAGAATCGTATATCTAGAGAAAATTGGATGCCTTCTAGAGAAGTTAAAGAAGAAGAACCAGTTAAAACAAAAGACGACAGAGATGAAATTGACTTGTTGATGGACTGTATTTTTAATTAAGGAATTTATCATGACTGAGATGACATATGAAACTGGTTTTAAAGTTCTCAAAGAAATTAGAGAAAAATATCAGGAAGAAAGTTGGTGGAGAAGTGCTGATCTTATGTATTTGAAAGACTTAGGTTTTCATATTTTAGTCTCTATTAAAAACAGTTCTCCAGATGTAATTGATTTGCCATTATATCAACAGGGAGTATTAATAATAATTAGTGATGACATGATGTTCCACCCAAATTCTTTTGATGTTTAGGATTACTTAAAATGAAATGTTATTAGAATATTTTAAATTTAGATGTTATAAAGCTTTAAGGAATAAGAATTTAGATCATCTTCAAGAATATAAAGACAGGTTAGATCATGAAATAGATGTTATTGATAAATTAAGTTTCCTTAATTATATTTTAATAGTTGCAGATTATATTAATTATGCTAGAGAGAATAATATATTAGTAGGGTTTGGCCGCGGTTCAGCAGCAGCAAGTCTTGCTTGTTATTTATTAGGTATTACTTATATAGATCCAATGAAGTATAAAGACTTCTTGGTATTTGAAAGATTTTTAGATGCTAATAGAGTTTCTCCATGTGATATTGATTATGATGTATCTGATAAAGATAGACATAAAATATTAGAATATATTATTTTTAAATATGGGAAAGATAATGTATGTTCAATTGGTACATTAGGTAGTTTAAAATCTAAAGCTGCAGTTAGAGACGCAGCAAGAGTTCTTGGATTTACTTATGATATTGGAGATAAGATTAGTAAATTATTATTAGATCCAATAGATGGAAAACCAATTCCTATTATTCAATGTTATGATAAAGTCCCGCAACTTAAAGAGTGGAGAGAAGATTCTAATAATTTAATAGAAGGAAAGATATTATATTGGGCAGAGAAGTTTGAAAATAGTTTTAAATCTTTTGGAACACATGCTGGCGGCAGAATTGTTACTTCAGATAAAGTAAGTAAATATATTCCATTATTTAGCGGAGTAGATAATCAGCCAACTTCTCAATTAGATATGAACTCTATAGAAGAATTAGGTTTTATTAAGTTTGATATATTGGGGTTAAAAACATTAACTACAATTCAAACTTGTTTAAGTTTAATTAAAGATAATATAAATATATATGAGTTAGAACCTAATGATGTCAATGTATATAATAAATTACATACTGGAGATTGTTTAGGCATATTTCAATTAGAAACTTCTCAAGGAATTAAAGATTTATTAGTTAAATTTAAGCCAGAAAATATAGATGACTTAGCTTTATTAGTATCTTTATTTCGTCCAGGCCCTATATCTTCAGGAATGCTAGATGAATGTGTTGCAGTAAAAAATAAAGTAAAGCCCGCCGAATATTTAGTTCCTGAGTTAAAAGATATATTAAGTAAAACTTATTCTATTATGGCTTATCAAGAACAAATTATGACTATAGCAAGGGATATTGCTGGTTATACAATGGCAGAGAGTGATAGTTTAAGAAAAGCTTGTGCTAAAAAGAAACCTGAACTTATGGATAAACATGAGATTAAATTTATTTCTGGTGTTGTTTCTAAAGGTTATACTGAGAATGTAGGAAATATTTTATGGAATCAAATTAAAGGTAATGCGGCTTATATGTTTAATGCTGCTCATGCATATGCATATTCAATGTTAACTTATGTAACTGCATATTTGAAGACATATTATCCTACTGAATATTTATGTAGTTGTTTAATGGTTGATAGTAATGAACAAGATAAAGTAATTAAGTATATAAATAATTGTAAAGAAAATTTTATAGAAATAAAACCGCCATCTATTAATAAATCTAATCTTGACTTTACTATATCTAAAAATAAAGAAATTAAGTTTGGATTAATTGCTATTACTAATGTAGGTAATTCAATTAAAGAAGTTATTAGCGAAAGAGATAATAACGGCGAATTTAAAAACATAAAAGATTTTTGTAATAGAGTTAATTTAACTAAAATCAATAAAAGGAAATTAGAATGTTTAGTTTTGTCTGGAGCATTTGATGATTTTGGTTATACAAGAAGTTCTTTATTAAATTATGTTGAACAATTATTAGAGTACAAAGAAGAACAAAAGAAATATTTATCTAAGTTAGAAACTTATATTGATAAATTTAAATCTTATAATGAGAGAGAAGAAGAAATAGAAAAATGGAATTCTGACCAAGCAATTTTATCTAATCTAATAGCAACTAAACGAATAAAGAAATGTTCAATTAAGTCTTTTAAACTTCCTGTTAAGCCAATGGAAGTAATAGAACCAGAAGTTAAATTTCTTCCTGAGCTAGATATATTAACTATATTAACAAACGAAAAAGAATTACTTGGTTATTATTTTAGTGGACATCCATTAGATTATATAGATAAAAAATCTCTACCATTTAAAACTAAAATTTCTTCTATTCAAAAAATAAAGGAACCTAGTGAACCTAAAGGATATTTAAATATTTTATCTATTCCTTCAGTGATTAAAGAAGTTACTTCTAAAAAATCAAAGCAGAAGATGGCGCATATTATTTTAGAAGATAAGACAGATACTATACAAGCTTCTATTTATTATAAAAGTTATAGTAAGTATAAAGATTTAATAAATGTAAATAAACCCGCGATCTTTTCTGGATTTGTTGAATGTACTAAAAATGACGATGAAGATGATGAAGGAATATATAAGTTTAGTATTATCAATATAATTCCTATTAAGATGCTAGAAATTGTTATTGATATTAATAAAATAGACATTAATTGTTCTACAGACAATATAAAGAACAAAGAATATTTAAATGAATTGATAAAAAATAAAGATAATATTAATTTAAAAGTAAATTTAAATAATTTTATAGCAGAATTTAGGAAAAGAAAATGAGGCGAACATTCCCTCGATTAAAATCAAGGGCTTCTAGGTTAATGCTTAAAGGAGAAAAAATTGGAGACTAGAATGGAAGTATCAAAAAAAGAATGTGAGATTATTAATGATTTAACATTTAAATATAATACTGATGAGGACGAATTCCTTGAAACTTTGCTTAATATAGAAATACATCCTAAAGATTATCCAACTTTTAAAAGTATTGTAATTGGTGATTCTTTAGATAAAAGTTTAGATATAAATGTATTAATGCATTATGTAAATACTATTAAAGAAACTGTAATGGATTTTTATATATATCCTTATCATTATAGAGAAGGCAAAGTTCTTGAAGAAGGAAAATCTAATCCATTCCCATACAGACTGTCTTTTGATTCTAAATTAATAATTAGTTTACAAGATGCTATAAATAATTTAATGATAGAAAATCATTTTAGAACTACTGACTCATATAAATTAGATGGAGAAGAAGAGTGAAAAATGAAAGTAGATAGAACAAAATTTAAACCATTTGTTGGTCTAGTATTTTATAGTACAGATTGGGACTACTTTGTTAAAATCAGAACTATTAGCCCTATAAATAGCGGCGGATTAACAGAAGGAGAAGTTTTTATTTATAAAATTTATAATGAACCTCCTAGAATAACAACTAGATTTCTTTGTGGATTAAATGGTAAATTTTATTATAATTATATAATCTTTGGAGAACCAGATTTTCCTATAGATCGATTACCTGAAAAACTTAAAGTTACAGAATTTAAAAAAGATTATTCTTATTTTTATAACGATAATTATAGTTTAGGGATTATATCTGTAAACGAAGTTAGTTATTCACCGTTTAGAATACAGTATCATTTTTTAAATCTTGAGAATAATAATTTTATGGAAGATTTTTGTACAGTTCCTAGTGTGCCTAAAGAACAAATTGAGACTTATCATAGAAGTTCGCTTTTGTTAAGTACAGAAGAAAATATTGAAGTCGAAGATGGTTCTTGTAAACATTTAAATAAAAAAACATTAAGTTATGGAATTGGGCATAAATTTTATTCATTCTGCCCTGATTGTAAAACTGACTTGGGGGATATTTCTTGATTATCTGATAAAATATATTCATATGCAAGCAAGCATATCTAAAGGAGATGGAGTATTTTTATTGCAAAGTGAAAAAACTTTATTTGTTTCAGATAGCGTTATAGATACTATTTACTTAGAAAATAAAATCCCTATTATTTACCAATCTTATTTTTATCCAAACATGTATCTTGAATTAAAAGGAACTAGTAAGTCTGCTTTAGGAAAAGTAGATTATAATAATTCTTGCATAGAGTTAATAAAGAATAGAAAAAGTGTTTATGGAATGGCTCCTAAAAATAAAGAACAAGTATTTGCTTTAGATGCTTTAATGAATGAAGATATAACTGTTGTTGTTTTAACTGGAGCAAGTGGCGGTGGAAAAAGTTTCTGTTCTTTGTTGGCAGCATTACAGAAAATGCAAACTAATAAATATGAGAAAATTGTATTAACTAAACCAATGCAAGAAGTAGGCAGGTATAAATTAGGTAGTCTTCCAGGTGACGAGAAAGAAAAGATAATGCCTTATCTAATTAATTATCAATGTAATATTGAAAGGATATTAGGCAGCACAATTAAACTTGAAGATTTAATAAATGATATGAAATTAAGTATTGTGCCTATTCAACTATTAAGAGGCGCGTCTTTTTATAAATCATTTATTTTAGCAGATGAAGTACAAATATTATATCCTAATGAAATATTAACTATTGGAACTCGTATAGGTGAAAAAAGTAAATTAGTTTTAATGGGTGATCTAAATCAGAGAGATGAAAACATAAGTATAAAAGATACTGGATTATATAAATTAATTAATAATGATAAGTTTTTAAATAGTCCATTAACTGCACATATTAATTTTCAAAAATGTGAAAGAAGTCCAACGGCTGCATTATTTGCTAATATATTCGAAGGAGTCTAATGAAGTTAACAGTCTACAAAAAACATATAGATGCTTTATTGCCAGTATTTAAAACAAGTAAATCTGCTTGTTGTGATTTATTTACTTTAGAAGAATATTATACAAAACCACTTGAAATTGTTTTGTTAAGAACAGGATTAGTTATTGTTCCTCCAGAAGGTTATCATTTACAATTATATCCAAGAAGTTCATTAATGAAAGGTAGAGCTGGTTTAATACTTTCTAATTCAGTAGGACAAATTGATGAAGATTATATTGGTATTGATGATGAGATTAAAATAAGCTTATATAATAGTCATCCAACAAATATGTATAAAATAGATTTTCATGAACGTATTGCACAGTTAGAATTAAGAAAAACTATACAATGTGATATAGAAGAAATATATTTTGAAGATATTCAAAACAATAAGGAAAGAGGTGGGTTTGGTAGTACTGGCAAGTTTTAAAGAGGAAGTGCATATTTAATTATGTTAGAAGAAAGTTGTAAGTATAAAGTAACTGTAGATTTTTATATAGAAAGTGAAGATGATGTAGAAGCAGAATTATTTATTAAAAGATTTATACAAACAGGTAAATTAAATTCACATTATAACCCAGATTTCGATATAACTAATATTGAATTAGCTGAACTAGATTTTGACTAGAGGAGAAGTGAATGGCCGAGTTGCCTAAAGCTGATAGCCTATTAACTGAAGATAACCTTAGAGAAGGCAAAGTATTAGATTTGCCTGCAATTGGAGAGTTGTTAGCTGATGGTGTTATTATAAGAGGAGAATTAACAGAATTAACTAGAATTGGCGATATATTAAATGAAGGAGTTCTTGTGAACGGAGTTATGGTTTATCCAACTGTAATTTATATATCGACAGATCGCACTAAAGATGATTGGCCTGCTGTGAATGGGCATAGTTCTGCTTTGTTAAAAGTTAAAGCTAAACATATATTAAAATTAAAGGAGAAATAAATGGCAAAAGGCGAAACAAAAAATAATCCAAGAAATAGAAGCAGAGAAAAACTATATGTTTATTCTCCAATTAATGAGAAACCAATGACAATTGTAAAAGTAGTTGCAAATGTTAATAAAAATACAAATTTAGTTAGCGGAATGTATTATAAAGATGAATCTAGTGGAGAATATTTTGGTCCTTTAGTAAAAGATTTTTACAAAGAATTTCGATGGGAATTAATTTCCTCTAAATAATTTAATTGTTGTAGCTTACTTGTATATAATCCTCTCCTAACACCCAATAAATTTTATAAATGTTGGGTCTTGTTTTAAGTATATTATTCAATGCACTTAAAATATTATTTGATTCAGTTTCATTAACTGGCAATTTCTGTTCAAACTTAAATTTATCTTTAACTGTAAATACTTTAATATATTCTTTAGTTTTATCCCAAACAAATCCATATATATTTTTATATTTACAAATACAATCTAGGATTATAGAAGAGATTTGACTATGAGAAATAACTTTTAATTGATTAGTTAGATAGATATTTGTATATTTAACTTCATCAACTAATTTAGTTGGACTTTTTTTAAATAAATACTTTATGCCTGGAAGGCTAACTTGTTCATTTATTTCTTTACTATATAATTTATTATCATATATAAATTGTTTAACTAATTCGTTTTGATTAATTGACATTAAAAACTCCTTTATGGCTCTGAGAATTGTTTCATTAATTTAATTTTAAAATGATTAAATTTATTCTTTAAAGAACTTATATCATAAATATATAATAAATTAGATATACGTTCTATAAACTCGTTTGTATTTAATCTAGGAAGATAATCGTCATATATCCCTGTGCTTTTGTATTTATATAATTCATTAAGGAATAGTCTGTCATAATTATTTAAATACTTTAATTTGGTATTATCAAATAAAAACCTCGGGCTTTCTAAAGATATAAAATCAACTAAATCTTCTGAGTTTAATTGTTCTTCTTGCCTATCATAAAAACAACGATCTTCTAAATTGTTATTCTTAAATTCTTTTAGTAGAATTGAGTATATTAGATTAGCGGTATATGTTGTTAGATAATATTTAAGATATGATTTGTCTTTGATTTTTCTATAAAATTTTAAATATGCAACATGCATCTCATTTGTTATATCTTCTTTAGAATATAAGTATAAATATTTATTTAATAAATTTCTATTATATTCTTTAATAAATAAATTGTTTAATGGGTTTTTATCAAATAATTTATTATGCATTAAATTATTAAATAGACGTATATCAAATATATCTATATAATATTTAATTGACTTTGATCGTTTATTGCATATAATATAGTTTGCTAACCTAGTTGTGAAGGTTTTTTTCAGTTTTCCCAATTTTCAATTACTTTGCCATATTGAGATACTAATTCATTGTAATAACAATATGGCTCGCAACCTATTTCTTTAAAGAATTTATCAACCAAGTTATCTTCTTTGAGACATATAAATTTAAGTTTTTTAAAATCATCTGGAAAATATTTCTTAAATCTACGCATTTTACATTTACTTTTAGGTTGTAACCACCCTTTTATTTCTATCCATATGTCTTCTTTAGGCAAGTAGAAATCAGGAATATAAGATACTGTGCCATATCTAATATTATCAAAAGTAAACATCTTAGGTTCATATTGAAATTCTATATTTTTATGTTTAAGGAACCTAATAAAATTTGCTTCCCAAGTAGAACGTACAAAGAAATTAATATCATCTCTAATGCCTGTCTTGGCAGTATATGCAGTTCTTGCTCTTTTAGCTTTTTTATATTGTTTTTGTTTAGCTTTTAATTCTTTTTTAGGTTTCATAATTTTTTCTATTATTGGTTTAACTATTTCTCTTGGGTTTATATTTTCAGTATCATTAGTTTTAGATAGATTTAATTCTTTTAAGTTATTAGTTATTGTTGAATCACTACAGCCTATATCAAAGGCTAATTGAGATATACTTCTTTCTTTATAGAAAGTTAATAAATAAAATGTATCGCTTATAGACCAAACTTTATGTATTCCCATAAATTAATTATAACTGAAAAGGATTAACTCGTTATGTATAAAATATTAAATTTAAAAACTAATTTATATTCTAAAGGTGGGGTGCTCCCAAAATTTCATTCTATTGGAAAAACGTGGAGATTACTTTCTCATTTAAAATTACATTTACTTCTAATTTCAGAAGTAAAAAATTATAATCCATATGAAGATTGTGTGATTGTAGAGTCTATTCCTAAGCCAAACTGGGTGATATCAAATTTAACTTTAGAAACTTTAATGAAAGAGATTAATACTCATTAGCGAAAGGATTCTTATGTTTTTAGTAAGGAAACCACAATATCATTTATTTAAACATGATAATACATGGATTAAATTTAATAGTTATTTTTATTTATTGCAATATATATTAAAACAAAGATATAATTCTGATTTTTATATTGGCAAAACATTTGAGGATACAATATCATATAAATATATTCTAGAAGTTGATGTGAACATTTATATTCAAGCAATAGTTTATGACTATGATTTTTGTATTATAGAACCTGCTGATATAGAAAAAGATTTAATTAAATATAAAGGTATATTAAGAGAAAGAATACTTAAATTAACTAATTGTGGAAAAATTCATTGGGAGAAATCACATAATAAAATATTTAGATACGATCCTGTTTATGTATATTCGCGTCGTTATCGGTACTATAGATTTTATAAGCATATGAGAACAACTCAAGAAAAAAGTATGTCTTTGAATTGTGATCAAAAATATATACGCGCGAAAAGAAATTATAAAAATTTACCTGATGTTTGGGACGATAAACCTCGTTCAAAACGAACAAAAGGTTGGAAAAATAGCAAGAAGTTAAAACAATGGGAGTGAAAGATGTTAGTTAAAATTGCAGGACACAATATAGATAGAGATAGTTTAGTAGAAATATTAGAATTTATTGGAAAAGAATATAATCTTACTAAAGAGCAAATGAATACTATAATAGATAATCTTACTCCTGAAACTATAAGCGCATCATATGCTCGTATTAGCAGAAGTGATTTAAATGTATCTGAATTAAGAAATAATAATAGATTTTCAGTTAATAAACCATTAAATAAAGATATTGAATTGTCCAGAAAAAGTAATCATAAGATAGTTTTTGGGATGGGTCATTCTTCAGTTGCAGAACATGTAGTCTTTAATATCGACGTAGAGGGCCTTAGCAGGCTTGCCATTGAGTATCTAGAAAGCAGTAGGCTCATTAGTGTTACAGAAAAGTCACAGCGATATACTAAAATAAAAGATTATATTATTCCTGAAGAGTTAATGAATAAACCTCATTATAAAGAACAGTTTATAAATTTAATGAATAAACAAAATGAAACTTATGAATATCTTTATAATAAATTAATTGAACATCATGGAGATGAATATAAAGCAAAAGAAGACGCGCGTTATATTACTTCTTTGTCTGTTCAAGGACAATTAGGTTTAACTATAAATGCTCGTAAAGCAGAACAATTAATTAGAAGGTTATCATCTGTAAATTTATTAGAAGTTAAAGAATTATCAACTTCTATTTATAATCAATGCAGTTCAATAACTCCATCGTTAATCAAATATGTTGAACCTAATACAGTAGAAGATAAAATATCTAGTTTAGTTAATAAGTATTATATAAGTCCACAACTTAAATTATTGGATTCTAATATTCCTAATGAATATGAGATGAAGATACTTGATTCAAACAATAATGATATTAAAATCTGCGGGTTTTTATTAAGTAAATATTATAATTTAGGATTGGAACAAATAGATATAATTATGAGAAATTCACATAAAGAAAAAGCAGAAACATTATTAACAGAAGTATTAGAACAAATAACTTCTCGTGAAACAGTTCCAAGATGTTTTGAATTATTAGATTTTATGTTTGAATTTCCAATATCTGCAGCAGCATTTGGACAACTCAAAAGACATAGAATGGCTACTCTTATTACAAAGCCTTATAATATAGATATACCAAATACTATTCCTCAATCTATTATTGATATAGGCGAAGAAGAATTATTTAAAAGTGTTATAAAAGAAACTAATAGAGTATACAGAAAATTATGTGTTCTTAATAATGTAAATCTTGCTGAGTATTGTTTAACTCAATCACATAATAGAATGGTTATTCTAAAAATGAACTTAAGAGAAATATTTAATTTCTGTTTATTAAGATTAGATAGTCATGCTCAATGGGATATAAGAAGCATAGCAGCTCAAATGAAAGATTTAATAAAAGATGATATGCCTATAACTAGTAAATATTTACTAGGAAAAGACAGTTATGTGGAGTAACTGGAGATGGTGTGCAAATATTTAGAAATGCAGTAGAATTTGCAGAAAAACATTTTTAAAATGAAAATATGTTAAACTGAATTCTAATAAGGGGAGGCAATATGGAGGTGAGTTAAAATAATTGAAACCATAAGTTCCTTATTAGGAATTGGCATAACTTTATTAGGCTTAGTTATAGCAATAATTAAGTGGTTAATTCCTACATTAACAAAATATATAGAAACTTTATCAAATAATTTTGATAAATATAGTGAACGCTTAGAAAAGTCTTTTACTTCTTGTACTAATCAACTAACAAATGCAATAAATAATTTATCTGATGATCTAAATAAATTAGAAGCTAAACATGACATTCTTTTAGACAAAGTAAATAATATAGAAAATCATAAAGTAAATAATAAAAAAAATAAATTATCTTATGTATGTAAGTGTCCAAGAAATTATGAACATTCCCCGCCAAAAGATGAAAAAGACAGTGTTAAGTGAACATTCCCTAGGTTAAAATCAAGGGCTTCTAGGCTTGCGCTAGGCTCTGTGTTCCCAGAGTCAATAAGTTAGTTTGTAACACAGAAATTTTATCTCTGGAATGAATTCCAGGGTTTTATTAGGAAAAAATAAATATTATTGGAAAAAAGTTTTAGAATACTATAGAAAAGAACATTTCTGCATAAAATATAGATTACATACAGTAGATAATAAAATATGGATATTCTTAAACAATAAAATTGGAGGAAAATGAAGTTGTTATCTCGTAAATTTTTACTTACTTTATTTAGTTTATTATTAATTAGTGCATTTAGTTTATTAAGTATTAAATATACAATTATACAATCTTTATTATCTATATTTATTAGTGGAGTATTAGGTATTTTATCTTTATATTTTGGGGGAAATATTACTTCAAAATGGGTAAATAACAAATTTCCTTTAACAGAATTAATTATTAATAAAAAAGAGGGCGGTAAAGAATAATGAGTTTTAATAATGCTGAAAATAATAGAATACTTTTAATTGAAGAAGTATTAAATCAATTACAAACTGCAGTCAATAACTTGATAAGCAAAAAACAATTACAACAATTAATGTTAATTAGACAAGAAGAAATTGAAGCTCTTAAAACAAGAATGACTGCTCTTGAAACACAAGTAACATTATTACAATCTTCTATTCAAGGGTGATTTATGAATTTAATTCAATTAACTGATGAGCATATGACACGTTCAGGTCTTAGATTTCCTAGAGGTCAATATATGTATCCATCTGAAGCGTCTATAAAATTTATAGACCAACATGGAATACAAAGAACTGAAGGCGGATGTCATAGAGAAATATATTATAAAAATTATCTTAGTGGCGTTGGAGCTAAATCAACTCCTTATCAAGAATGGATATTTGCTTTAGGTAAAGCAGTTGAACAGATATTAGTAGAACAGTATAAACAGATGGGCATCTTAGTTGCTAATAATATGAAGTTTCAAGATGTAGAAAAACATCTTAGTGGCGAAATAGATGTAGTAGTTAAGGACCCTGAAACTAATGAATTAATTGTTCTTGAAGTGAAGAGTTTTTTCGGTTATAATGCTACAAAAGATATATGTGGCAACACTAGAGTTAAAGGATCTCCTAAAGTATCTCAGTTACTACAAACTTTAATATATGTAGATATGGGAATGAAATATAATTTGTTTAGCAAAGGAAAGATGATATATTATGCTCGTGATAGTGGTAACAGAAATGAATTTAATATTGAATTAACAAAAGATGGAAAGGCTACCCGTCCGGTTATTGATGGAGTTATTGATTATAGATTCACCATGGAAGATATATATGAAAGATATAATATATTGTGGGAACATTTACAGAATAAAACATTGCCGCCAAGAGATTATGAATTCTGTTATTCACCTCAGAAGATAGAACAACTTAATACTATTGGAGATATAGGAAAAACTGCTTATATTGATTACAAGAAGTCACCTACTAAATATCCGATAGGTGACTGGAAATGTAGATATTGCGCGTTTCCAAACCAATGCAAACTAGAGTAAAATTACAGCAAGGTAGACCCCGAACATCAATAACAAAATTTATAGATGAAAAAACTGATATTAAATATTATATTGGAGATAATTCAAAAATATTTATAAATGACATGGATGATTGTCTTGTTAGTATTAAAAAATTGCCTACCTTTAAAAGGAATGGTAAAACTTATATTAAGCAAAATCTAAAAGAAGAAGAATTATGGTTTGAATATTTTAAAGTATATCAAAACATAATTCCTATATGACTGACCAATAATTTATTTACTTGTATCCCTTTAAAAGATGAAATAAAATATACAGCTTATGGATATTATGAAATAAGTTACAATGCGTTTGTTTTATATAACTCTAAAGACAAAAAAATAATTGAAAGTTATGAATTAGAATTAGGGATTAATGATTTTGCAAGTTTAGTAAAACAATTAATTAAATTATATAAAAAAATAACTAAAGAGATTGATATTTCTTTTGAAGATTTATTAGATTATGCAGGAATTAACGATGATCTGGTTTACTAGCGATCTACACCTAGGCCATGCAAATATTATTAAATATTGTAATCGGCCATTTCCAGATGTTCATTTTATGGATAAGTTTTTAATTGATAATTGGAATGAATTAGTTTGTTCTGAAGATACAGTGTATTGTTTAGGCGACTTTTCTTTTATGGCAGATAAGTATGTTGAACGTTTAAATGGTCATATTGTTTTAATTAAAGGAAATCATGACAAAAATAGATATGATTCTTTATTTAAAGAAGTACATTTAAATTATTCATTAGAGATAAATAATATTAAATTTTATCTTACACATATGCCTATTGAGAAAGACAGGTTATACAAGAAAGGGATTCTGCCCGATTTTAATGCATTAAATAATTATGATTATATTCTTTCAGGGCATGTTCATGAATTATGGAAAACTAAAGGAAAACATATAAATGTAGGAGTGGATGTTCGGGATTTTAAACCTATAAGTATTAATCAAATCTTAGAGTTAATTCAAGGAACCTAATGTATATTAAAAACTTCGAAGATGCTATTGATGAAATTAAAACTCATTTAATTGAATATTTATTTGAACATGGAATTGATACTTCAAAAAACTTTAGATGTTTAAATCCTAATCATGAAGATAAAAATCCTTCAATGGGATTATCTAAAAATAAGAAAAATTGTGTATGTTATTCTTGTGGTAGTTTTTATAACATATTAGGAGTTTGTTGTATATTAGAAAATAAACCAACTTTAGGCTTTGGATGGCTTAATGAAGTTTTTAAATATATATGCAATAAATATAAAGTACAAGTTGATATAAAAGAATTAACCGAAGAGCAAATGTATGAATTAGATACATTTCGTGTATATAGAACTGCGGCGGAATTATTACAAACAGAAAGTGACAATCAATTATATTTAAATGAGTTAGAGAAAAGAAATTGGATACCAGATTTTCTTAAAGGATATTCTATTGGAGTTGTTAAAGATTATAATTCATTTATAGAACAATTAATATCTTTAGGATATCCAATAAAGTTTTTAACAGAAGTATGTTTAACATCTAAAGATTTATTCAACGAGAACAATTTAATTTATACATGGAAAGATGAATATGGTAGGCCAATAGGGTTTACTGCGCGTAATTTAATATTTAATTCAGAATCTAAAATTCCTAAATATTATACAAGTAGATCTTCTGGAATGAAAGTAGATATATTTCAGAAAGGGCATAGATTATACAACATAGACATCGCTATTAAGTCTAATGCAACCCCTATATATATTTTTGAAGGACAAGCAGATGTAATTACTGCTTGTAAACATGGATTAAAGAATTGTGTTGCTATTGGTGGCTGTTCATTAAATCAAGAACATGTATTATATTTAAAACATTTAAAAGCTAAAGATATTGTATTAGTTTTAGATGGAGATAAAGCAGGACAGGATAAATTAAAGAAAACTGTAGATACAGTATTGTCAGGACAAAAAGATATTAAATGTCGCGTGATTATGTTACCTGATAATAAAGATCCTGATGAGTTTATTAGAGAGAAAGGAATAGATAAATTTAAAGAACTACATCATTTAGATATATTTGAATGGAGATTGCATGAATATTCAGAAGACACTAATCCAATAGATATATGTAAATCAATGGTTCAGTTAATAGTTAATGAAAGCTCTCCTATTATTAGAGAAGGTCAATGCAGAATCTTATCTGTAAGAACAGGAATAGAAATAAGAGTTATAAAAGAAGAATTAGATGTATTGTTAAATGAAAAAGCAATACAGAAATCTCAAGACAAACAAGTCGTTATAGATAAATTAATTTATAATATTAAAACTATGCCTTCAGATATAGATTCGTTTATATATCAAGCACAAAATGAATTATATGAAATTACTACTAAGTTTGACAAAGATACTTTAAGTGGGAATGATTTTATTGAGTTATTAAATAGTGAAAGAGATAGGCAAGAACTAAAACCTGCAGAAGGGATTGGTTATAAATTAGGTTATAAGTTTAAAGGGTTAGAAGAAGCATTAAGAGGAAATTGGAATGGAACTTTGTTTGGCATAGGTGGCACAAGAAATAGTGCAAAGACAAGTTTAGTATTAAATCTAGCATATGAATTAGCTTCTAATAATGAAGATGTATTAATTATATATCATACTATTGATGACACTAAAGAACAATTATTGCCACGATTAGTTGCTATAGCAGAAGGTTCTAGTAAATTGGCTTCTAATATGGTTGAAAGTCCTTTGTATTGGAAACAACATAATGATATACAAGATGTATTTGAGAGAAGGAAAAAAGGATATGATAAGATATTAGACCTAGCAAAGCAAGATAAGCTAATTATTAAAGATGCTAGTCATGGAACAACAATCCCATTTATAGAGAACATAATTACTTTTAATCAAAAGAAATATCCTAATAAAACTATTGTATATGTTTTAGAT
>Ga0315289_10007892_pt1 | contig 15439 bp, 9 predicted proteins | sample YL17G11_40_MG_FD_203452 | JGI IMG/M metagenome (GOLD analysis project Ga0315289, IMG submission 203452) | Sediment microbial communities from Yellowstone Lake, YNP, Wyoming, USA - YL17G11_40 | ecosystem: Environmental > Aquatic > Freshwater > Lake > Sediment | place: USA: Wyoming | collected... | reverse complement strand
TCCTATGATGGCTGCATGGCGCAACGCGTATTCAAGCCGATTGCAGACCCGTATCGATCGAAACTGGCATATGCGGGAGTCAGAATCACCGATACCATGGCGCTGGGTGTTGCGGGCTTTCCCATGTGCGCCTGGAACCTTACGATGGTGTACACCTGTTGTCCCGAAAAAACCGGGACCGCCTTGTTCCCTGTGAAGAAGGGCGCCGCATTCCTTTCATATTTCAACAGGATCCCGCCGCACCGCGCGGAAAACATGGACGGCTATGTCCGGTTCCGCATCGATGCGGGCGAAATCTATAAGCTTGCGATACAACCGGAAGACATGGTCTTCTCCAACACCTGCAAGGCCGTGTATCTTTCTCCCTATCCCAGGGGGAGCAAATGGTTTTGCGTGATAAAGCGGTCCGACGATATGCCGCGTACCCAGGCAGACTGCGTGGATACTGCCAAAGGAAACCCCAACGGACCCAAAGGCGCCATCCAGTCCTACAACAGCGGCCCTACCCCGCTGGTCTACCTTCCCTTTGGCGAAATCGAACTGCAATTGAAAAAAGGCAAAACAAAAGGCGGAAAAACCGTCAGTTCGGGGACGCATGAATTGCTGAGCTATGCGGGGAGCAAGACGGAAATGCTTGCTTTGGCGCAAAAGGCATTAGGGATTACTACGGTCCCCGATATTTATTGATCAAGGGCTATCGATGTTGCGCAACACGATACTTGCCAACAGGAAAGCTCATGAACATCCGCCCCTTCCTTGTCCTCGCACTTCTTTGCGCTTGGGCAAACGCCCAGTTCTACTGGGCATACGATATTCCCGGCACCCCCGGCGAGAAACCCCTTGTCATGGACAGGTTGTTTCTTCATGGACGCTCAAAGGAGAAGACAGGCACGCCTGTTTACTTTCCGCGCGGCTGGTACCAGGGGTATATGCGGTCCGGGTTCTGCAGCATGGACAGGAATACGCAAAACGCATTGCGCTATAGCGCGTCATCCGCAAACGGAGGCCCCGATAAATGCGTTCTTTCAAGCAGGTGTCTTCGCACTCATACTCGCCGCGGGATCTTCCGCAGGGGTCTACACTGCATCAGTCAACTGGGACGAGGAGTACCAGACGATCACCGGTTTCGGTGCGTGCGTTGCCTTCGGCAGCGGAGGCTGGGGAGGCGGAGTCACTCTTTCGGAACTACCATGGCGGCGATGCTCGTATCGTAGGGCGGCCAGAGGATCCCTTTTTCGGTGATAAATGCCGTTACCAGGGGACCCGGGGTGATGTCGAAGGCGGGATTATATACTTCCGCGCCTTGTGGGGCTGTACGCGTGCCGAAACCGTTGGTAATCTCATCCGCATCGCGCTCTTCAATCGGGACCTGCGTTCCGGAAGAGAGGGATGGATCGAAGGTCGAATACGGCGCCGCGACATAGAATGGGATAGTGTGCGCCCGCGCTGATAAAGCCACGCCATACGTGCCGATTTTATTGGCAAAGTCACCGTTCGTGCAGATGCGGTCCGCGCCGACGATCACCGCATCCACCTTTTTCTGTGCCATGACGAAGGCGGCCATGCTGTCGCAGATGACCGTCACCGGCACGCCGGCCTGGACCAGCTCATAGGCGGTCAGGCGCGAGCCCTGCAAAAGCGGGCGGGTTTCATCGGAATAGACATGGATGTGTATTCCTCGTTCGGCGGCAGCATAAATCGGGGCCATGGCCGTCCCCCATTCGGAGGTCGCCAGGCCGCCGGCGTTGCAATGCGTAAGAATCGCGCGGCAATTTTTAATGAGTTCGAACCCGTGTTCGCCGATCGCCCGGCACATGGCGCGGTCCTCTTCAAGGATGGCATGCGCTTCCCGGAGCAGTGCGGCCTTAACTTCTGCAACTGACGCGCCGGCCGCATCGTGGGCTTTTTTCTTCATTCTGTCGAGTGCCCAGAAAAGGTTGACTGCCGTGGGCCGCGCACCCGCCAGATAGCGCGCGTTTTTATCGACATAGGCAAGAAAATCGTGCATGTCCCGCTCGTCGGGGAAATCGAGCACGCCCAGATACAGGCCATAGGCCGCGGCAATGCCGATGGCCGGCGCGCCGCGCACGCGGAGCGTCTTGATGGCAAGAAACATGTCCTTGACATTGTCTATGTCCGCGTAGTCCAGGCGTATCGGCAGCAGTGTCTGATCAATGATGCGGGCCGCGGCGCCGGTCCATTCGATGGTTTTAAGGCGTGACATTATAGTGCGGTTCGATGAAAATGATATTCGGTTACAAGCCGTGTCACGCGCTGAAAGTCCCGCGCGACAGCCCGGAAACCGGCGTTCTTAACTCGGATGCTATTCCGCCGGCTGTGCCTGTTCGGCCTTGCCCTTCTCAATGATCTTTTTAGCCACGTCGGGCGGCACCGGGTCGTAATGGGAGAATGTTTTGGTAAAATGGCCGCGTCCCTGGGTGATGGCACGCAACGCCTGGGAATAATTCTGCACTTCGCTTGCCGGGACCTTGGCGCTGATGCTCTGATATTTTCCATTCGGTTCCATGCCGGCGATTTTTCCGCGCCGGGAGGAGAGATCGCCCATAACGTCACCGGTTGAGTCATCCGGTACCGTGGCCTTAAGGTCAACGATCGGTTCCAGCAGAATGGGCGAACACATTTCAAATGCTTTCTTGAACACTTCGCGCCCCGCGACCTGAAATGCGATGTCCTTGGAATCAACCGGGTGTGTCTTGCCGTCAACCAGCGATACCCGCACGTCCACGATCGGATAGCCGGCGACGATCCCTTCATCGAGTTTGGCGCGGACCCCCTTGTCGACGCTGGGCCTAAACGACTGGTCGATGACGCCGCCCACGATTTTGTCCACGAATTCGTAGCCGCCGCCGCGCGGCAGGGGTTCGAGATCGATGAAGACGCGCGCATACTGGCCGGCGCCGCCGGTCTGCTTTTTGTGGGTATATTCGATATACTTGGCGGCTTTTACGATGGTTTCGCGATACGAAATCTTGGGCTGCATTTTATCAACTTCGACTTTGAAGCGGTTCCTCAATCCGTCAAGAATAATGTCGATATGCACGTCGCCCATGCCCGACAGGATCGATTGGTGGATATCGGATTGGAAACGATAGATGAACGTAGGGTCTTCTTCGCGGAGTTTGTTGAGCCCGGCGCCGATCTTGTCATCGTCCCCTTTGGTTTTTGCCTTGATGGCAACGGAAAACAGCGGTTCGGGGAACGCGGTGGGCGTAACGCGGTATTTGAGCGTTTTATCGGCAAGGGATTCGTTGGTATGCGTGTCCTTGAGCTTAAGCAGGCCGCCGATGTCTCCGGTGGGAATTTCATTGGTGTCGGTGCGGTCGCGGCCGCGCAGGAAATACATATTACCCATGCGTTCGGTATTATTGCGCACCTGGTTGGTGTATTCCTGGCCGGTGGCAAGCCTGCCGTTAAAAACGCGCACAAGGTTGATTTCGCCCAGATGCTCTTCGGACAGTGTCTTGAACGCGAATGCCAGGGCGGGATTGGTCTTGCCTCCGCAGGGGACCATTTTTTTCTGGTCGCCCTCGATCACCTCAACCTCTTTGCGCGTTTCGGCAGACGGGCAGAGGTGCATGATAGTTGACAGAAGCACATCGATGCCTATGTTCTGCGTTGCCGATCCGCAGAGAAGCGGGAATATCGTGCCCGCGGCGACGCCCTTGGCAAGTCCCTGCCGCATTTCGGCATCGGTGAGTTCGCTTTTATCAAAAAAGATGTTCATCAGTTCTTCATCGCTTTCGGCGATCGATTCCATGAGCGTCTGGCGCATGGTTTTAATTTCATCGGAAAGGTTTGCCGGTATATCGATTTTTTTGCCGATGCCGTTGCCCTCACGCTGATATTCATAGGCCTGCATCCCGATCAGATCGATAATGCCTTTCAGCGCCGCGCCGGTCCCCATGGGTATGGTGAGCGGCGCGACCGAGGCGCCGAAGGATTCCTTGATGTGCGCCACGGTTTTTTCGAAGTCGACATTGTCTTTGTCGATTTTGTTGACAAAGAAAAGATGCGGCATTTTCGACGATTCAACATGACGCGACATGATTTCGGTGCCCACCTGCACGCCGACCGCGGCGTCGATGAGGATAAGCGCCGATTCAACGACGCGCAGTGCCGCGATGGCATCTCCCTGAAAGTCCAGAAAGCCGGGTATATCGAGGAAATTGATCTTGCCGTTGTCCCATTCGCAGAAGCCGGCGGCCATTGATATGGTCATTTTGCGTTCTTTTTCATCGGGGCGGGCGTCAAAAACGCTGCTGCCGTTATCGATTTTTCCCATTTTGGCGGTCCCTTTGGACGTAAAGCAGGCGGCCTCCAGAAGAGATGTCTTGCCGACGCTCTGGTGCGACAGCAGACAGACATTGCGGATTGACTTTGCATCGTACATCTTCATTCGGCCTCCCTGTGCCATTCAACCGATTCCGCTGCCGCGCATATCCCTTGTGCAGGATCGAACGGCCGGATGCTGCTGGTGAAATTGTGAAGCGAATTTGGAAACTTGAAAAATACACGATCTACAGGCAGCGAGACAATAGTGGGGGAAGTCAGAAGTCGGAAGTCAGAGGTCGGCAGTCGGAGGTCGGAAGGCGGAAAGTCAGCTTGCCGCGCCATAGCTCAGCTTTGGGAGCGAAGGCGGGACGTCGGAAAAAATGCGCAGGATGCATGATAATAGGCAAGCGCCGGCGCGATGCGAAGGGCATCATCCGCGGCCTTCCGAATTATCGGGGTCGCAGGTGACGTTGATGCCGAGGTACATGAAGGACCGGCAGGCGCGCCTTCACCTCCCCATCATGAAAGGCATGGTCCTGGTGGATCAGTTGCATTGTCCATAACAGAATGATCGCCAGCACGATTCCATACGAGAGAATTATAATGGTCATATATCCTCCCTCTGCTATGGATGAATGTTCTCTCTACTTTCAGTATAGATCCGGGGATCGTGGCAAACCGGAACGCCGGTTTCCGGAAATCGTATTATTTCTCCATCATATCATACAATTGCCGGGCATAGTCGAGATTGATCGGCACCAGTTTTTCGTATTCACGCTGGGCCTCGGTGCGTCGGGCGGTTTTCAGGTATGCCTTTCCAAGATCAAAATGGGCCTCCGCGAAATCGGGCCGCGCGGAAATCGCCTTGAGAAAACAATCGGTCGCCGCCTTGACATTATTGAATTTATCCAGATAGAGTTCACCAAGATTACGCTGCGCTTCATAATTGGCGGGATTAATGGAGATCGCATTCCGATATTGTTCGGATGCTTCAATATACTTGTGCTGTTTGGCGGCAAGAACGCCGAGATTCATGAAGGCGTTATCGTTCTGCGGATTAATGCGGATCGCCTGCTCGATGGCGTTTTGTGCCCATTCATAGCGCCCCAGGTTGGCGTATGCCAGCCCTAAAACGACATGCGCATGGTCATAATCCGGCCGCATGGTCACGGCTTTTTTGCATTCATCAACCGCCTGGTCGTTCGCCCCCGCCTGCACGTCCATCCAGCACGCAAGCGCCAGCGCTTCGGGGAATTCCGGTTTCAGACGCAGCGCCGATTCCAGCGAAGTGCGCGCTCTGGCGTAATCGCGCATATCGCCGTAAATCAATGCCAGGTTATAATGCGCGTTCGGGTCGGACGGGGACAGCTTTACAATGCGGGCGGACATCGCCGCCGCCTGCTGCAGCCGGCCGAGAAGGGAGCAGCAATAGACGGACTGGGAAAGCGCTTCCAGGAATTTTGGCGCTTTTATCACCGCTTTTTCGAAATAGCCCAGAGCGTCCTCGGCATAGCCGCCCCAGAGCAGCATGGTCCCCCTGCAATAATCCTCCTGTGCTAAAAGGCGGGGCGTATCATACCGGTTCCCCTGCCATTGCGCTAGCGTGCGCAGCGTATCCGGCTTCAGCCGGACAATGCGCTCGGAGGGAACGACAACCGAGGCCTGCCGTCCGTTGATTGCATACGACACCAGAATACCGATGACCTGGCCGTCCAGGTTCACAACAGGGCTGCCCGCGGCCGCCGGCGACACAGGGGCGGAGATGCGAAGGATGTTTCCAAAACCCGGGACATGGTCGATCGCCGACACCTGGCCGTCGGAAATGATTGTGCCGCCGGCGTTGACCATGACCGGTTCGCCAATGGGCGGCAGCGCAGTGTTGATCTTCAGCATCGCTATGGAGCTTTCCGGCAGTGCGGCGCTCAAAGAAATAATATCGGCTTCCTTGTCTTCGGCCAGCACTCCGGTGATGGGATACACCGTGCCGTTTGGGGCAACGATATCCGCCGTATACGCATCGTCAAACAGATGACGGTTGGAAACGATTGAGCCTTTCGATACTGCGCAGAACCCGGCCCCCTGATTAAATGCGGCGCCATCACGCGCAAATGTCCGGACAACCATTATGGCGAAACGGGAGGCTGCGCGTTGCGCGGCCGGCGCGGGTTTGCCTGAATCTATCGCCGGAGCCGTGGATTCGGACTGTATCGATTCTTCAAAAGGATCATAGCCGGCATGCAGGCCGGATGGCAGCGCTGCCGCCAGGATGATACCCAACAAAATCATGCGCATGGTGCGGTCTCCATCAGAATGGTATCATGCAACTGCTGCGATGTCAAGGTATCGGCCGGTCGATGATGCCGCCGCCAAGGACGACCGGGCCATCGTACAGCACCGCCGATTGTCCGCAGGTGACTGCGCGCTGCGGCTGGTCGAACAGGACCGAAAGAGCGCCGTTTTCCCGCTGCACCGCGCACAGGGCGGGTTTTTGCGCATACCGGATCTTGACGGCGGCGCGCGATGGTATGGTATCGACCAGTGCATTGAATTCGCGCAACAGCAACCCCCGGGACATCAAATGCGACTCATCGCCCACCACCACCGTCCCGGCGGCCGGATCAATCGCCACCACATACCGCGGCTTTCCCAGCGCGATACCAAGGCCTTTCCGCTGACCGATGGTAAAATTGGCGATCCCGTTATGGCTGCCCAGGCGATTGCCGTGGGTGTCGACGATCGCACCCGGCTGCGCGGTTGCTCGCAAGGCCAGCAGCCCTCGATATCCTTCATCGTTTACAAAGCATAAATCCTGGCTCTCCTCCTTGTTTGCCACCGGCAGCTTTTCATCCCGCGCCAGTGCGCGCACCTCGCTCTTCGTCAGATCTTCAAGGGGAAATCGCAGATAGGCCAGGTTCGCGCGTTTAATGCCATAGAGAAAATAGGTCTGGTCCTTCGCCGCGTCCCGGGGTGTGCGCAGCGTTATTGCGCCGGCATCGTACGCAACGCGCGCGTAATGTCCCGTGGCCAGCGCGTTGAATTCCATGGCGCGGGCTTTTGCGAGGAGCAGATCGAATTTGACGATCTGGTTGCAGCGCACGCACGGGTTGGGGGTACGGCCGGCGCCATATTCAGCAATAAACGGTTCGATAACGCCGCGGCGGAACGCCTCGCCGAAGTCCATGACATAATGCGGTATGTCAAGATGATCGCACACCGTGCGCGCGTCATGAATGCTTTGCGGACTGCAGCATTTCATGGCGGCGCCGTCGCCGGTCAATCCAAGGCACATGGTGACGCCCACGACATGGTTTCCCTGCCGCTTGAGCAGCAGGGCGGCCACCGAGGAGTCGACGCCGCCGCTCATGGCGACCATAACGCGTTCCATCAGCGCGCTGTTCCCTCGGTCGAGGAGTAAAAGAGGTCTCGCAGGCGACAACAATCACGTGCAATGTCCAGGAGCTGTTCCCGGTTGACGCTCTGCTCTCCGTCACACAAGGCGTTCGACGGATCATTGTGGGTTTCGATAAGCAGCCCGTCGGCCCCGGCCGCGACCGCCGCCATGCTCACGGGATATACGCTCGAACGATACCCGGTGGAATGCGACGGATCGAAAATCACCGGCAGGTTGGACTCCTTTTTTAAAACGGCGATGGCGCCGACATCCGGCGTGTAACGCTGGAATTTCTCCTCTTCAAAGGTGCGGATGCCGCGCAGGCACAGGATCACGTTCGGGTTGCCGTTGGCGACAAGATATTCGGCGGCCAGGAGAAAATCCCGGATGGTCGATGAATCGCCGCGCTTGAGCAGGAGCGGCGTTTTTTTATCTTTAGTCAATATTGCCAGTTCCTGCAGAAAGCCGTAGGATTTCATGTTGCGCGCGCCCACCTGGACGATGTCGGCGTATTCGAGGACATTTTCCAGCACCGTGCGTTTTTCAACCGTGCCATCGTCGCGCACATGACGGTGCAGGCCGGTCGCCTCGGTGACGATTTTAAGACCGAACCTTTCGCGGGCGCGCGCAAGCAGCATGAGCCCTTCAAGTCCCATGCCCTGAAAGCTGTAGGGCGATGTCCGCGGCTTGTAGGCGCCGCCGCGCATGATTTTAATGCCCATGCCGGCCACATATCCGGCGATCGTCATGACCTGAGTTTCGGTCTCCAGAGAACAAGGGCCGGCCATGCAGACCAGTTCACCTGCGCCCACGGAAACATCGCCCACGCGTATCAAACGGGTGGCCGCGGAAAATTCCCGCGAAACCATCTTATACGGTTTGGAGATGCGGAAGACCTTATCGACGCCGTCAAGTTCGGCGAAGTAGCTTTCTTCCACGCCGGAAAGATCGCCGAGAACGCCGATCACGTCGATCCCGGTCGATCCGTGGATGATCTGATAATTGAACCCGCGCGCCGTAATGCGGTCGAGAACGATGCGCGAGTCGTCCGGCGTCGCGTTTTTAGACATGTGGATGATCATGAATCGGTCCTCCCGATGTCGGTTTGATGATTCTAAAATATTTCCCGTCCAACCCGCCTAATGATATAATGGGAGAGAAACCGGATGTAATCCCATGCCCGATTGGACATCCCGCCTTGAATCGCTCTACCATGAGCTGCCGGAAGTCGCCTGCCAAGGCTGCGGCTTTTGCTGTGTCTCCCCCACGATCACCCTGGCCGAATTCATCCACCACCTACGACATGCCCTGCGCGCGCTTCCACGCGCGGAATTGATGTCGCGCATAACCGCCGCGCCGGAACTTCATCCGGAGCACGAAGGCAACCTCCGGTGCGCATGGCTTGACGGATCACGATGCGCCGTGCATGCGGGCCGCAGCGCGTCGTGCCGTATATTCGGCGTTCCATCGCTTGCAAGCCTGGGCGTTTCCGACCTTGTCCAATGCAAAAACAACATCACGGTGACCTTTGGTGACGGCAGCGCCGGCTTCATCACGAAATGGATCGAACGTCTGTTCGACATCAACCGCGAGTTGTATGCCTTTGACGTTGAGCCGTACTTTATCCGCGGACTTAACCTGGAATGCTGGCTCGACATCTATTTCGATACGACGCTCGATTTTGATGTTTTTGCCGATATCCGGCGCCATATGCGAAAGGCCGCGGACCTGGACTTCTGCGCCCGCGAGTATCGGCCTAAAACGGGAATACGGGAGAAGATCGACAAGATCAGCGTGCTTTCCGCCATGATGGGCATGGGTGACCGCGAGACAATGCGGGGGCTGGTGCGGTCGATCCGGGACGAGTATCCCGTTACCGGCACCTGGTTTGTGGAAGAGGCAAACGCCTATCTGCGGGAAATGGAAAAGGCGGACCGCTCCGAATGATACTTTCCGTCAAGCGCTCGGACGCACCGTATTGAACAGCTTTGCCGCGCCTGCCCGCCGCCCGCGGCCCCGGAGATCGACCAGTTTTTCATGCAAACGCCGCGCCTGCAGCACAAACGCCTCCAGATTGGCCTCAATCAATTGCGGGAAAGGGCTGCCGTCGGTTTCAATTGATAAAAACGGAAAGGTGTCGATATCCGCGAACAGGTGCGCCTTTTCGTCCCATCCGGGCATGCGTGCCTTGCCGCGCACATTCATCTCCTTTTTCAGGATCGCCTCGGCCACGCGCGAAGGCATGCAGCCGAAAGGGCCGATGGATATGATGCCGCAGGACTCTTCCAGAATTTCGCGCAGGGAAAGGCCAACCGTAAGCACGCATTCGCCGCGAAAATTCACGTTGATCAGATGCTTCACGCCGTCGATGGTCCTGGCCACATCGATCATTTCCAAACGATAGACGCCGCATCCGGCAAGGATGTTTTTTATGCGCCGTTCCCACCACTCCTGGGCAAAGACCGTGATTTTCATCCTGACCTGTTCGCCCAGCGGGAACTGTGTCTCTCCATGGCCGTTGTGGATGACATAATTCGCGTAGCAAAGGTATTCGCCCACGGGCGCCACTTTGACCATGAAGCCTTTGTCTTCGAGATAATCGACGATGTTTTTGCGCGAAAATTCTTCTCGCCGCACGAAAATTTCGCCGACCAGTGAAACAACCGGCACGTCATGCGGCTTTTTTGCCAGCGGAACCAGCGATAGCCGGCGCGCGCAATTCGAAAGCAGGGAAGTCAGGCGCATGGAGAGGGTGCCTTCGAAATACCGGATTATTTCCCGATAGCATTCATCGACCAGACGCAGCGCAGCGCCGCGATCGGCCGCCGCAACCGACAGCATGCTGCGGATATCACCGAACGCATCTGAAATCACGATCGATTGCCAGGCGCGCAGCACAGCGCGTTTGCCCATGCCGCCATAGCTGTTTTCGTCGGACATGGGCAGGACCGCAACATTTGAAAAGCCGTTGCGCGCGATCATGAGCTCCAGACCGTGGCAATATTGTCCGAGCCGGCACGGACCGCCCCCCGTGGCCATGAAGAACAGCGTTACTTTTTGGGGGTCCTGCTTTATTTTCAGGTATTCCAGCAGCGACCCGGAGGTAATGATATAGGGCAGGCATTCTTTACAGCTTGTATTTTTGCGCCCGGTAAGCAGGACTTCTTTATCAGGGATTGGAAGCGCCCGGGCATTGATGCCGATGCCGCGCAGGACCGCGGCCAGTCCCTGGGCGCCGTACTGCCCCATGGAAGGCACCATCACTTCGACCCGCGGATCGCGCAGGCCGTATTTGACGCCCTGCGATGAGATAGCGTAAATTTCTTTCCCTTCGCATACGACCTGCGCCTGACAATACGGGGCGCCGGTCGCCGGGGCGGACCGCGCGATAGAGCGGCGATAGCGTGTTATGATATCAAACGCCGCCTCTATTCGTGTGTCAATGCCGGCATCGGCCGTATGCTGATCGAGCTCAAGCGTCAACGACGGCTTCTCCCCCATCAGACTGCGAAAATAGGTCAGAATGAATGAATCCGGTCCGCAGGAAAAATTGGTAATGAAGAAGCCGAAAAGGTTCCGGCGCTCTTTGACAAACTGCGCCGCCTTCATCATTTTCTGGCCCATGGCCCAGAACATTTTGCCATGCACCGGCTGTTCGTCGGCTGGCAGCATATCGTGCGGAATGATCATATAGCCGCGCGATGCCGTCTTATGCGGTATTCCCATATTCGTGTCCGCGGCAAACGAATTATAGGGCCTGCCGAACAGGACAATGCCGAACGTCTCGGGATGTTCATCAAGCAAGTTGAGGGCCTGTATGCCGATGCGGCGGAGCTCTTTTTCGTATTCGACCTGGCGGCGGCATGCGGTTATAAAGGCATGCCGTGTTTTCTTTTCGGGAATACCCATGCCCGCGGCCATGGTCACGAACTCCCGCAGGGCCCGCAGGTAACCGCCGTCCATGCGAAGCACCGGCGAAAGCAGCACCGTGGTCGAGGATTCGAGTTCCTTGCGAAATGTGGTGCGCAGGTAATACGGTTCTCCCTGCACGAAAACGCAGGTCCTGCTCCAGGTGGGCACATGCGGCACCGGCAACTGCGAGACTTGCGGCAGGAACAGGTAATCGAGGTTTTTCTTGAGCAGATTGAGAAAAGCGCCGTGCGATATTTCCGCGGGAAGACAGAACGCCGATTCCGTGCGCGTGATGCCTTCGGGATCGATTTCATCCGACAGGATGACCTTGAACCCCAATTCCGAAAAGAAAGCCGAATACAGCGGAAACAGCGTATACGTCAAAAACGAACGGCACAGCCCCACGGTGCGCGGCGCCCGGTCGTCCATCGCGGGATCAAAGCGGTCCGCATGCCCGTATTTCTCAAACAGCAATCGTTGACGCACGGCAACAAGGTCCAGTTTTTCCAGGTCGACGGTCCGCTTGAACCGCAGGTTATAATATTTGTCGCACGCGCCGCCAAAAGAGTACAGCGCGGAGGCGATGCGGATACGGGAGATGGCGCACTTCCGGTCGCATTGTTCCCTGCCGCCGGCGCAGGTGAACTCGCCCTCCTTTATCGCCTCCCGTCCGGCAAGCTCCGCGAGATCGAAGGACGCCGGCCTGGCAACCCCCAGTTCGATGCGGTTCTGTGTTTCGAGCGCAACACCATAGGCGCCCATCAGTCCTGGTTCCGGCGGCACGACAATGGGCATCCGCATGAGCGAGGCCATTGCCGCGGGCACGGCGCGATTATAGCAGACGCCGCCCTGCATGTAAATCTTCTTCCCCACCGGCCGGGAGCCTTTGACGCGATTGACATAGTTCAGGCAGATCGAGTATACGAGCCCGGCAAGAATATCATTGCGGCCGATGCCCTCCTGCGCGGCGCGCTTGATGTCGCTGGAAATAAACGCCGCGCATTGATCGGTAAAGTTGGGCGGCGCTTTTCCCTGCAGCGCGAATTCTCCTATCTCTTCCGTTTTTACATTCAGTGATTCATGCGCCGATTCCTCCAGAAACGAACCGGTGCCTGCGCTGCATGCCTCATTCATGGCATAATCCGACGGCACGCCGCCGGTAAGGAAGGTATATTTGGCGTCCTGGCCGCCAATTTCAAAAATGGTGTCCACGTCGTTATCGAAATACGCCGCGGCGGTCGCGTGCGCGATGATTTCGTTGATGATATTTTCGGTCAACGCGTGCAGCGCCGCGATCTGTCGGCCGGAACCGGTCACGCCAAGCCCCGTGATCCGCACCGGACAATCACCGATCTGCCGGAGGATCGCCGCATAGCAATTGCGCGATGCCTCGACCGGATTGCCGTTTGTCCTCAGATAAACGGAGGCGACCATGGCACGATCGCCGGTGCGGACAAGGACCGCCTTGGTGGTGGTGGAGCCCACGTCCAGTCCCAGTATGCATTGGTCGTCCGGTTGGACCGTGCCGCGTTTCATGCTCTTGAATTCGACCAGCGAGGCCGCATCGCAAAGCGGAGCGTGCGTACCGAAAGAATGGCCGGCGCCGGCAACGATCTCCTCGATGTTTTCCGGCAGAGGCAGGCATGGATTAGAAGCCGCGAATAGTGCAGCGCCATAGGCTTCAAACGCTGCGGACTGCTGGGGGGTTTCAAGCCCCGGGATCCGCTCGCGCAGAAGGGTGACCATGGCGCTGTTAAGCGATCCGCCGCCGATTATAGCTGCCCTGGCGCACGGCATGTCTTTGATCAGATCGGCAATTTTATCCGCCATCATCCGGCACAGCCCCGCGGCGATATTGGAGCGGGGTTCACCCTTGTTAAGCGCATGCGTACAATCGCTCTTGCAAAACACACTGCAGCGACCGGCAATTTTATGCGGCGTACCGCTATGCGCCTGGGCCACTGCCTCTTCTAAACTCATACCCATGCGGCGAATCTGCTGCATGAAGAATTCGCCGGTTCCGGAAGCGCATTTATTGCCCGAAAGCACGGAAATGATGCCGCCGTTGCGGCCAATCGTATATACCAGCTGGGTTTCGCCGCCGGCACTGATCACGGTGTCCGGAAATGCGTCATTACCATATTCCTGGCGCAAAGCATACTCAATGGCTTCCGGCTCTGCAATAGAGGTACAGCGAACATTGGTGCGAAAATTGCGGCCGGTAACGGCCATGGCATCGATATCAAGAAGGTCTATATCATTGAGAAAATCGATGAAAACGCGGCTGGGATTGCCCTCATGCGGGATGCGCCATAATTGCAGAACAGAAACAACGCCGTCGTCGGCCATAATGGAAACGGCCTGCAGGGTCGTTGCGCCAAAGCAGATTCCCAGTGTTTTCATAGCGCGAACATTCCTCTAGGCAAAACCATGCCGGCTTTCTCAGGGCATTATCGGCTGGGAGCTGCTGATGTCAATAATTTCGCTTGAGCGGATTCAAGAATGAAATCTCGAATATAGGAGCTCGCATGAAGTATTTCAATACCGATAATTTCTCCTTTATCATTCATTTCGGCAGTGATATTCGGGCTGAGCTCCACGCTTCCAGCCTCACGCCCTTCCGAAATTTCCAGATGCAAGACATCATCATCTTTAAAGTAGACCATTTTATTTGTTTGCATAAGCAAACCTTCCACCGTATCCTTGTCGCTGCGTTTTCGGCCACGATCTTCTCCATTACCTGATAGAGAATATACCGGATTTCCACCAGCTGATTCAATGATTCGGACTTTTTCCGCCGGTTTTCCCGCACCGACGTATTTTATGGCTGAACCCCAAGGGAGCGCACCATGTCGTATTATGATCCCTCCAACCCCCGGTCCGTTGAGAAATACTCGTCCGCCACCACCCTTTCGGACATGGAGGTCTTCATTTTCCCGGAAATCATGTATGCTCTGGTCCTGGCCAATATAATGTCGCCGCGGTCCTGGGCCTGGCGATCTGACCCATGGTTCGATTCCATGGGAAAGCTAAATGCGTATCGGAAAATCCTGCGCGTAAAACAGTACATCATGGACCACTTCGCCTTTAATCTTGACCTCGATACCTGGGGGCTGACCACCAAACAGCGCGAAATGTCACGGTTCTCCGCATTTATCGATGAGGCCACCCTGGCGCAGAGCAATGCATTGTTCGGCTATGAGGGCGATAAGTACTACTTCGATATCGATATCCGCAGGCACTTCGGACTTGATAAATACACTTCCGACATCATCCCGTATTGGAAGACCGAGACCATTGAGGCCATGGAGGCGTTCCGCTTCAAACCAGGATATCCCGCGGGCGCAGGGGAATGCGTCTCCCTCTCCACGCTCTACGCATCGGCGCTTTTCGTTGCTGCCGGAATACCGCTTGACGATATTTATCTCATGGCAACGCCGCTCCATTCGCAAAATTTCGTGGACATCAACGACGGCATCATTACCAATAACCGCCGCATTGTCACCAAGGGCATGTGGTTTAACGGCACGGAAATTTCGGCCAAGGCCCAGCGCGCGATCCTTAATGAGCGCGTCACCATTGTCATGGACAATACCGGCTGGATCCACACCGTCTATCCGCACGCGACCATGGACCAGGTCCGGTACCGGGCATTCTGCGAAAAGTTGCGGGGCTACCTGAAGACCGACATCACCTTTGAAATCCTGGCGAATTTCCTGCGGGCGAATTCGCGCCTGCAACGCTGCTTCCAGTTCATGCACAGCGTCTCCGGCAAGCCCCGCTATATCGAGGCGGAAAAGGTCTACCACTACGAGCATAACTACAAATTCAAGGCAAGCGACT
>Ga0315289_10007891_pt1 | contig 15440 bp, 20 predicted proteins | sample YL17G11_40_MG_FD_203452 | JGI IMG/M metagenome (GOLD analysis project Ga0315289, IMG submission 203452) | Sediment microbial communities from Yellowstone Lake, YNP, Wyoming, USA - YL17G11_40 | ecosystem: Environmental > Aquatic > Freshwater > Lake > Sediment | place: USA: Wyoming | collected... | reverse complement strand
GAAGTTGCGGATGGTTTTTTCTTCGATGTCGATTATGCGGGTGTCCGGGGGCAGCCAGGTAAATAATTGGTGCAGGTTGAGGGTAAATATCTTAATGGTGTGAGGGGATTTGCCTTCGAGCGTTATGCGTTCGATAAACCTCTTGGTTAGCTCGGCGCCGAGCTCGCTGGGGTTATACGGCGGTGTCAGGACATTTGACATTTTTCCCTCTTTTTTCTTTCAGGTAGTCTTGAAGGATCTGGTTGGTGTCGAATCCCTTTTCCGAGGTTTCGTGGTGGATCCTTACCAGGCAGGGAACGCATAGGGGGATGGTGAAGGTGTGATCGATCTCGTTGGAGCACCAGATACAGATGCGGATGTCATCTGATCTTTTGCGTGGTGTCATGGTAGCGCCGCGTAGAGTTGGGGGAGCCGGTCGATGAGGTAAAAGTGGGGCCATGCTCTGGCTCGATAGATCCCCGGGTGGCCTCTATATTTAAGAAAATATGCTTTTGCCATGGCGCGGTACATGTTTCGTACCGGTTCCGGCAGGATCTTTACTTCCTGCATTGCTTGTTTCATGACGTTTTGCACAACCTGTAGTTGAGAGCCTGGGGCGCCGATGTTGCGGAAGTATTTGTAATGGTACTGGTATACTTTGTTTCTTTTAGTGCCGTAGAAGCCGTTGCCGCGCTGTACTCTCCAGATCGAATTTTTGGCGATGTGGGCGCGGACGGTAGCGCCCAGGATAATGCGTGTGCGGCAGCGCTTGTCATAGAAGCGAAGCCTGCCGGGGGCGATAAGGTCTGGCTCTTTTCCGCCTACCCAGCTGGCCCCTACTCTCATTTGACCGCATTTTGGCATTATGATTTGTTCCTATGCTTGAGCGAGAACGGCGGCGCGTATGTAGCGGGCTGCGCCGCCCGGGTTGTATATCCGGACCCAGAAATCTGATTCCCTGATCTGGAAACACACACCGAGGTTGATGGCGTCGCCGTCCCAGTAATTCCAGCCGGAGTCTTTGCGTAGAATTGATACGCCAAAGGGGAGGTGGCTTAGGCTCATGTTAAACCATGGTGTCCAGTAACTTGCAGGTATCAAGCCGGTGTCGACGGTGGTGATGTAGTAGTTGCGGACTGAGAATGCCATGAGGTTGTAACACAGCGAGTTGTTGCTGATCGGTATTTGATTGGCAGAGTTGCCGGCTGAGTATGTGTCTAAAGTAGCTGCATTGATCCCGAGTGAGTCATGAACAGCTTTGGTGTGTCTAGAAGAATTATAATATTGAGTGTGGTCGTCATCGGAAAGGCCGGAAAGAGAACCGTGGTCGAGGCCGAGGTTGTCGTGTAGAGTTTTGGTGTGCCTGGTGGCGTTGTAATATTGGGTGTGGTCATCATCGCTCTTACCTGATAGGGTTCCATGATCCAGTCCGAGGTTGTCGTGCAGGGTTTTGGTGTGCCTGGTGGAGTTGTAATATTGGGTATGGTCGTCATCACCCAGGCCGGAGAGCAGGTGATGGTCTTTGGTGGTGAGGTCTCCAATAGAGCCGGATTTGAGCAGCAGCGCTTCGAGGCGGGCGCGGACGGAAGCGAAGGTGCCTTTGGGAAGCGTTCCGAGTTCGGTCATGATGGCTCTTATTTCTTTATTATATTGATTGTGGTACCTGGCCCAGTACATATCGAGGTCATCGAAGATGATCTTGAAATCATCCTGGCTGGGAATGGACGTAGGATAAACAGGTGGGGTGTAAGTCATAGCGTTATGGTGGGTTGTGCCATGGGAGCTGGTTTTGTATGGGGCCTAATGTAGTCGGGGGGATCGACCGGATCATTTTTGTCAAACGGTACTGGCTCTGGCGAGCGTTTTTAGCCTGGTAAAAAAGCATGATAGTGATGAGCATGGCGATCACCGATAAAACGATGAAAGAGATCATGGCGATATCTAAAAACTTTTCTATAGCTGATATTTTCATGGCCGGTTGATCTCTGCCGGCGGGATCGGCGGGACGCGCGGAGCCGCCGCGATATTAGAACCAGCGCTGCCGATCTTCTCTATGTACTCCTGAAGTATTTGTTCGCTGATATTCATGAAGAGGAACGAGAAGACCCAGGGTAAGACTTTATCCTGTAGATACTGGTCGGTGATGCCGAGGCCGAAGCTGTTCAAGCGGGCGCAAATGTCGGCGAGCAGGGATTTGAAATCTTTGCCGTCTTTCTGGTATAGGGAGATCAGGGCAAGGGTCGGGTTAATCAGTCTGTTTCTTGGTTCTGCCATATTTTGCCTCCTTTTTTAATTTAGAAATCGGTGCGAACTGTGGGCACGGTGTGTGTGGCGGAATGCCGCAATGCCGGTATGGGCGCCGCACCAGGTGTTGACAGAGCAAACACTTTTTATGATCCCATGCAGGCATAGAGCAGCACCCTCATATAGTAGGCCGATCCTGACCAGTTGTAAAGTTTAAAGTTCAGGTTGTTCCAGGCGGCGTAGCTGTTTTTTGTGTAGGTCGGATCGTTGCCGGCGTAGCCATCGGAGTAGATATATTCTTCCGGTTGGCCGGTCGGGTCGGTGTTTGAGGTCTGCATTTGAGCGAACTCGGGTCTAAAACCGAGGCTGTGAATGATGGGCCCGGTGTTGTCGCCGGAATTGATGTGGTACCAGGCTGATGTGAATACCAGAACGTAAACCGGGTAGCCGCGGAGGAATAGATCGTTGGCAAAAATATTAGCACCGTCGGCGTCGGCGCCTTTTGCGAAGTAGAATCCGCTGATATTGCGGCCATGGCCGAACTTGACGGTGGCGCTGCTATCGAGGATGTCGTAGAAGCCAGTTAGAAACTTTGAGTATTCCGCGGCGGATAGTTTTTTGTATGATGTTCCCTGGGGAATGTTATCCATGGATGGAGATCCGCCAAAGGCATTCCATAGTGAGTCAACGTGAGAAGCCTGTGTAGCTGATAATTTGATATAGCTTGTTCCCTGGGGGATGTTATCCATGGACGGTGAAGCGCCGAAAGCATTCCAGATCGAATTGAGGTTCCCGGCCTGTGCCGCGGTCAATTTGATAAAGTTCGTGCCCTGGCCGATGTAGTCGATGGTGATATTGGGGTGGGGGTTGAGCTCTGTGCGGTGGGCAGATGTAAGGTAATCCAAAATTATGCCGGAGATAGCGCCCTGTAATTGGTTTAGAAGATTGTCGTAGTAGAGGCCGATATTATTTTGAAGCTCATCCCAATCCGTTTCGTGGTAGGTTTTGCCTTCATAGAATTTTTTTCGTATAAATGACATTTAACGCAGCCTGGTTTTTTTATACATTCCCGGGTAATTAAAAGCCTTGTCGTAAAGCTCGTGAATTATTTTTTGGAAGATCGGCAGCGGTTGGTTGCGAGCTGAGAGCCATCTGCCAAGCGTGCGGTTGTCGACGCCGATGTAAGAGGCAAGGGAGCCGTGTGGAAGTTTTTGTTTGAGCCGGGCTAATTTGTGTTGTAGTGTCATGATCATCTATTATAGGGCAGGTGTCCTATTCTTGTCAAGCGGTATTTTGATTTTGGGTCCATGTTTAATTTTGAAAAGAAGATTAGAAAAAAAAAGACCGGTTTCGATTTAGAAGCAAGATGATAATGTTCCGGCATTATCATCTTGGCAGGCAGGGAACAAACCGATGCGCGGTCATGATCATTGCCATCCGAGCTTGTGCATGGTTTTTGTGCCGATGGGTGTAATGCCGATCTTAGCCAGGCCGATGATAAATTCAGATTTCCGGTTGTAGGGAAGCCCCGGGATTTCCGGGGGTTCGCGGCAGGGATATCCGGTGAGGAGATTGAGCTTTATAAATGGGTTGGTTTTGGTCCAGGGTTGGGGCATACGGAAAACCGACCATATTTTTTTAGCTGATTCAGAAAGATCATTCCAGACTATAATGCAGGCTGAAAAGCGCTTGCGCTGGTAGACCTGGCGGGAGGTTTGGCGGTTGGTTGGTTCGGAATAAAGCTTTACGTATTGAGCTGCTTTATTTTTAGCGAAGGTTAAGGCTTTGGCGAAGCTGCCAGAGGCGGCTGCTGAGAGTAGAGGGATCGAGAGTTTAGCCATGTTAATTTGCCTGTTATTGCCTGTAGAGTTATATTTTTGTAATGCTTATGAATTTAGAAATATCGTCGGTGTCCCCGGTTGAAGAAGCACCGGAGCTATCTTTCCAGCTGCCGCCGAGCGCGAGAGCCCTGATTTTGATATCCCAGGCTCCTGGCGTTGGCGGCGAGAAGTGGGTGCCTGATTTAGCCATGTTGATATTGGTCATTAAAGCTGCAAAAGGATCATTTCCGGTTCTGCCCCAGACTTGAAATTCTACCGCATCTTTGTTGTTTTGCCAAGAGAGAAAAGGGTTGGTGGCTGGGTTTGTATCTGTAAAATAAGCTGCGAAGGGAGCCGGGGGAAGGAAACGCCGCAGATCGTACCAGAGAAAGTGGTAAGTGCCGCCGAAGTCATATTGGAGATGGGTGGGCCAGAGCGGGTCGCCGCCTTCGAAGATGTAGCCGAGGATCATTTCCTGGTGGGAGGTGTTGGCGTGTGAAAACTGGTAAAAGGGTTTGAAGTATTTATTTTGCGGGTCTACATCGGCTATGGCGTGTATGTTGGCGAATGTTCCCAGATCGTCGTAGCCGTTGCCGTCGTAGAGAATAGATATCGGAGTGGTGACCGGGCGGGCGTAGATTATAAATTGAGTGAGTTCCGGCCAGGCGTAAAATAAGTTCCAGCCTTGGTAGAGCCGGTAGTAGTATTGTTGTTCGTAAGTGGTTGGGTTAAAGCAGGATAGGAGGTGTGTTTCTGTCATCAGGGATAGGTGTTTTAGTTGGGCCGTGTCCATTACACCGCAGATTTTAACCGGAAGCTTAGGGGGTGATTGGGAGCTGTAATTGAAGTACCTGGGGAGTTTACCGCGGTGAATGTAAGCGGATTCAAGTGTTCCATTGTCGTGTAGGGCTTGAAGGTATGGGGGAACGTCAATAAGGGCAGTCGGGGAACCGATGGCGTGGTGGGAAAGGATCGAACGTGGTGGCATATTAGCGGGGCCGGTTGGGTCGATATATCCGGCGTTGACAATGCCGTCTGTAAAGAATCTGGTGGGAAGTAAACCGAACATGACGGTACCGCCGACGCTCTGTCCGATCCACTGGGCTTGTTGCTGGTCGGTGATATTAAGAACGGCTGCAATGATGGCAGGGATATCTTCAAAAACGAGATCATCGAAGGTTGCGGTAAATATATCGTCTTCGGTTACGATGGCAGTTTGGAGTGAGCAAATGTCTGAGGATTGGAAGTAAGTGTCGAGTTGGTTGTAGGTCAATTCATCATCGGTGACCATGTACCAGTAGTACCAGTTTGCCCAGGAGTAGCCATGGTCGACCAAGTAATTAAAGAAAGAGCCGCCGCTGTAGTCCAGAGCTTGTTCCCATTCAATTATCCAGACATCTCTGCCGCGGTTGGCGAGAAAGCGGGCGAGAGAGTGCAGCTCGCCGTCGAGGTTGTAGTCCATGTGGAAGCGGTTAGTGAACATACCGTGAGCCAGGATGACTGGGATCTTTGAGTCATTTGGTCCGGCGCCGTTCATGCGCCAGAGTGGCAGCCAGTTATGTTCTGTGCCGCCGTGGATGGTGAAAACTGGGAGCAGGCAAACAAGCAGCGGCTCGTTGTGCCAGCATTTTTGTTGGGTGAGCACCCAGTGGTCGGGGTAGTTATCGGTGTGGTTGTCGTTGTCGAAAGCGTGGGTGCTGGTGGGGATTTGAATTTGTGGCATGGTGGTTTGGATTTAGAAGTTGATCATAAGAGCTTATTCTGAAAAGGAAATGTATTCGGTATTTAGGATGGTGTTGCCTTTGTCTATAAGCGGAAATCCGGTACAGATGGACTGTTGTGCGAGAGGGTCTTGCAGGGAAGCTCTGGGGTATGTGGCAGAAACGAGAAGTGTCATAGTGGAATCGTAAAGAAAAAAGTTGACGTCTGTGGCTGTGAATTGAAGTTTTATGGTGAAGGTGTCTGAGCTAGATCCCACATATGCGGGATACGCATTTTCTGTCCATGTTTCGGATGAACCGTCGTAGTAGTTTTGAGTCGGTCCAGGAGCGATGGCTACGAACAGAAAGTAAAATTGGGCTGGTGTGGTCATTATTAAAATGCCGGCATTGAACATAGCTGGCGCGTCAGGTTGGCTGATGGGGAGCAGGGGAAGGACCGAGGAGAAGTAAGGGGCGGCTAGAAGAATGAATCTTTGGTACAGCCGGGTTGGGGATGAGAAGCGTTGAATGATGGTAAATGTTGATGGAAGCGGTTTTGAGGATGTAATGTAAGCGTTGTAGGTGTCTTCCGGAGTGGTGTCGATAATGAGGGCCTGGGTTGCTGAATCCGATTTAATAGAGGATTCGCCGAGAATGTTGGCTGTGAGCGAATTTCTGCATCCGAGCGTATCGCCATTGTTAAAGGTGTAGTCTGTGGAGAAAGTTGACTCGGCCATGAGAATGGTGCCGTCTGGGAGCCGCCAAATTTCTTGGTCTGATAATTTCTTTTTCATGTATTGGCTGAGGAAGGCGTAGTAGCCTACTCTACCGGCGCTGTCGTGGTATGCTCTCCATAGCTCTTTTTCGTTTTCGGATAAACCCTGCCAGGCTAAAACGCCGCGGCTGTTCCAGTAGCGGATATTCATTTGAGATATAGAGTGGCGATCGGTGGGCGTGCGGTAGCCCCGGACCAGATTTTTACCTTTGCGGTGTTGAAAGGTGAGCGCTTTCGCCAGCGATTTCTGGGCGGAGGCTGAGAGTAGGGGCATAAATACTTTTGCCATTGGGTTGTCTCCTTTTTTGGTTTGAGTTTAGATGTTTAATTATGGTGTGGTGGAAAAGGGATGTCAAGCGGTAGATAGCCGGGGGAAAGCTGGTGTTGGCAGGGGGAATGTAGCAGGGGTATGCGAAAAAGAGTTTGCCGGATCAATGGCGCGCCAGAAGCCGAGCTTTTTAACGCGAACCCGGAAGTGTAGATGTTTGCCGGTAGAGTGGCCGGTGTTGCCCATCTCTGCAATGGTGGTGCCGTAATCAACGAGCTGATATTGTTTGACCAGGCGTTTAGCCAGGTGAAAGTAATCAATGAGGATGATGCCCGATTCTGTTTTACATTGCTGGGTGAGGAAGATGCCAGCTGATAGATTGTAACCGGTGGTTAGGATCATCCCGGGGTGGGCTGCGAAGATCCGTTGACGCAGGTTGGCGAATTGGGGCAGGGGAGCAAAGTCAATGCCGTCATGCCAGGTGAGGCCAAATAATTCAGTTAGCCAGAGGGGGTATTTTCCAAATCGAAGCGTGATAACACATTGATCGCTGACCGGTTTTTGTAAGATCATATCTGGTAGTGATGGTAGCATGGGGGTGTAGAAAGTGTCAAGCGATAGTTGTTTTTGGTTAGAGAAGTAAGGGATTCCGGCAGATGGCGGTAGGTGTGGTGGGGGGGGGCCGGAATCCCTTGACTGGTAAGGGTTACAGAGGCATGGGTTTGGGGGATAGCGCGTGCTATCCCCGTGAATGGGTGTTTTTGGGGTGTGTGCTATAGATGGAAATGCGACAAACTTTATGAAAATTTGATGATGGCTTTTTTTTGGTTTGATGATGATATTTTTTGCTGGCGTGGGTGAAAAAATGTAAGGTTGGGCGTAGGGTGATTGTATGTAAAAAAATTAGGATTGTTGTGGGTTTTGTGGGTGGTTTCAGGGGAGGTTTCTTTTGGGCGTGGGATTAGATTTCTGGTGGGGATAGCTGTTTGATGGTTAGAGGTTGGGTGGATTCGAGATAACGATCATGGCTGGCAGATGATGGAATGCAGTTCCGGCTTAGAATTTTGGATTTCCCGCGCCTACATTACCACCGCCGCATGTTGACATAAGTTTACTTATGTCAATCCACAGAGGACGAGGAGGGATGAAATCTATTGATGTTTCTTTTTCCGTGTGTCGCATAATAGATATTATGCGAGGGAGGAGGCAGGCAGCGCCCGTAAAATCATATCGACGAAGCACCGTAGCGCTGCCTGCCGACGACCGAACACACGGGAAAAAGATACATTAAAATTTTTCATCCCGACGAGCATGTGGCGGTGGCAGTATAGAATGATGGGCGCTCCGGTTCGGGTGCTGGACGGATGATAGATAAGCTGGCGTCGCTGCCGAAAGTGCACGCCGGCGGCGTGCGCTGAGGCAGCCCGATAAAACAGAGTCATCTCTTTTTTTTCTATATTCCGGATGGGTGGGAAAGATAATATATACACCGGAAGACCCTTCGTAATCTCCCAAGCATACATTGGGGACTAAACCCTACGGGGTGGGGACATTAAAGGGGTGGGGTGGGGTGTGGGGGCCTGGTTTTGATGTATTCTTTTTTTTTGCGACGATGGGTTGTTGTTAATTGATGGGTGAAGCGCCGGGGTTGGCTTTAGGTTTTTGTTTTGTGTGGAGGGTGAGTGCTTGGCCTGGGTGGTTGTGGTTTTGGTTTTGTAGGGATCATTTATTTGGTGAGGCTGCGGGCTGGTTTGGTGTGGTTCTTTTTTTGTGGTGGGGTGGTTGTGGTTTTTTTTCTGCGGTCGTTCTTTTTTGTTTTTGTGATCGATGTGGGTTGGCTTGCTTTGTGTTTGTTGTTGTTGTTGTTGTTGTTGTGTGTGTTAATGATTGATGAAGTTTTCGTGTAAGGATCTTGAAAAAAAGGTCGTTGTGGGTTGGCTCGGAAAGCATGCTTTTTTGGTTCGAAAAAATTTTGCCGTTTTTGGGAAGGAAATCTTATATCTACAATAATGTAGATTTATATTCTATGGTGCCCCCCTGTCGGGAAGTGCAAAAAAAAAGTCCTGATGCTTTGATTTTTGCCAGCCCGAAGAGGGCTTTGCCCCCCGCCGTGGTAAAACACGGCGTGCACTTCCCTACTTATTTAACGACGCTCGGATGTTCGGGCACGTCGGGGAGCCGTTACCGGCTGGCACCCTATCTGACGCGATTGTAGGCTGCGCAGTATAAATCTCGCCTTTTGGGTTGGTTTTTAGCTGGTATGCTTTGAGTTTAGAACCAGCTGTTTGTAATTCTAATGTGAAATTGTGCATATTTTTTTTGTTGTTCAGGTTATTGAGAGATGTGCCCGATCACCAGAGGGAAGGCTGGTAATCGAGCCCATTCCTGGGTGCCCGAACATCAGGAGCTAATGGTACAGTGGCAGGGTTGTATTTGTCAAGCGATATTTTTGGTGCTATGCTTTGTGAAGCGTGATCCTACTTGATGAGAGATATTTTCCGGTTGTGATGGGTTTAGTAGACGCCGCTGTACAGAGTGTGCATGTGGCTATGTTTAAAATAGATCTCGTGGGTGTGAGAGGGTCTGGGGTTGTAGCGCAGTTGTTAGATGGGTTGAGGCGAGCGGCTGGCAGGGGTGTTGAAACAAAGGTATTGATGGATTGTATTTTGCCGCTGCGCGGGAGGGCTGCGAACAATGCGGGGGTTGGCCGGTGGCTGCAGGGGAAAGGTATTCCGGTCCGGTATCTGTCCAGGAATCGTTGTGAACATGCCAAGCTGGTGTTGGTTGATGAAAAGCATTTTGTTTTCGGGTCTCATAACTGGACGACAAATTCCCTGACTAGAAATTTTGAGGTAAGCTGTTATCTGACCGATAGCGAAATAGTGGAGGGGATAGAGAAGGTATTCAGGGAGCAATTCGATAGGGCAGTAGATTTTGTGAATTTAGGAACCGGCGAAGGAAAAGAGGGCTGAGGCGTGGAAGTAAAACCGTGGCAGTGGAAGAAGTATTGTCGTGGGACGATATCTCTTTGTATGATCATGAAAGATGAGGAGCGTTTTCTTGAGCGGTGTCTGAAGTCGGTGGAGGGGTTAGTTGACGAGATAATTATTGTTGATACCGGATCTACGGATAAGAGCGTTGAGATAGCGAAAAAATATGGGGCGGTTGTGGTGGTGGATCGGTGGCAGGATGATTTTGCAAGACCGCGTAATATTGGGTTGAGCCTGGCGAAGAAAGAATGGATTTTAATTATGGACCCGGACGAGGTGCTGGCGAGAAGGGATCATCTTAGGGTGGCTGAATTGACATTGGTGAGCGGGGTTGATCTGTGGCGGATGGCGACGAGGAACTACACGCAGAACAGGATGATGCAGGGTTTCCTGCCCAGTGACTTTAGATATGAGGAAGCGAAGGGGTGGGCGGGGTTTACGCCGAGTGTGAAGGGAAGATTCTTTCGAAACGGTAAAGGGATAAAGTTTGTTGGCCGATGGCATGAGATGGTTGATTATGCAGTGGTAGCTATGGGGCTGGTGGTGAAGGCGGCAGATGTGCCTATACATCACTTTACCAACGAGATCAATCAAAAGTCGTTTGCCGAGAGGCAGGCGTTTTATTTGAGAATGGGCGAGAAGAAGGTGGTTGACGATCCCGATGACGATCAAGCCTGGTGGGAGCTGGCGGTAGCAGAGGGGATAGCCGGGCTGAATGCCAGGGCGGTGAGGTCGATAATGATGTCGATGAGAAAAGGGTATTTTACGGCGGATCGGTTATTCCAGTTTGTGAATGCGTTGAAAGCGATTGGGCAGGAGAAGCTGGGCCGGTTAGCTTTTGAGAAGGCTATTTGTAAATTGTTCCCGAGTTTGACGCATTATGATCCGGCGCTAAGGTCAATGGATGCTTTGTTGCCCCATTTTTCTAAAAAGTAAGCTTTATTTTTCTCCAGTATTTTTTTAAAGGTGTTGGAGTCTTGCAGCCAGCTGCGCGATCCGTAGTGGTGGATAAAGGTTGAGTGGTCGATAAAGTTAGTGAAGCCGGCCAGTTGTGCGCGCAAGCAGTAGTCGTCGTCCTCAAAGTTGCCTGGTGAAAAAGCTTCGTCGAGAAGCCCGATAGTGTCGATAACTTCTTTTTTGATTAAAGCGCAGAAAAATACGATTCTGCGGAATGGTGTTTTTAATCCCTGGTTGAGATCAGCGATCTTGGCTGCGTAGGTGGTCAGTTCATCTTCAGTTTTGTAGTTAGCTTCTTTGTCGAGTTGTGGGCCTGAAACGTAGTTAGAGCGGGGGCCGATAATTCCGGCTCCCGGGGAAGATGTAGCGCAGGCGATCATGTGTTCGAGCCAGCCTTTGGTGACGGAAATGTCGTTGTTTGCTATTAGAGCGTAGGGAGTATCGACGATGGCGAGTCCGAGATTGCAGGCTATGGTGAAGCCGAGGTTTTTGGAGCAGCGTATCTCGAAAATGTCGGGTTGTTCCTGGACCCAGTTTAGAAGTTCATTACCGGAGCCGTTGGTAATTAAAATAATTTTGACGGGTGTTGAAGTGTGTGAGCGGATTGAGTTGATGGTTATTTTTAGTAAGTCGAGCTGTTCGTAGGTGGGAATGATGATCGTGCAGGTTGGTGGTGGCTGAGTAGATAGTGGTTTTTTAGCAGTTATCAACATCTGAACAGGGTTGTCAATAGAGGGTGAGTAGGTGATGGAGGTTATTTTAAGATTGGCGCTGGCAAACAGCTGGCAGATGGTGGGTAGGGTAAAGTGGCGCAAGTGTGTGATATCTAATATGCCTGCGGGTGCGTAACGGAAGAGCTCCAGGGAGAGTTCGTGCTGGACTGATGGGTGTGCAATGTTGGGGATGGATGAAATAATGGTGGCCTGTTCGGTGAGTGATTTGGTGGTGGATGAAAGGACTGTCCAGGGGTCGACCAGGTGTTCGAGGATGTCTGCAAAAATAGCTGTGTCAAACTGGCGGTCGAGTGGCATGGATGAAATATCTTCGATGTCGTAGGAGTGGACTGTGTCGAGCCGCGTTTTGGCGATGTCTGCGGCTTTTTGGTTGGCTTCGATGCCGGTGTAGTGGCAGGGTTGGCGTTTTTTGATAAACTCGCCGAGCGCGCCTGAACCGCAGCCGAAGTCAATAATGTTTTTTGCTGTTTGGGGAATGAGGTTTGCGATCTCCGGCCGCATGAGGCCGTGATAGGCGGGATTAAATGCCTGTTTAAATTTGGCTGTGCGAAGGTCTGCGGTTGGCATGAGTAATATTTGTGAGACGAGATTACTCAGTTGGCTGTTGGGGTCAGGGGAGCAACAGCGCCGCGTGCCGAAGCTTGCCGGATAGCTAATATCTGGTATTCGAGCTTTCCGATGATCTCGGACGCTTGCTGGCCGGCCTGCATTGAGAGGTCAACCCCTTTTAAAAAATGGGCCAGAGCCAGTTCGAGAAGGATCAAGTCGCCGAGAGTCAATTCCATAAACTTTTTACCTCCTTAAAAACTGCTTGCTCCCTGCAGGAAGTTGTCCCGCAGGGAGCTAAGCTCATGAACCTGTAATGTAGTCGGTGGCGAAATGCTGGATTACTGAGTTCGCCCAGTTGGACGGATACGTGGAATAGATATCTGTAATGGATGACAGGGACAGCTGGTACGCGCCGTAAGCGCCCATGAATAGTTGGAGCTCGGGGCTGATAGCCGTAGCGTAGTTGTCTCCGGTCAGGGTGTCGAATCCAAGCGCTGTTGCTTGGTTGCGCCATTCCGTTATAGTGGCGGTGCCAAAGAGAGCTGACGATAACGCCGCGAAGTTGGTCTCGTTCTTCACGAAATCGAGAGTTTTCTTCACGAAGTAAGCGTTCCAGATCATGTTAGCCGGGGTTTCCGCGACTAAAAGCTGGTACAGTTGAGCGCCGCTGACGAGAAGCGGGGTCGGCGTTTTGATCGCGGCCAGGTTTTTGCCCATGGCTGCTAATTTCTGCCGTGCGATTCTTTGGTCAACGTCTCTTGGGTTAGTGGGGATTACCCACTGCCTGACGACATTTAATCCTTTCCAATAGAAGTGGACCATGGATTTCGCCAGCTTACCGCTCGCTTGTGCTGAGAGCAGAGGCATGTATACTTTAGCCATATTGTGTTCACCTCCTTATGCTGAGCAGTAGTCTATAACCAGCGTGCTGAAATGTCAAGGGGAACCTGGAATTATGAATTGATCGAAGGAAAAATCACCGGAGCCGACTTCCCATTCAAAAGAGTCACCGGCGGTGCCGTATATTTTTAGCTTTAGAAGGTGTGCGGTGTCGTCGGTGTTGCAGTTGCGGAAGTAAAGGCGATAGTCGCCGTTTCCGTGAGTTGGTTGGATGGAGAGGTAAATGCCGGCTGTGGCTGGACCGGAAATAAATGCCGGGCTGAGGGTAACCCAATCGGCGCCGATAGGATCAGCTGTGGCATATGCGATGTCTCCGGTTGGTTCCCATTCAGAGTTTTGGGCTTGGATGCCGAAGGTAATGCCGAGGATCTCGGGGTCGCCTGGAGTGGGAGAATTGGGATCGCCTTCGGCCTTAATTTTAATGGATGAAAAAGAGGAACCGGTAGGTAGAAGAACCGAGTGAAGGGAAAATATAAAATCATCCGGGGCCATTGGAGTGTAAAGCCAGCGCTCGGCGTAAAGGTTTTCGGCGCACCAGGGTGGAGTTTGTTGGTTTGGAAAAGGGTATTTGTCGTGTGGTTGTGGTCCAAACATGACATTTAGCGTTTGCTGCATGAAGTAATCGTAGTACCAGAGGCCGGAGCTGGTGGCGGCTTGGTACCAGTAGCCGCGGCTTTTGTAGCCGATGGCAGGGTTGGTTATCGCTTCGTAGTTTAGCTGGCGGCGGAAGCACTCGACGCAGGATGTAAATATTTGGCGGGTGATAATTTGTTTGTGCGAGTCTGGTTGATTAATGTGAAATGGCGGGCGTTTGCGGATGACGCCGGCGGTGGTTTCCGGTGAAGCAGCCGATTCGTATAGATCTGCGAATTGGGACGGGATGGATTGGCGGTTGAAGTTTACGTGGTTGGAGACTACCCACTGGCAGAAGCTGTCCGGGTTGTCTTCGTAATCCGGGACGAGTGACCACCAATGCCATCTTTTTTTGTCAGTCATGTTGATGATGATGGTTTCAACTATTTGCAGGTAGTGGGGATCGGTGGAATGGTGAAGGGTGTAATTTGTCCAGCCGTTTGTGGCAATGTATTCTACGGCGTCCGCAAGCTCTTGAATGAAAGTAAGTTTAGAGCGCATAGGGAATGTTAAGCTTTCGGCGCTGCGCTGTTGATGGCTATGATGATATCTTTGATACCTTCTACGGCCAGGAAAATGCTGAGCAATGTTCCGACCAGGAGGGCGAAGATGTTGATCGGGATCATCTGTAGCCATTGCTGCCAGATAGCGAATGAGATCGCTGCTATGATGGGAGCTAAAAATTTTCTGCTTAATAAATTTAGAATACGCGCTTTAATATCCAATTTTGTCACCTGCCTTTGTTTTTAAATAGATCATAGATTCGCGGACAGTGAGGGTTAGCTGATTGAGTGATGTCTGGATATTGTGCAGCTGGTGAATGAGTTCGCGTTGGGTGCGGTTGGAGACGATCAGTACCCAGAGCAGGATGGCGGTTGGAATGCCGAGCTCTTTAATTGTTTGGATCAAGGTTGTTGTTTCCATAGATCAGTGTTTCACGTGAAACATAGTCTATTGTGCTCTCCGGCTGTTAAAAAGTCAAAGGCATTTGACCGTGGTGAGGTTTTTGGGGATAGGCTGGATATCTATGTCCAGGGTAATTCAGCGTAGAGCCAGCGACTTGCTGGCCCTGTTGTAGCGCATGATCAAGGCTGGGTTGGAGATGTGGAGGTAAACGGCTGTTGAGCGGATGTCTGAGTGGCCTAGATAGTCTTTTATGTAGGATAATGGAAAGCCGGCTTCGAGCATGTGAGTGGCAAAGCTGTGGCGCAGGGTGTGGGGTTCTATTTTAGTGCCGGTCTCAGCTGCGTGGTTGCGCAGGAAGAGAGCAACGATTTCCGGAGAAAGTTTCCTCCCGGTGCGGGTAACGAAAAGGGGGTCAGCTGGTGTTAATGGTTGACGTTGATCGAGTGAGTGTTGGAGGTCGGTTAGAAAAGCCTGGTTGATATGAATGACTCTGATCTTATTGCCCTTGCCGGTGATGCGGAGGGTGTTATCGGTAAAGTTGAGGTCTTCGACTTTAGAAGAGATGCCTTCTGAAATGCGCATACCGGTCTGGTAGAGAAAGGCGAGGAAAATTCTTATGTTGGCGTGGAGTGGTGGGATGGAGTCTAAAAAGTCTTTGACCTGGTGGTGGGAGAGAACTTTGGGCAGAGTTTTTTTTGTTTGTAGTGGTTTTATGAATTGGCAGGGGTTGGAGGCGATAATGTGCTCCTGGACCAGAAAGCGGAAAAAGGATTTGAGCGATATGAGTTTGTCGTTGATGGTCTTGTTGGTTATTAGAAAGCCGGTGTAGCTTTTGCGGTGATTCTTTTGGTAGGTTAGGAAGTTGCGGATGGTTTTTTCTTCGATGTCGATTATGCGGGTGTCCGGGGGCAGCCAGGTAAATAATTGGTGCAGGTTGAGGGTAAATATCTTAATGGTGTGAGGGGATTTGCCTTCGAGCGTTATG
>Ga0315289_10007890_pt1 | contig 15445 bp, 14 predicted proteins | sample YL17G11_40_MG_FD_203452 | JGI IMG/M metagenome (GOLD analysis project Ga0315289, IMG submission 203452) | Sediment microbial communities from Yellowstone Lake, YNP, Wyoming, USA - YL17G11_40 | ecosystem: Environmental > Aquatic > Freshwater > Lake > Sediment | place: USA: Wyoming | collected... | reverse complement strand
GCACGGAGCGTAAGTGTGGGTGTCTCGTCAAGCGAGGCTGTCGATGGGGCAAAATCATAAGGCGCACGTCGTCCAATAAGGACGCGTGCGCCTTTGTATTGTGATCAGACGCTTTCTACGTTGTCATCGGCCAGGGGGGGAGGCGACACTGCCCGCTCCCCCACCGGCAATTGGGGGTCGCCGGAGCTCACCACGATAGCCTCATCCCCACATTGAGGCTGGTAGACGGCCATCCATCGAGCATAGGGAACATAGGTCAGGGCCAGCGCCGTATAGAGCCAGAGCGGCAGTTTTCCGCTGAGCACGACACCCTGGCCGGGCAGGACGGGCGGAACGGTCAGCCCTGCGGCCTCGGTATAGTCCAGGTGTGCCTTCGTAATAGTGAATGCCAGGTGCGTGTGGCCGGCCCGGCGTTGTGAGCGAGCCTGCACAGGCGCGTCAGCCGCAGGTGTGCCCACGCACAACGTCGGCGGTCTCACCCACCCCAGGCGGGCATCGAACTGGTAGAACGGCTCAGGGTAGGCCAGGAGCGCCACGGCCGCATAGAGCCAGTTGGGTCCCCGGCCATAGAGGCCCACAGGCGTGGCCTCGGGCAGATAGTCGAGCAGACAGGGCAGGTGATGCGGTTGCCAGGTGGCTTTGTCACCGGTGAACGGAACGCCGAGCGTACGGGCCAGCCGGTCCAGGTCAATCGCCGTCTCGACCGGCGCGGCGGCCAGGTGGGAGCGGCGCAGTTTTTCGGGGTCGTAGGCGAAGAGGCGGGCGATGCGCTCGACCAGCGCCTCGAACGTCGGGCCGCCGATCCGCTGCCCCCATTCCAGGCCGGCGATCACACCGGTGAGCACCGGCTGTGCAGCCGTCACCTGGCTTACGCCGTGCAACTCGGAGCGCAGGTCCGCCAGCAGAATCACGTGGTGCCGGTTGACCAGCTCCAGCCACGCAGCGCGCGCCGATTCATCCGGCGTGAGCAGGACGGCGTGGGTGCAGGAGTCGAAGATGGCTTCCTGCCAGGCCGTGGGGCGGCCACCTGCGTCCACGATCAAAGGCAGGGGGCGGTGGGCCAGGCTCGCACACACGTGTTCCACGAAAGCGGGCGTCCAGGCCCTGGACACCAGGATCGTGCGCATCAGGTCCCGCTCCGCTTCGCTGGCCCAATCCCCTTCGCCGTCGGGCGCAGCGCGCAGGACGTAGTGCTGGACGCCCCGTTCGCGCAAGGCCTGGGTCAGGTTATAGGTCAAAACGGACTTGCCGCTGTTGGGCGGCCCCCCGATCAGCACGGCGGGAAAGAGTTCCATACCATCATTCCTTTCCAGGTGGAGGATAGATGACGACGAACCACACGACTGGCAGCACACTCGTCGCCACGGTGGCCGGCGGCCCGCAGGTGGTGACGTTTGCACTGGACGAACTGTTCCACCGCGGTGAGGCAATCCACGAGGTGATCGCCGTCCACCTCTCCCCGCAGGCAGACGCGCTCACCGGGCCGGCCCTGGTCAAACTGGCGGCCGGGTTCGCCGACGGTTGCTACGCCGGCCGGCCCTGCCGCCTGCACTTTTTCCCCATCCGCAGAGATGGCACGAGACTGGACGACGTGCGCGACGACGCGGCCGTCAACGTGGCGTGGAGCGCCATGTATGAACTGATCGCGACCCTGAAGGCACAGGGGCGACACCTGCACGTGTGCATCACCGGTGGACGGCGCATGTTGGCGCTGCTCGCAATGTCGGCGGCCATGCTGCACTTTAACCACGACGACCGGCTCTGGCACATGTACACGCCGGCCGAGTTCCTGGAGCGGGCGCACGACGGCGCGATCATGCACGCCCGGCCGGAGGACGGCGTGCGCCTGCTCCAGGTGCCGCTCGTCCCGTGGGGCGCCTATCTCCCGGCGCTGCGCGCGCTGGCACAGGCCTCGCCGATGGAGGTCGTGGCCGCCCAGACGCGCTGGCTCGACAGCGCCGAGCGGGCGCACTGTCAGGCGGCAGTCGAGCGGCTGACGCCACGGCAGGCGGACGTGTTGCGGGCGTTCGCCGACGGCAAGAGCCCGCAGGAGGTGGCCGAAGCGCTGTGCGTGACGGTCAAGACGGTGCACGCGCACAAGACGGTCATCCTGGGCGAGTGCCGCAACGCCTGGGAACTCCCGCAAGATGCGCGGCTGGACTATCATTTTCTGCGTGAGAAGTTTGGGCGGTATTTTGGGTGAATGGCGAATCAGCGAATCAGCGAATCAGCGATGGTTTGGGATGACAGTGTTATGATAGCACGAAAGGAGGGGGAAGGCATTGGAAAGAGTTCCAAAATAGATTGGAGATTCTTCCATTGAACAGCGAGGGCTGGTACAGTATACTACTATTGGTCAGTCAAGAAAGGAGGTGAGCGATGTCACAGATTCCATCTGAGTACCTGGTAGACAATTTGTTTCTGCTAATTGGGACCAATCCGCTGCCTAACCTGGTAGCGGCCAAGTTGCTGCTGAAGGAGGGCGGCACACTGTACCTTGTCGATTCAGCGGACACAAGCAAAACAGCACTGCGACTGGAGACGGTTCTTGCCGAACACTGTGATATCCGCCAGTGTCGGAAGATCGAGGTACACGAGGCCGACGCGTATGACATCGAGGGTAAAATCAGGGCTGTAATCTGCAACCTGAACGGAACTGTGGGGCTGAATTATACCGGCGGCACCAAGGCGATGGCTGTGCATACCTACCGTGTTCTCGAAGCGGATATGTTTCCAGGCAAGCCTTCGCCTGTATTCAGTTACCTGGATGCAAACTCGTTCGAGTTGCGGGTTGATCCTTTATGGCACGAGAAGGTGCTTTTGGAAGTCAAGCCTACGCTGAACGAGTTACTGGCACTCCACGGCATTTCTCTCAGGCCTGGGCTTCCTTCCAGAAACGTCGCAATGCTTGCCGCGGCTAACGCGCTTGCCCACGCAGCACCATCCGATGGGCTGAGAGTCTGGCGCGATTGGTGTGAAAAGACGTTACGTGCTCAGGCTCACACGGGCAAAGATTGGAAGAAAAATAGCCAACTTCTGGGCATTGTTCTCCCTCTACCTGACGATCCACTATTACAAAACGCGACTACAACCCTCAAGTCAGAACTCGGCCTACCCATCCATGCCGATGGTCTTCCATTAGACCCTTCTAGCCTCCACTGGCCGTTCAGCAAGAGCAAACCAAAGTATTTGTGTCAGTGGTTAGATGGGGACTGGCTTGAACACTATGTCCTCTCGCAGACACAGATTGCGGCAGACGATTGCCAGTTGCATGATTGGGGTATGACCCTGGAGACCGATCCAGATTCTTCGTTATTTGGGTTCGAATTCGATGTGGCTGCCATGCGCGGCTATCAACTCTTTGGCATTTCCTGCTCCACTACTGCCGACAAAGGGTTGGCCAAATCCAAGTTGTTCGAAGCGTACATCCGGGTGCGTCAACTCGGAGGTGATGAAGCACGAGTGGGACTCGTGTCTGGGTACCCTGATCCAGAAAAGCTGCGGTCAGAAGTGAGCCACTCGTGGGAAGCCGAGGGCAAGATACGAGTTTTCGGTCCCCAACACCTGCCCGATCTGGCGACACATCTGGCCCAATGGTTCAAAACTGCAACCTGATCTTGGAAAGGAGGGCGACATGCCAACATTTACGCTGACCGTCTTGGACATCCCAGGTATCCAGAAATACATCTTCGGCAGCAACCGGCTGAGGGAGAATATCGGCGCCTCGGAACTGGTGTACCGCGCCACTTCTCGCTGGCCCCTGGAAATTCTGTATCATACAGGGGGCTCCAACGTCCGTGATCCCGCCGGTGGTGACCTCGACGAAACACAACACATTGAAGACGGTCACCTGATCGCCGAGGTCGTCTATGTCGGTGGGGGGAATGTGGTCGTTTTGTTCCACGAGCGAGAGCGGGCCGTCCAATTCGTCACCCAGTTGAGTCGAAAAATGGCCGAGGAAGCCCCTGGGCTGGGACTGGCCGTTGCCCACGTGCCTGTAGAATGGGGAACAGACCGCTTGGGCCAGAAGGTAGATGAGGCGATGAAGCAGTTGGCGCAGAACAAAAGGACTTGGCGCCCTTCGACACCTTTATTGGGCCTGAGCGTCACTGCTGGCTGCCGGTCTACCGGCCTGGTGGCGACGACGACCAATGCCGAACACGGGAAACCACAGGGCGAGGAGACTTATCCCATCTCCGATGAAGTGGCAGCCAAGTTAGACATGATGGCGCTAGCTGAATCGCGGCTTCACGATTTGTGTCGGGAGATCCAAAAAACCGGCTACGTCTTTCCGAGAGATTTTGACGACCTGGGGCGCACCAGGGGAGAGATGAGCTACATTGCCGTCATCCACGCCGACGGCAATAGAATGGGGCAGTTCTTCCGTGACATCGCCGACAAGTACCTGGACTCGCGAGGGTACATCAAAGAAGTGCGGAGAGCCTCTCAGAGCGTGAAAGAGGCCTCACAAAACGCGCTGCGCCAGATCGGGAATGCGCTACTCGCAGCGGTGGAGACCAGGGAAGGCAAAAAATCGATGGTCGGAGGCGTTGTACTCATTGAGCACAACAAACTCCCCTTCCGTCCTATCGTCTTTGGCGGCGATGACGTGACGTTCGTCTGCGATGGCCGCCTGGGCCTGACGCTGGCCACCCGCTACCTGGAGGCGTTCGAACAAGAGACCCGCGCCGTGGGGCTCAACTTGTATGCTTGTGCTGGAATTGCTGTTGTCAAGGCCCACTATCCCTTTGCCCGGGCCTACCAGTTGAGTGAGGCGCTGGCAGGCAACGCCAAGAGGTACGTGCGAGACAATCCGCCCGGCTTCTCTGCCCTTGATTGGCACTTTGCTACTGGCGGCCTGCTGGGTAAGTTGGGTGAGATCCGGAAGCGCGAATACACGCGTGAAATCCACGACCGAGAGCACCGGCTGTACATGCGCCCACTACGCTTGCGAGAGTATCCTCCGGATTGGCATACCTGGCCCCGGTTCGTCCAGGTGGTTACAGAGTTCAAGGACGAATGGAGTGACAGGCGAAACAAGGTGGTCGCCTTGCGAGCAGCCTTGCGTGAAGGGCCTGATGCAACACAGCGGTTCCTGGTTGCCTACGGGGAAAAGTTGCCGATACTGGACGAAACCGCGAGTGGGCTTCAGGAGACTGGCTGGCATGACCATACCTGCGGTTATTTTGACGTAATTGAGGCCATGGATTTCTACGTGCCGGTGTAAAGGAGGTGCTGGATGGAAACGTACAAACTGATATTGACCCTGGAGAGCGATGCAACCTTCGGGCGCGGCGACGGTGTAGCCGGGTTGGTAGACACGGAAGTCGAACATGACCGCTATGGGATGCCATACCTGCGTGGACGCACGCTCAAGGGACTATTGGCCGAAGAGTGCGCTAATATCCTCTTTGCACTCGATGAGCGGGCTGCCCACTGGCATACTGCTGCCCAGAGGCTCTTCGGTCGCCCCGGGAGCACATTAGAGGACAGCGCCATGATGCGCGTGAGCGATGCCTGCCTGCCTGCCGATCTGCGCGCTGCTGTCGCAGCCGACGTTGAAGCGGGCAAATACTCTGCCACCGATGTCCTGGAGTCGCTCACCGCGATCCGCCGCCAGACGGCGATGGATGAGACCGGTGTGCCCGTTCGTGGTAGCCTGCGAGCCACACGGGTGACGCTGCGCCAGACCGCTTTTGAGGCAGATCTGTCGTTTGTGGAACCTGTGACTCAGGATGACCAGGCACTGCTGGCGGCCTGCGCGATGGCCCTGCGCCGTGTGGGAACCGGTCGGAACCGGGGACGGGGTCGTGTCACATCGCGGTTGATCGACGCTCATGAGCAAGATGTGACCGATACTCATTTTGCCCGCTTCGAGGAGGTGCTTCGATGATTGCCCTGGCATTCGAGATTCACCTGCGTGAACCACTGCTGGCAACCGCATTGGAGGGTGATCCCAACAGCTCGGTTTCTCTCCCATTCATTCCCGGCAGTTTGCTGCGGGGCGCTCTGGGTGCCTGTTACCTGACCCAGCATCCTGGCCCGGATCTTGCAGCCGATCCCACCTACCGCCGTCTATTTTTGGATGGTAACGTCCGTTACCTGCACGCTTATCCCCTGGCTCGCCTGGGACAGCGTACCCTACCTACTCCATCTTCCTGGAAAGTGGGGAAAGGAACAACAAAACCTGTATACGACCTGAGCGTCGAATTGGCCGACCTGGAGCAGCCTAAATCGCTCGACGGCGACTTCTGTTGGTTGGAAGATCGAGAGTTCGAACTGTATAGGGTGAACAAGCACGTCAACGTCCATACTCAGCGCGACCGCAAGATGGGGCGTGCCATCGAGGGGGCAGGGGCCGTCTTCCAGTACGAAGCCATTGCTCCTGGGGAGGTTTTTGGTGCGGTGATCCTCGGCGCCGACGCTGGTATGTTGCAGCCTTTGCTAGAGCAGGGCAGCCTACTGTTGGGTGGCTCCCACAGCGCCGGTTATGGCCTCGTCAAAATCCAGAACGTGCGGCAGGTTTCTGACTGGAGTGAAACACCCGTGACACCAACTGACGTGCCTGCCGGTGGGGAAATCGCCGTTACCTTGCTCAGCGACGTTCTACTGCGCGACGAAAACGGTCGGTACACAGGCTATCTGGGCGCCAAAACGCTGGGAGCATGCCTGGGAGTGGGACTGAAACCCATCCTGGAGAGGACACATGCCCAACCGGTCATCGTCGGCGGCTTTAACCGCAAATGGGGGTTGCCTCTCCCACAAATTCCTGCTGCTCGTGCTGGCAGCGTCTACGTGTTCCAGGTGCTGGACCCGATACCGGCGGACCGTTTGGCCCGGCTGATGACAGAGGGAATCGGCGAACGCCGCACAGAAGGTTTTGGACGTGTGGCAATCAATTGGCATTCCGAATACGAAAATCCGCAACTCCGGGAGGTGTCTAAACCACCCTCGTCCCTGGCTACCCCATCTTTCTCAAGTACCAGTGCCGCTTTGGCCGGCAGGATGGCCGGGCGGATGCTCCGCCGCACCCTCGACCGCCGATTAACGGAACGGGTTAACAGGCTCAAGATCACTCGCTCACCCGAGAACAGCCAGCTCTCCCGCCTGCGCGTCATCGCCCGTAGCGCCCTGGCGACCCAGGACGTCGAACGCATCCGCGAGTATCTGCACGGACTAGAGGAAACTGCCCGCAAGCAATTCGAAGGCGCGCGTATTGAGGGGCAGTCGTTACTGGGGTGGCTCGACGCCCGGCTCGAAGACTCCCCGGACCAGGTCTGGCACGGATTTGGTCTTGCCAGCAGCGACCGACCTTCTGTCGGTAGCGTGCAGGCTGCCTGGAGCGAGGCCTTGAGCCGCGAATACACGATCCGCTTGATTGACGGCATCCTGGCAAAGGCGATAAAAGAAAGGAAAGGACGATGAACGACTATCGTGCTCATTGGAACAAGTCACGCGAGATCGTCGAGCGTGTCATCGTGACAGGCGACCTAGTGCTGTTGACTCCCACCCACCTGGGCAGCGGAGATGCAGACGGGCCAACCGACATGAGCCTTTTGCTCGATCCGCTGACCGAGACCCGGGCTCTGCTCACCGGCGCATCGGTAGCCGGGGCATTGCGCAATTACTTGCGTGAGCGGGAATACGGTTACGAGGCCCCACTCTACCCGAAACAGGGAAGTCGCTCAACAGTAGAACTGCTGTTTGGGGGTGAGCGGGACAACCGGGAAGGTGAACAGAGCGCCCTCATCGTGGAGGATGCGCTCAGTCAGGCCGCCGACATCGAAGTGCGAGACGGGGTATGTATTGACCCCACGACTCGCACGGCTATGGTGGAAGAAGAGAGACAGGGCCGCAAACGAGGCTACAAGTTCGATCTGGAATTGCTCCAGGCAGGCGCCACGTTCCCACTCTGTTTTGAGTTGTTAATCCCGCAGGGGGAAAATCAGCGCCTCAAAGCTGCCCTGGCGCGAGCGTTGCAGGGCCTGGAACTGGGCGAGGTCGCGCTGGGAGCACGCAAGCGGCGCGGCTACGGGGAGTGCCGGGTCGAGAAATGGCGTGTGATGCTTTACGACCTGACCACCACGGAAGGTTTGTTGGCCTGGCTGAAAAGTGAGCAGGCCGGCCCAGCAGAAGGTCCTCACATTGCTGACCTGCTCGGGGTGCAGCCTGATGAGAGCGACCAACGCTCACGTTTCGAAATACGTGCCACCTTCCGGCTCGAGGGCTCGATGCTGATCCGCTCCGGCTTTGCTGAATCTGACACCGGTCCGGACATGGTGCATTTGCACTCCTACCGCCCAGGGCGTGCGGAGCGCGTCCCTGTACTGCCCGGCACCAGCCTGGCCGGCGTTGTCCGTCATCGCGCCCTGCGCATTGCCAACACGCTGGCTCCCAACAGCAAGGGCCAGGCTGTGGTGGAGGGGATGTTTGGCCGCAGCCGCACCAGGGACGACCAGACGCTGACTGCCAGCCGCGTGTTGGTGCGTGAGACGGTCATCGAAGGCACACGCAGCCTGGTTCAGAGCCGGGTCAAGATAGATCGCTTTACTGGAGGAGCCTTTCCTACCGCTCTCTTCACCGAACAGCCTATCTTCGGCAGGCCGGAATCGCGTGTGACGGTCGAACTGACGTTGCGCAATCCTCAACCCCACGAAATCGGTCTTCTGTTACTGGTGCTCAAGGACCTGTGGACCGAAGACTTACCCGTCGGGGGAGAGAGCAGCGTGGGCCGTGGCCGGCTGGCCGGAGTGGAGGCCGACCTGGTATGGCGTAAACCTGGCAGCGAACAAAAGTGGACTTTGAAGCAAGTAGACAGCCGCCTGGAAGTGGCCGGTGACGAGAAGAAATTCTTGGAAGGATACGTCCAGGCACTCAAAGAAGAACTGGGAGGAGGTGCGGGATGACGGTCCGCGACATCAAGCAGGTTCAGCGACAGATATGCCCGGTGACGGTAGATGACACACTTGAGGCAGACCTGGTTGGTTGGCTGGTTGCCCAGGCCCAGGCCCACGATCTGACTACGCTCCTGGCCCACGCCGATGACGGCGTCATCTGGGGCGAAATGAGGCAGAAGCAGTTGCTCACGTCAGGAGATGTTTTCTCCGAGCCAGACGTCTCCCCCCCCTTGCGTGCCCTCACCCTCCAGCAAGCGCGGCTCTTCGGTCCCGCGGCCGAGTTGCTTCTCTGGCGCACTGAAGGCGGATGGCAGGCCCGGCTTGTTACAGACGACGTCGGAGATGAGGTGGAGTGCTTTGACGAATGGCAGATTCTCTGGGGCACGCGCTGCGAGGGGAGCCGGGATGGGTTTACATTGGTGGCCGACGGCGCCCAGGGACTCCGCCACGCCCCACCGGTGCGGGTGGATGTGCGCTTGTTCGACCCCGGTGAAAACCGCCGCCCCTTGCGTTTGCAAGTGCGCCACTACCTGGAAACCGACACCGAAAGTGGCCTGTTGCGCGTCACCCTTAGCCGCCTGGTACAGGTGACCGACGAAACGCAGGTTAGAAAGGAGCAAGAGCGATGATCTGGCCCAAGCATAAAGACCCAACTCAATCCCACCGCCGAGCCAAGGCTCCCTACAATTTCGTTCCGTTGCCGGAAAAAGTGGTGCCGGCAGAACTGTTGCTCGACGAGAGCACCTATTACCCCGACCGGCACACCGGCTGGCTGGATTGTACCCTCACGACTGCCTCGCCGCTCTACGTACGCTGCGGCGTCCTGCCGTCTCAGTTCGACCAGGTGGAGGCCAAGGACCTGCCCGAGTTTTTCTACACCGACCCAGATATTCTGGAGCCGGTCATCCCTGGCTCTTCGCTGCGTGGGATGCTCCGCGTGATGGTGGAGATTGTAGGGTACGGCAAGGTGCAGCCCGTCACGAACGAACTCAAGATCACCTTTAGAGCGGTGGCTGCTTCCAGGCAGGATCCTCTGGCTGGTCCGTACCAGGGCGCGCTGGGAAAGTTTGGCAGGAATGTAAAGGTAGGGTACCTGCAGCAGCAAGGCGACCAGTGGTTTGTGCGTCCGGCGCACCGCCCCTCCGACTTTGGATTGTCCGAGACAGGTAGTTACCTGAAAGTGAAGGAACGGGACATCGAGAATGACGCTATTCCAGGGCTGATCAAGTTTAATGGGCAAGGTTACCAGCCTCAATATCACGACGTCAGCTTTGATACCGAGGAGCGGCGAGACAAGAACGGCCGTCGGTACGTTGCGGTTGTGCGGATCGGTTCCAAGAGCGCGGAGTACCGTTACAGCGGTGTTCTGGTCTGCTCGGGCAATATGCTGGAGACAAGCGGCGGCGGGACTCGATCTCCTCGCAAGAATCATGCGCTAGTGCTGGAGCCTGACAGTAAGGCCAAGACGGTACCTGTTAGTAAACAGGCTGTGCAGGATTATTTGGACAGCCTGACCGAATTCCAGAAAGAGCCTCCTTTCAACGAGCGGAGGGGATGCCTGATCGAGGGACGCCCCATCTTCTACATAGAACATCATGGCCAGGCCATCATGTTCGGACATTGTCCTAACTTCCGTGTTCCGGCCCGGCTGGCAGGGCAAGAGCGAGCGGCGACTTCTCTGGACTTTGTTCCCGAGGTGTTACATGATCCAAGCCAGACCGACCTGGCCGAAGCCATGTTTGGCTATGTGGAGCCCAAAGAAAATGCCGGACGGCCTGTCGCCCATGCTGGCCGTGTCTTCGTTTCCGACGCAGTATTAGAACCAGGGCAGAAGAACGTCTGGCTCTCGGATCAGCCCATCACGCCCAAAATCCTCGGTGGGCCCAAACCCACCACGTTTCAGCACTATCTAGTTCAGACTGAGCCAGAAGAAAGAAGTCACCTGGCTCATTACGCCAGTCCTACACCACAAGAGACCGTCATTCGCGGACATAAACTCTATTGGCACAAAGGTGAGGTCAAGCAGGCTGACTTTGAAGAAAGCGACCCAACCAAACGGGGTGATTCTCAACACACCAGTATCAAGCCGGTGCGCAGCGACATCCGCTTTCACTTCTGTATCCGCTTTGAAAATCTGAGCAATGCCGAACTGGGCGCTCTGCTGTGGCTACTGGACATCGCCAAGGACACTAACTACCGGCTCAAACTGGGTATGGGCAAGCCTTTGGGCATGGGTGCCGTGAAGGTGGAAGCCCAACTGCACCTGACCGACCGCGTGTCCCGATATGCCAGTCTGTTCGAAGGGGATGCCTGGGCGATCGGCACGCGCACTGATGCCGATGCCGTGTGGCATAAGGCAGTCCAGGCGTTTGAGCAGCGCGTACTGAGCGATCCGGAGGTCAATCCTCATAGCGTCTCGTCGCTCGTCGAGGTGGAACGGGCCAAAATGCTGCTGTGGATGCTCTCCTGGCCAGGCCCATCGTCGGACCAGACCCGTTACCTGGAGATCGAACATCCGGTGAACAAGAACGAATACAAGGATAGGCCAGTCTTGCCCACGCCTCTGGGGGTGATCGGGGTTGATACTACCACACCAACCAGGTCACCTGCTTCCCCGCCGAAGCAGCGAGTCGAGCGCAAGCCAACACCAGATCTGCCTACCAGTGTAAGCCATCCGGCTTCTGTGAATGAGATCAAGCAGGGCGACTTGCTGGAAGGGCGCGTGATCGCCGTGGAACCCAATCGTGTGGTGATCGACGTGGGTGTAGCTAAAGGGAGTATGGGGCTGGAACAACTGAACCGTCTGGTTCAGGTGGATGAATGGTTCAGGAGGACGTACCCGGGCCAGACGCTGACTGCCCAGGCTCTGTACGAAAAAGGAGAGCTCGAGGACATCATGGTGGGCACACGCATGCAGGTACTTGTACGTAAAGTGGAGATGATCCAGGGCAAGCCCAAGATCAAGCTCTCGTTCGTCGCGTGGATGGCAAAATGATCCTCCTCAACTTCTCCCACCCCCTCACCCCCGACCACCTGGCGCAGGTCGAGACGCTGGCCGGCGCAGAGGTCGCGCGCGTCATAGACGTCTCCACCCAGTTCGACCACGCACGCCCCTTCACCGAACAGGTCGAAGCACTCGTGGACCGCACCGGCCTCACCCCCCAGGAATGGCAGACCACACCGCTCCTGGTCAACCCGCCCTCGCTCAACCTCATCGCCGTGACACTGCTGGCGCACCTGCACGGGCGGATGGGCTACTTTCCCACCGTCCTGCGCCTGCGCCCGCTCCCCGGCTCCACCCCGCCCCGCTTCGAGGTCGGGGAACTCGTCAACCTCCAGGCCGTGCGGGACGCCGCGCGGGAGAGAAGGAGCGATGAAACGACGGGCTGAATTCCTGGACGTCTTCCTCCGCAGCGCCGGGCCTTCCTTCGAGTTGCTGGGCGCCTTCGCGCTGGGGCTGCTGGTGGTGGGCCTGCTGGCCAACCTGGGCTACGACCTGCTGGCTGCGCCGGCCGACAACCTGCCCGGCGCCTGGCGGCCAGCCGTCGCTGCGGCCATCCTCACCAGCCTGGCTTACCTGCTCTACCGGCGCGACCGCCGCCGTGGGCGGGTGGTGCGCGCGCTCGTGGACGAGAGCCGCCTGGCTCCGCCTCACCCCGGGCTGATCTGGCTGTTCGGGCCGGGCCGCTTCGAGCACCTGCTGTTTGCACTCGAACACCACCGCAAAGGCGGCGGCGGGAGCCATTGCTGGCTGGTGATGCAGAACGTCGAGCCGGTGCAAAAGGCGTTCAATCAACTCTCACAGCAGTTGCTGGAGCAGGGTGCCGCGATTCGTCTTCACCCCGTCTACGTCCAGCAGTTGGACGTCCAGGCGACTTACCAGGCGGTGCGGGCAGTCTTCGAACGGGAAGCAGCCGAGGAGGGACTATCGCCCGGGGCGGTCATCGCCGACGTCACCGGCGGCACCAAGCCGCTCACCGCTGGAATGGTGCTGGCCGCCATCACCGCTGGCGGCGCGCTGGAGTACGTGGAGAGCGAGCGGGACGCCCAGGGCCAGCCGGTCCCCAACACACTGCGCGTCGTGCTGGTGGACACGGCTTTCTACGTCACACAGGAGGAATGAACATGCTGCTGGCTGCCGTCATAACCCTGGCCCCGCTCGAACCGGCCTCTGCGCCGGCCGCGCTCGGCCGCGCCGTCCACGCCTGGCTCCTCGACCGCATCGAACAGGTAGATGGGGCGCTTGCCCGCCGCCTGCACGAGGAGGAAAGCCCGCGCCCCTTCACCGCGTCCAACCTGTGGGGAGCCGGGCCGGCGCGGGCCGGCCGGGTCACGCTCGACCCGCAACGGCCCTGCTGGGTGCGCCTCACCGGCCTGACCGCCGAGGTCAGCCGGGCCATCGAGCGCGCACTGCCGGCCGTGGGGGAGAGCCTGACGCTGGCCGGGGCCTCCCTCCGTGTAACCGGGCTCGCCACCGAAGCCGACCAGCACCCGTGGGCCGGCCGCGCCGACTGTACCGACCTGGTGCAGCGCTATACCCTGGCTCCCGGCCAGCATCCCCGGGGCGTCACGCTGCGCTTTGCCTCGCCCACCCTCTTCCGCTCCGGCGGGCGCGACCTGCCCCTGCCGCTGCCGGACCTCGTCTTCGACGGCTACCTGCGCAAGTGGAACGCCTTTTCCCCGCTGGCGCTGCCGGAGGAAGCCAAGCGGTACGCGACCGAGTGCGTCGCGTTAGGGCGCTTCACACTGCGCAGCCACCTCGTCTCGTTCGAGCAGGCCGAAAAAGGCGCGCACGTCGGCTTTACCGGCGAGGTACACTTCCGCTTCCTGGTCGGCGACGCCTACTGGACGCGCATCATGCTCCTCCTGGCGGGCTACGCCTTCTGGGCCGGGACGGGGTATCGCACGACGGTGGGGTTTGGGCAGACGCAGGCGGTCTAGTCAACAGTCGCCAGTCGGCAGTCGTCAGTCTACAGTCGGCGGTCGGTAGTCGGCAGTCTATAGTCGGAGGAGGGGAATGAGGATTGAGCGGTTTGAGGACGTCCAGGGATGGCAGAAGGGGCGGGAGTTGGCTCGCATGGTATACGAGGTGACCAGCCAGGGTGCATTTGCGCGAGATTTCTGTCTGCGTGACCAGATACGAGATGCAGCCACTTCGGTGATGGCCAACATCGCCGAAGGGTTTGACTCAGGCTCAGACGCCGAATTCATCCGTTTTCTGCGCTACGCTCGCCGGTCGGCCTCTGAAGTGCAGTCTTACCTGTACGTCGCACTGGACCAGCGATACATCACCCAGGCTCAGTTCAGCAAGATGTACGAGACGGCCGCAGAGACTAAGCGGCTGATCGGCGGCTTCATCCGGTATTTACAGTCGCCCGGTAAGCAGGCTACAGTCGCCGGTCCACAGTCTATAGTCGCCAGTCCGTAGTCAGCAGTCTTCAGTCTATGGCTCGCGGAGGAAGACTTGGGACCTGGGACCGATGACTGCTGACTGGTGACCGCCGACTGGTGACCGCCGACTGGCGACTGAGGACTAACGTACTTTAACAATTTCATATTTCTCCAAGGGTCTTGAATAAGAGGTAGAACGATGATCAAACAAATACTGGCCCCACGCAACCTGGAGGACGCCTGGAACGACGTGCGGGAGCACAAGGGAGCGCCCGGCGTAGACCGCGTCTCCGTCAAGCGTTGGGGCCGCAACTGGGAAGAACGATTGGTCAACCTGCGCCAGGCGGTGCTGGCCAATACCTACGAGCCGGCACCGCTGAAGCGCTACAGCGTGCCCAAGAAAAGCGGGGGCCGCCGCTACCTGACCAACCTGACCGTGACCGACAAGGTGCTCCAGCGCGCCGTGCTCGACGTCCTGGACGACGTGTTCGACCCGCTGTTTCTGCCCTGCAGTTACGGCTACCGCAAGGGGCGTTCGGTGGCCGACGCGGTGGAGACCATCTGCGCCCACCGCGACGCCGGGCTCGTCTGGGTGCTCGACGGCGACATTGACGAATGCTTCGACAGCCTGGACCACGGGCTGCTGATGAAATTCCTGCGCGAGCAAGTGGACGACCCTATCGTGCTGCGGCTGATCGAAGGCTGGCTGCGCATTGGACGACGCGACCCTGACGTGGCCCGCGGCATCCCGCTGGGAGCCGTCATCTCGCCGCTCCTGTGCAACGTCTACCTGCACCGGCTGGACGTGGCATTGGCGCGAGCAGGGTGGTGGCTCGTGCGCTACGCCGACGACTTTGTCGCGCTCTGCCGGACGGAAAAAGAGGCCTACGCCGCGCAGAGTGATGCGGCTGCTGCCCTTGCACCCATCAAATTGCGCCTGGAACCCCATAAGACCGCTGTGACGAACTTTGACGCCGGGTTCGACTACCTGGGCGTACACTTTGAGCGGGACGAGTACAGTTACCTGTGGAAAGGCAAGCGCATCACAGTGGAAGGGAATTTCCCCGACTTTCTCTTTGCCTATGGACCGGGGTATGAGTAGATGGCAACTCTATACGTAACCGAACCAGGCGCGCGGATCGAGAAAGAGTACCGCC
>Ga0315289_10007888_pt1 | contig 15446 bp, 19 predicted proteins | sample YL17G11_40_MG_FD_203452 | JGI IMG/M metagenome (GOLD analysis project Ga0315289, IMG submission 203452) | Sediment microbial communities from Yellowstone Lake, YNP, Wyoming, USA - YL17G11_40 | ecosystem: Environmental > Aquatic > Freshwater > Lake > Sediment | place: USA: Wyoming | collected... | reverse complement strand
AGATCCAGATTTTACTCAACTCCTCCTCCGTTAAAAGGAGCTCTTCTTTTCGGGTGCCTGAACGGTTGATATCCATAGCCGGAAAAATCCTGCGATCTTGAAGCCTCCGATCTAAGACTATTTCCATATTTCCAGTCCCCTTGAACTCCTCAAAGATAACCTCATCCATCCGGCTTCCGGTCTCAATCAGGGCAGTTGCCATAATGGTCAGGCTCCCACCCTCCTCTATATTTCGAGCCGCTCCAAAAAATCTTTTAGGCCTCTGCAGAGCATTAGCATCCACTCCACCGGAAAGGATCTTACCGCTATGCGGAACAACTGCATTATGCGCCCGGGCCAGACGGGTGATGCTATCTAAAAGGATAACCACATGTTGTTGATGTTCAACCAATCTCTTTGCTTTTTCTATGACCATATCCGCTACCTGCACGTGCCGGTCTGCCGGCTCATCGAAAGTGGAGCTTACCACCTCACCCTTAACTGAGCGCTTCATATCCGTCACCTCTTCCGGCCTTTCATCGATCAAAAGAACTATAAGCTTTATCTCCGGATGGTTGGCGGTAATGCTATTGGCCATCTTTTGAAGAAGAATGGTCTTACCTGCTTTAGGAGGAGAAACGATCAATCCCCTTTGCCCTTTTCCAACCGGGCAAATCAAATCCATTATCCGCATAGAGACTTCTTCAGTAACAGTCTCTAACTTAATCCTTTTCTGCGCATAAAGAGGAGTTAAGTTATCAAAAAGGATTTTATGCTTAGCTACCTCCGGATTTTCGAAATTCACCGCCTCGATTTTCAAAAGGGCAAAATACCTTTCTGAATCCTTGGGAGGCCTGACCTGACCGGAAATAGTATCCCCCTTTCTCAAATCGAACCTTTTTATCTGGGAAGGAGAAACGTAGATATCGTCCGGACCGGGAAGATAGTTATAATCCGGAGAACGCAGGAAACCATAACCCTCTGGTAAAATCTCCAGGACCCCTTCTGCGAAAATAAGCCCGTTTTTCTCCGTCTTTGCCTCCAAGATCTTGAAGATCAGGTCCTGTTTCCTCAACCCTGCACATCCGGGAATTTCTAACTCCTCAGCCAATTGCAAAAGCTCAGACACGGTCTTACTTTTAAGCTCTACTATATCCATAAATTCTCCTCTTAAATTTTGTTTTGATTAATGTCCTCATACTTGAATTTTTATTATTCACATTTAACTTGCTTAATAGAGGAAATATCTAAAAGCAGTCGATCTATTCTTTTAATGGTGATTTAATTTTTTCCTTAACCTCTTTTACCTTCGCATCCCCCCATAGCTTCTCCAGCCCGTAAAATTCCCGACTTTCCTCTAAGAAGATATGCACCACCACATCCACATAATCTAAAAGTATCCATCTGGAGCTTTGATATCCCTCACTATGCCAGGACTTTATCCCCTTTTTCTCTAAGTTTCCGGTAATATGATCCGCTATCGCTCTGGCGTGCAGAGCCACCTCAGCTGAGCAGATCACGAAATAGTCAGTGATGTCGGTAAGCTTTCGAAGGTCTAAAATCTCTATCTTCGAGGCTTTTTTCTCCAGGGCATAACTGCCAACCAATTTAGATAAACTCCGGGAAGAGATTTTCAACTTGAGCTTTTATTCCTCCTTTTGATCATTTATTTTAAAAGCTTCTGGTAATCCTGACCCAAAATCAAGGTATAATTAATATTAAGATAATTACTCTCTAATTTCTCTATGAGGATATTTTCCCTTTTCAGTCCTAATTTTTCAGCTACCTGCCTGGAGATCATCTTTTCCCCCATCCTGTCCAGAAGGAGACTCTCCTTAACCAGGGAATCAGAAAAATCTTTTTGTTCCACGACCACCAAATAATATGGGCTTAAATCTTTTTCTTCAATTAATTTTATAATCTCTGGATTAAGCTTTTGACCTGAGGCATTCAAAATCTGCACCCGTAAAGAAGTTGTCCTCAAACTACCTTCAGCTTGAGTCTGGGTTAACCTTTTAACTGAAGAGAGCACAAATAAAATGGTCAATAAACCTAAAAGGGCTATTCCCAGATCCAGAAACCTGCTACCTCTTTTCTTCTTCGATCTTTTCTGGTAAAACCTGTAACTTTTGACTTTCCCCTTTCGCTTGAACATAATTTTCTGGAAAAGATAAAATCCATCCTTGCATAGAATCTGTTAGAAAATATTGCTTAAATAAAACCCGGTTAAAAAAGAACAAATTGTAAGAAATTCAGGCGATCTTTCTCTCATCTATATCCATACTCTAACCAGCCAGGCATACTGGAATAATTGATGCGGAGTGAAAAGCTTTTGCTCGGCTGATAAAAGAGCTGAAAATTAGGCAGGATAACGCCTTTGAGATCCTGGCTACCTCTGTTGAGCATAGAGAGAGGCTGATGCAGATAACCCAGTCCAACCCGAACCAGTAAAGGCTCGGAGATCTTGTATTCTAAGGTATTGGTATAGAGTCCAAATGTTCCGCTTTGCTTACCTGAGGAAAAGTAAGAAAAAGAATAGCTCTGATACATCTTTAGCCGACTGGGGTCAAGTAAACTCGCACCTTTTAACTTGATAGCTGGTTCGTCTAAACTTCTCTGCTGACTAAAACCGGTAGAAAAGAAGACTAAAAGCAAAACTGTAATTAGGTTTAAAAATAAGACCTTTTTCATTTTCCCCTCTTGCCAGAGCTTATTTAATATAATTTTATTCATTTTTTTGTCAAGCTTAATTTATTTACGCTAAGTTCAATCTTCTTGTTTGAAATGTATTCCTCCATCTGCTTTAATTCTAAAGAGGAGTTAATCCCTTCTGTTTCCCAGCGATTTTGTATCAGCAAAGTTTCTACGGTCTCGTCTTTTTCTCTCAAGATCTTCAAGACATCAGTAAGATAATACTCCTTTTGCAGATTATCTCTCTTTACCTTTTTCAAAGCAGAGAAAAGAGCAGGGGCAGAAAAGCAGATTTCTCCTGAGTTAATCTCCTTTATCTTCTTCTCCTCTGGAGTGGCATCTTTATCTTCCACGATTCTATCTAGGGTACCATCTTTTTTCCGGACTATCCTTCCATACCTTTTAGGGTCTCCTAATATGGCTGTGAGCACAGTGGCTATGGCTTTCTTTGTCTGGTGAATTTCTACAAGGTTAATTATAGTCTGGGCTCGGATTAAGGGAACATCACCATAAAGCACCAGGAGATCCCCCTTGAAGTCAGAGAATAAAGGCTCCGCTTGCATTACCGCATGCCCGGTGCCCATCTGCTCTTTCTGCCAGACGATCTCCACATTTTTACCTTTTAGTAAATCAATAACCTTCTTCCCTTGATATCCGACTACTACTGCAACTCTTTTTAGACTTAAACTTTGAACTGTATCTAAGACATAGGTTAAAAGTGGTTTCCCGGATAATTTGTGCAGAACCTTGGGGAGGTCTGACTTCATCCTCACCCCTTTGCCCGCAGCTAAGACAATGCAACCGACCTTCTTCAAGTCAGGATTCATCTTTTCTTGAGCTTATTATTCTTATCGACATAAACTACTTTTGGTTTAAACCTGATAGCTTCCTTTTTTTCCATCCAGGCGTAGGAGATCACAATTAAGATATCCCTAACTTCACCTAACCGTGCCGCAGGACCGTTAAGACAGATTATCCCGGAGTTTGGTTTTCCGGGAATAACGTAAGTCTCAAATCTGGCACCATTATTGATATTAACCACCTGAACTAACTCATAGGGGATTATATCTGCTTCTTTTAGAAGTTTTTGATCAATAGTTATACTCCCCTCATAGTTAAGATTAGCATCTGTAACTTTCACCCGATGGATTTTCGATTTACAAACTACTATTAACATACTTTTCCCCTCTAATTATACTTTAACCAGTTATAGCATCAGGTGTGTTATAGTCTTTGCCGTGTCGCCTTTTCAGTCTCCTCCAAATCAAATAATGTGTTATTTTGCCTATCAAGGCTACGTTTACTGTTATATGAATTATTTTTCTCGTGAGCACTAAAAAGGGGACCGTTACTTTTTATTTTTTTAATCCTCTCCTCAATCATCCCACAGTATTTAGGGTTTATTTCAAAACCGATATAATTTCTTTTAAGTTTGACACAAGCGACTGCTGTTGTTCCACTACCCATAAATGGGTCAAGAACAATTCCTTGTTCTGGGCAAGATGCCTTAATAATTCTTTCTACTATTTCCAACGGTTTCTGTGTTGGATGATTTTCTCTTTCTGGATCTTCTGCGTGAATTCTGGATACACTCCATAAATCTTTTGGATTGTATCCTATTTCTAGCCATTTTTTCCCTACAAAAATTGACCTAGTTCTTGCTTTTTTAGTTTCTTCATCATAAGGAATTCTAATGGCATCGATATTAAAATAATAATCCTTTGACTTCACGAAAAATCCTATATTGTCATGCACGGAAGAGAATTTCCTAGTGCTTCCTCCCATGCTTGGTACTTTCCGGTCCCAAATAATTTCATTTATCATAATTAGTTTTCTTTTCATATAGCTAAAAATTTCAGGACTATGTTGCCATGTCAAAAAAATATAAAAACTCCCAGTATTTTTTATCTTCGGAATTACTGCATCTATCCAATTTTTACTCCACTCCAAGTATTGTTTAGGTTTCAGTTTATCTGAATCATTTCCGTAATCCTTACCCAAGCAATAAGGTGGGTCCGTCACTACCAAATCTATAGAATTAGCCGGAACTTTTTCTATTCCTTTCAAAATATCTTCATTAAAAATTTTATTCGAAATTTTTTCCATAATCAATTTTCCTTTTTAGGTTTTAAAATTATACTTTTCGAATTTTCTTGAAGGAGTTTCAAAAATCCTATTCTTGTTCTGTACTCAGGGCTATGATGATAATATGCTTGGATTTTATCGTTTCTAGGATTCACATAAATTGGTAAAAATTGTGGAGAAAATAAACATAAATAACCAGGGTCAAATTTAATATTTATATCTTTAAAACTTATTCCGAAGCAAGCATAAACGAGATTGTAAGAAGGATTAGTAGCATATTGCATATAAAGTTTTTCAACTGCTGCAATGTCATTTTTGTTTTCTTTCATAGCAACGTTGTGAATTTTTACATTAATATAGTAAATCTTTTCCCCAACTTTAATCTCACAATCGTGAAGACAAGTATCAGGCATATCAAAATTTACATCTTCAAGACTCAGTTGTTTTGCTCGATATTTAGTTTGTTGTGTGACAACTTGTTCAACAAGCCAACTAACAGAGCGGGTATGAGGTTTCAATCCATATGGTAAGATTTCTTTATCAGTAATATTAAAAGATGGAAGTATAGTTATTGGCTTTCCATAAATACTTCTCAAAAAATTAATGTCTTCAATGATATCTTTAATTTGCTTGTCTACCATAATTTTTTGTATTTTTAGGTTGCGTAATTGAAAATATCTTGAGATTATCAATCAGCCTGGTCTTCCCAAATCTTACGGCTAAAGAGAGAAGAAGTCCTCCTTTAATAATTTTCACCGGTTCTAATCTTTTAGTATCTGTAAGAGCGATGTAATCTATTTTTACTAATTTTTCCTTATTTATCAATTCCTTCATCTTCTGTATAACCTTCTCTGGACTTTTTTCACCAGCCTTTATCATCTTCTCCCCCAATTTTAAAGACTGGTATAATACCTTAGCCTGTTTCCTCTCTTTAAAATTAAGATAACTATTTCTGGAGCTAAAGGCAAGTCCATCTTTTTCCCTTTCAGTCTTAGATACAATTATCCTGGCAGGAAAGTTCAAATCTTCTGTCATTTTTTTGATAATAATCGCCTGCTGAGCATCCTTCTGTCCGAATATGGCAAAATCAGGCTGAACCAGATTAAAAAGTTTTGCTACTATCGTGCAGACTCCTTTAAAATGACTAGGTCTGGAAGCTCCTTCCAATTTCTCCGAGAGTTCATCGATATCAACATAAGTTAAATACCCTTCTGGATAAATATCCTCAACCTTTGGAGTAAAAATCACGTCACACCCAGCTTTTTGGAGCAATTCCTTATCACTTTTTAAATCCCTGGGGTATCTTTTAAAATCCTCTTTAGGTCCAAACTGAGCAGGATTAACAAAAATACTTGCCACCACAAAACCCCCCAAGCTTTTTGCCTTTTTTACCAGGCTCAAATGCCCTTTATGAAGAGCCCCCATCGTCGGGACAAAAGAGATTTTTTTGCCTTTCCGTTTGAGGGAAAGAGCAAACTTTTGCATTTTTTTAGGGGAGGAGATTAAGTGCATAAGGTTCAATATATTAAAAATGAAAAAACACTATTGGGATTCTCTATTTTGTGCTTTGAAAAAGCAATATATTTCTTGTCCAAAACCTAATCCTCCGAAGCATGAGCATTCCATACAATCATCAAAGTTTATCCCTCTTATTTTCTCTCCATATTCATCACATCCTTTATGTTTTTCGAATTTACTTTGCAAAGGGCAATCAATCACAACTGAGGGAATACCAAAACCATCTGATAATACATGTCCGAAATCAATTTCTGTCTCAAATTCATTTACCTTGTTATGGATTACAATCCTGTGCGGGGTACTTTGGGTCATAATTTTATTTCTCGAAGCAGTATATCATTATCTTTTACTTCATATCTGCAGAACTTTATACCTCGTTCACTAAAATCGCTATTTTTAGCTTTTTCTCTTGCCTTATCGTTAAAGTCGGAAGCTATCAAGATGGGCTGAACAGTTTCAATTTCACTTCCTGCAAGCCTTCCAGCAACCCATTTGGAATATTCAATAACCTGAGAAACATCGTTATCGTCAGCAGTATCTCGTTTTAATTCCACAACGCTAAATTGATACCTTAAAGGAAATCCTGTATATTTGATGTTCTTGTGATAGCAAAGAATATCAATATTCTTTCTTGTAACATGATAAGGGACATTATTGGCAAACCATTCTAAATCATCAACTGGTCCAAAAATTTCTCTTAAATCTTTTCGCTTTGGGTTATCAATATTTGCAATAAGCCATGATCTTAAAATGTCTTCAAGATAAACTTTGTCATCTTGGTCCAAAGGTAGTAGAATTTTGTTTTTATTGCTTGATGGATAAGGTTGGATTTGTGGTGGTTTGTTAATAGCATTTCCGTTAATTTTTACAAGCAACTCTATGAGCGCTTCAGCTGCTTCAGGGTTGATAGTATTAATACCTCTTGCCCCTTGTATTTTCCTATAAAACCAGCCCCAAAATTTTGATTCATATTCTTTTGTTGAAAATAAATAATCTTCAGGAACTGATTGAGGGAAATAGTTTAAACATTCAATTCCCACTCTTAATGGCCAAGTTTCATCAACACAGCCAATCGGAGTAGAATCGAAAAATGGCTCACTAACAATCTTATATATACCGTGAAAACCAACTTGACGTTCGTAGAGAAAAACTATATCGCCTACTCTTGTACCTAAAATATCGCCTATCATTCCAAAGTATGGCTTCTTACCATTTTCTAAGTTTTCTTTGATTAATTCATCCAAGGTATTTGGAATTCCTTTAACTCCCACACCCCAAAAACTATTATCTCTTACTACTGGGAATGTGTTTTCGTCTGTTATAAAAACATGAGCTCTCATTGTATAAATCCTTTAGGATATAAAACCTTATATTTTATGATTTTTCTAATATTTCTCTTAACACGACGTTCGAGATAATTAAATATACTTGAAGCAAATGGTTTGTCATAAAGAAGATTTCGATTACTATTATAAATTTGTAACCACCAGAGACCATCATCATATTCACCTATATCAAAACCCAAATTAAAATAATATTTTTCTCCTTCTACTACAATCTGATTTAATTGATTGGATTTATTAGCATTCATGATAATATCTCACTCTATTATTTGTCTGGGATTTTAAAATTTGGTCCAGTTCTGAAAGAAGAACATCTTTACGTAAAGAAATTGTGTCTCCATTACCATCAATATTTAAGACACCTTCTCGGTCATTCTTGGGGTAAACTATAATCTGTTTTAAAGCAATTATTTTGTTCTTAAAAGAGTCTATATTGTTTAGGGTATCGATCTCACTTAAAATTTGCACAAACCTTTCTTTATTTAAAATAATAGCTCCACGAGCCATCGGTGTTACCTCTAAATTTCCAAGCGGTAATTGTGAAGGGTTATTTATCTTCATATTATGTATAACTTTTTCGTTCTACAACAGTTATTTCATATAACTTAAACTCAGTAACTCTCCTCTTCCGCAGGATATTTCTTAGCTTTGACATCCTCTATGAAATTCTTACAGGCTTTTCTTATCTCTTTGGCCAACTCGGCATATCTTCTTACGAACTTGGGTTTAAATTCCTCATACAGTCCCAAGATATCATTTACCACTAAAACCTGGCCATCGCAATCCAGGCCTGCACCAATCCCGATAGTAGGAATTTTAAGGGAGGAGGTAATCTTTTTAGAAAGTTCTCTGGGTATACATTCCAGGACTATGGAGAAACAGCCCGCCTCTTCCAGGGCTTTGGCACTATCTAAAAGATACTGTGCCCCTTTTTCATTTTTTCCCTGAACTGAATATCCTCCAAATTTACCAATCGATTGAGGTGTCATACCGATATGCCCCATCACCGGAATCCCAACTTCTATGAGCCTCTTGACCGTCTCAACCATTTCCAAACCACCTTCGATCTTTACTCCTTCAGCTCCTCCCTCTTTCAAAAATCTCCCTGCATTCAAAATCGCCTCTGAAATAGTAGTCTGGTAGGATAAAAACGGCATATCCCCTATGACCAGAGCTCTTTTTACTGCTCTTGAGACCGCCTGAGTATGATAGAGCATCTGCTCTAAGGTTATAGAAAGGGTACTCTTAGCTCCATAAAAGACCATATTGGCTGAATCTCCAACTAAGATAGAATCTATTCCGATCTCATCTAATATCTTGGCAGTGAAAAAATCATAAGCAGTTAAGATAGCAATTTTTTCGCCCCTCTGTTTCATTTTCTGGAAAGTTTTAACCGTAACTTTTTCTTCTCTACGAGGAGTCAGATCTTTATCGGCTGGCATAAAATTCATCCTTCAACTGCAGGCACGTAATACCTGGTCCCTTCTTTTTGTTCTTTGATTATGTCTATCAAGTCCTCTAATTGACCCGGCTTTCGCTGGAAATCTAAATTGTCGTTTTTCACCACCAAAAGAGGACCTAAATTGTAATGAAAAAAGAAATGGTTATATGATTCCACTAAATGAGATAAATATTCTAAATCTAAACTCTTCTCAAAATCTCTTCCCTTTTCTTTAATCCTTTTATAAAGAATTTCTGGTGCGGTTTGCAGATAAATTACCAGATCAGGTTTGGGTATGTCCTTTTCTAATATGGGCAATATTTTTTCATACAAATAAAGTTCCCTCTCGCTTAAAGTTATAGAGGCAAAGATCCGGTCTTTCCAGAAAAGGTAATCGCTTATCATCCTGGATCTGAAAAGGTCCCTTTCCAATAGCTCTTGTTGCTGTTTGAACCTGGATAGGAGAAAATAAACTTGAGTCTGAAAGGCGAACCTTTTCCGGTCTTTATAAAAATCCATTAAAAAAGGATTTTTCTCCACCTCCTCTAATACCAAAGAAGCTCCGAACCTTTCAGCTAAAAGCTGAGCTAAGCTGGTTTTTCCAGCCCCGATTGCCCCTTCTATAACCATGTAGTTTAACTCTGACATTTCCTGCCTATTTCGATCCGTAGGATTTAAATAATTTTATCTCTTTGCTACTTTTCAAATTCTCTAAAAGTTTTTTAGGAGTAAGATTCAAAACCGGATGTTTTAACCTTACACCTAATTCTATCAAAGGGATTAGAACAAACTTTCTTTTATGCAACTGCGGATGGGGAAGGATGAGTTTATCTTCTTTCATAACTTTCCTGTCATAAAGGAGTATATCCAGGTCTATTTTTCTGGGTCCCCATCTTTTCCCTTTCCTTCTGCCCATTTTTCTTTCTATCCCCTGCAGAGTATAGAATAGTTCTAAAGGGGGCAGTTTGGTCTGAATTTTAACCACTGCATTCAAGAACCAGTTTTGAGCTTTAAAACCAACTGGCTCAGTCTCATAAATAGAAGAAATTTTCAGGATTTTAAGAGACTTTAAACCTTTGAGCTCTTTTAAAGCCAGATTTAGACTTTTCTCTCTATCCCCTGAATTTGAGCCCAGACCAAGATAAACAATTGCCAATTTTCACACTTCCTTTATATTAAATCTATTTTCCTCTTTCGATCTCAACTTCTATATCATCTAAATTACCCGGCACCGGAGGTATCTTCTTCCTGACCCTCACTCTGACCAGATCAGGTTTAAACTTTAGTAGAATAGCATCCGCTATGCGACTGGCAAGCGTCTCTATAAGGGAAAAGTGCTCTCCAGTAATAATCTCATTTACAGTCTGGTAGACCTCCTTATAATTTACCGTATCTTTCAATCTATCGCTCTGCTCTGCCCTGGACAAATCTAAGGAGAGCTCCACATCCACCTCAAATCTTCTGCCAGTTTCCTTTTCAGCAGAAGAAACCCCGTGAAACCCGTAGAAGATCATATTATGTAATCTGATTATACCCATCCTGATGGATCCATTCTAGATATTTTTTAGCTTCGATATTTTTTCTGCCAGATATGAAAATGGTCTTTTATCCTTTCTCCAGCCTCTTTAAGCTTCTCTTTTGGCTGATTCAAGCTGAGCCGGATAAAACCCTCTCCAATTCCTCCATATTCTATCCCTGGAGAAGCTAAGACCCCGGTCCTTCTTAAAAGCATCCGGCAAAAACCTAAGGATGAATATCTGCCAGGGATTTGAGCCCAGAAAAATGGTGTTGCCTTGGGTTTTTTTGCTCTCCAGCCCAAACCCAAAAGGAGCTCCGTCATCACATCTCTTCTGACTTTATATTCCTCACGGTTCTTGCTTATTATCAACTCATATTCCTGCAGAAGAGCTTCAGCTAATTTAAGGATAAGCCTGTTTTTCCGCTGGCTAAAAAGTTTGCTCTGTGACTCCAGTCCATAAACCATCTCCTTATCCCCGACTAAAAAACCACAATCTATCCCTGAAAGCCCGGTGCCAGTTGAAAGTGAATGCAATTCCACTCCAACCTTTTTACCATCTTTTACTTGCATCAGACTTGGAGGTAAATGCTCATCAAAATAGATTTCATTATAGGAAGCATCCTGTACTATCCTGATATTATTTTTTAAAGCTATCTCAACTAACTCCTCATAGAAAAAAAGATCAGCTAAAGAGCCTGTAGGGTTATGAGGAAAGTTTAAGAAGAAAAACTTTCCCCTATCTTTATTCTGTCCTTTGAAAAAACTTAAGTTCGGAAGGTAATCATTCCTTTCTAAAAGTGGAACTATCTCTATTTCTCCACCAGCTAACAGAGCACAACTTTTATAAATCTGATTGGAAGGCTCAGTTATGAAAATCTTATCCCCTGGATTGATGAAAAAGAGGGATAATTGAACTATAGTTTCTCTTTTGTCTATATAGAAGAATATCTCAGTTTTAGGATTTAACAGAACCCCGTATCTTTTCTTAAACCAGACAGAAAAAATCTCTTTTAATTTTAAGATCTCAGACGCTTCCGCATAATTGAAGTTCTCTTTATCTTTAAGTACCGGTAAAATCTTTTGAATTGAGTCAGACAGAGAAAGATGGGGGTCGAATCGACCCAAATCGATTATCTCCACCCCCTTTTTATCCAGCCTCTTCAGAGTTCGATTGATATCAAACAAAGGATAAGGTGGAATTTTCTCCAGCCTTTCCGCTTTCTCCACTAATACCTTTCTCATACCTTTTTCAACTTTTGTAATTTATCCAAGGACTCTTTTGAAAGCTCTTCTGTTTTCCCTAAAATTTTGCATAATAAATTAACCTTGGCTAAATGCTCTACCATCTCCAAGCGGCTATAAGCTTCGAATATATCTTTACCCAGGGTTAAAACCCCGTGATTTTCAAGCAGGAAAGCATTATGCTTTTCTATGAATGGAGAAAAAGATTTTGGGACCTCTCCAGTTGAAGGTGTAGCATAAGGAGTTAAGGAAATTTCTCCTAAGAACATAATCACTTCTGGCAATAAATTCTGGGCTAAAGGGAGATGAGCAGAAGCAAAAGCTAATGAATAAGGAGGATGGGCATGCACCACGGCCTTGACATCTTTCCTTTTCTGATAAACGAAAAGATGCATCAGAAGTTCAGAGGAGGGTTTTAAATTCTCCGAATTTGGATCCTGCGAACCGGCAAGTTTTTTACCTTCCAGGTTAACTACAACTAAGTCTTTTTCCTTAAGCCATCCTTTATTTTTACCAGATGGAGTGACTAAAATTTGTTTATTTCCAATCCGGATACTCATATTCCCTTCCGATGCCACCACATACCCCTTAGCATACATCCTTCTCCCTATCTCGATTATTTCTTTTTTAGCTTTAAGAATAGAACTCATACTATCTTTCCGGGAGAATTTTCAGACAATAAACTCAAGAGATAATAATAGCTCTTGTTTTTTTAGTCAAGCTAAATTTTAGCAAGGTGAAGCTCAAAGAATTGTGTATTCAAAAATTATTTAATATACAAAAGTTCTTGATTTTATTCACTATTTAGGTGTATTATAATAATATATGAAACCAGAGGAGAAAGCCAGACAAAAGATAGACCAGCTGCTTGAAGTAGCAGGCTGGAAGGTTCAAGACCTCCGTGAATTGAATCTGGGAGCTTCTCTTGGTGTAGCTGTTCGTGAATTCCCTCTAAAGTCTGGACCTGCGGATTATCTTCTTTTTGTGGACAGGGAAGCTGTGGGTGTGGTTGAAGCAAAGCCCGAAGGTACCACGTTAAGTGGTGTAGCCGAGCAAACTGAAGGTTATTTGACCAGCGTTCCTGAAAACCTTCCACATGTTCAGGAACCTCTTCCCTTTGGATTTGAAAGTACTGGCATAGAAACCTTTTTTAGGGATTTAAGGGATCCCAACCCTCGTTCCAGACAAATATTCGCCTTTCACAAGCCAGAAACACTAAAAGAATGGATTAGACAGTCAGATACTCTCAGAGCAAGGCTTAAGATTCTGCCACCTTTAATAACGGAAGGTTTGAGAGATTGTCAGATTGAGGCTATTATAAACCTAGAGAAATCATTTACAGAAGCAAGACCAAGGGCACTCATTCAGATGGCTTCAGGTGCCGGGAAAACTCACACTGCTATTAGTTTTATTTATCGACTAATAAAATTTGCAAATGCCAAAAGGATTCTCTTCTTGGTTGACAGAAAGACTCTTGGAAAACAGACATCGCAAAAGTTTCAGCAGTACATCAGTCCAGATGATGGGAGGAAGTTTACAGAACTATACAACGTCCAGCATCTGACTTCAAATACACTTGACCTCGTAAGCCGGGTGTGTATCACCACCATTCAGAGACTCTATTCTATGCTGAAAGGAGAGCCTGAATTCGATGAGCAACTCGATGAGCAGTCTATTTTTGATCTTGCACTTACCGCACGGGAGCCAGAAGAGATTTCATATAATCCGCAAATTCCAATAGAAACTTTTGATTTCATAATTACGGATGAATGTCACAGGTCGATTTACCACCTTTGGCGACAAGTCCTTGAATACTTTGATGGTTTTATTATTGGGTTAACGGCAACCCCCTCAAAACAGACCCTTGGATTTTTCAATCAAAATTTAGTGAGCGAGTACAGTCATGAGAGAGCAGTTGCAGATGGAGTAAATGTTGGATACGAAGTCTACAGAATACAGACTAAAATAACAAAGGAAGGAAGTAAAGTTGATGCAGGTTACTATATAGATAAACGAGATAAATTAACGAGAAGAATGCGCTGGGAGCAGTTAGATGAAGACCTTGAATATCCGGCCGAGCAATTAGATAGAGCTGTAGTATCCCCGGACCAGATAAGAACGGTCGTTCAAACCTTCAAAGAAAGGTTATTTACGGAGATTTTCCCAGGTAGAAATGAAGTACCCAAGACTCTTATCTTTGCCAAAGACGATTCGCATGCTGAGGATATTGTCCATATTGTAAGGGAGGAGTTTGGGAAGGGAAATGAATTCTGCAAAAAGATAACCTATAAGACCATGGGTGAAAAAACTGAAGATCTAATAGCCAGTTTCCACAATTCTTATAACCCCCGCATTGCCGTCACGGTGGATATGATTTCCACTGGTACTGACATTAAGCCACTGGAATGCATAATATTCATGAGAGACGTAAAATCAAGAGTCTACTTCGAGCAGATGAAAGGAAGAGGGACAAGGACAATCTCTTCGACAGATTTAAATGCCGTGACTCGAGATTCTACTCATAAAACTCATTTTGTAATCGTGGATGCAGTGGGTGTGTGCGAGAATGATAAGACAGATTCCCAGCCTTTAGAGAAAAAGAGGAGCATTCCTTTTGATAAACTGATCATCTCGGTTGCCATGGGGGTGAGAGATAAAGACACAGTTACTTCTCTGGCAGGGAGACTGGCAAGACTGGACAGGGAAATAGATGAAAAGGACAGACAGGAAATTGAAGATGCATCTAAAGGCAAGCCCTTAACGGAAATCATTAACCGTCTTCTGGATGCTGTTGATCCGGACGTACAATTTGAAAGAGCAAAAGAGATATTCAATACCGAAACTCTAACTGAAGAGCAGGTCAAGAAGGCTTCAGAAGAACTGGTCAAAGTGGCTTGCATGCCCTTTGATAATCCTAAATTCAGGAATACTATCATTGACATCAAAAAAAGAAATGAACAGATCATAGATACCATAAGTAAAGACAGTATAATCTTTTCAGGATTTGATGAGAAGGCAAAAGAAAGGGCACGGACAATTATTGATACCTTCAAAAAATTCATAGAGGAAAACAAAGACGAGCTCACTGCTTTGCAGATTATCTACAGCAAATCTTACGGCAAACGTCATCTAACCTATGAGGAAATCAGGCAACTGGCGGATGCCATAGGAAAACCTCCGTACAACCTTACACCGGAGCTTCTCTGGCAGGCTTGTGAGCATCTGGAAAAATCTAAAGTGAAAGGTGCTGGACCGCAGAAGCTTTTGACCGACATTATTTCGCTGATACGCTTTGCCATCGGAGAAAGTGATATACTTGAACCATTTTCAGAAATGGTGAACCGCAGATTCAACGAGTGGGTGACACAGCAGGAGAAATCAGGACGAAAGTTTACACCCGAACAGATGGAATGGCTTTTGATGATAAAAGACCACGTAGCCAGCTCGCTTAGCATAGGAATGGAAGACTTTGAGTATGCACCTTTTTACGAGAAAGGCGGACGGGTTAAAGTTTATCAGGTATTTGGTAAAGAAGTGGACAAGGTCTTAGAGGAGTTAAATAGCGCATTGGTGGTATGATAGAAAATAACAAAAACTTACAACAACTCCCCAAAGGCTGGGTATGGAC
>Ga0315289_10007887_pt1 | contig 15447 bp, 13 predicted proteins | sample YL17G11_40_MG_FD_203452 | JGI IMG/M metagenome (GOLD analysis project Ga0315289, IMG submission 203452) | Sediment microbial communities from Yellowstone Lake, YNP, Wyoming, USA - YL17G11_40 | ecosystem: Environmental > Aquatic > Freshwater > Lake > Sediment | place: USA: Wyoming | collected... | reverse complement strand
GCCTGCGCAGCGCCATACTCTCCAAACTGCAGGACACGCTCAACGAATGGGGCGCCAAGATGGCTGTCCCCGAAATGCTCGCCAAGACCATCGAGCTAGGCTCCTTCATCCAGTCGCTGGCGGAGGAAGAATTCAATGCCGTTGGCCTGACACTCAAGCGTTTCACCATCACGAATCTGCGGCCGGCCGAGAAATCGGCCCAGGAACTGCGCGACATGGGCATGCTCGATATGGCCACCTACACCCAACTTCAGGCTGCTGACGCCATGCGCGACGCTGCCTCGAATCCCAGCGGTGGTGCTGGACTGACGGCTGGAATCGGTGCCGGGATGGGTATCGGTAACCTGATGGGCCAGGCGCTGCAAGGCGGGATGCAATCTGGACAACAGCAGCAGCAACCCCCTAGCGGCGGCCCGCCGGCTGGTGGCAGCATGTCGGACGTAATGACGCCTTCCGAGGCGGCTCAAGTGATGCGCGTTTCTGAGGAAGATGTCCTCGCCGCCATCAAGGATGGCACGCTGAAAGCCAAGAAGCTCGGTAATGCCTATCGGATCAGCAAGGAAGCGTTGGAGGAATTTCTCAAGAGCTAAAAAGCAAGTAATTTATGAGCTGTAAATCTTAAAAAGGAGTCCAGAAAATGTGGACTCCTTTCTTGATCGACCTTTACGCATCATCACGTTTTATATTTTCGCCAATTCCGCCAAAACATCACTCACGGATTCCAAAACATCTCCTGCTAAAACAGAAGCGATGCTTCCCTTGACCTCGGCGGCATATAGCCCCGCCTGGGCATGGATCCACGCCCCGGCCACCGCAGCCGGATACGCCTCTACACCCTGGGCGCACAGGCCGACGATCAGGCCCGCCAGCACATCGCCCGAACCGGCCCGCGCCAAAGCGGACGAGGCCACGGGGATGGTTGTCGTCCGTCCATCCGGCGAGGCAATGACGGTAAAGGCACCTTTCAGGACCACCACGTGGCCCCACTCCTGCGCAATACGCAACACAATCGCCAGGCGGTCTTTCCGGATCTCTTCTTTCGACAGGCCGGTCAAGATCGACATTTCGCCCGGATGCGGGGTTAACACAGTGTGCGCAGGGAGTAATTTCGGCCAATCCGGGATTTTCGCCAACAATTTCAATCCGTCAGCGTCAATCACCAGCGGCGGCAAAACCAACCTCTTGGCCTCCGCCTCTCCTGCTTCGGTTTGGATGAAACCGATCCTTCCGTGGGCTGTCTTCGGCAGGGTCACGCCGCGCAGCAGCTTTTCCAGGAATTCCTTCGTGGTATCTTCCAGGCCAAAGCCGGGACCGATCAAGAGAGCAGTGGCGCGCTCAAGGTTCCCGGTCAGCACGCCTGCCGCATCGGCAGAAACGACGCCCAGTTCGTGCGGTAGCAGCAGCCAGGTCGCTTCGGGGAAATGTCCGGCCAGGGCAGCGTGTAACTGCGCGGGGATGGCCAGTGTCACCAGCCCGGCTCCGATCCGGTAGGCAGCTTTACCGGCCAGCAAGGCCGCACCGGTGTAATTGACCGAGCCAGCGACAATGAGCGCCGTGCCAAAAGTCCCTTTGTGCGCATCCGAGGGGCGCGGCGGCAGAATGGACGCTGCCAGCTTATCGTCCGCGACCTGGTTCCGTACCGCCTTCCAAGAAGGCAGATCTTCTGGCAGTCCGATATCTACCACGGCAAGCTCGCCGACCAGATCGTAAGCCGGCATTTTCAAAAGCCCCTGTTTGACAGCCGCCATCGTCAACGTGGCATCCGCGCGGATACAGGCCGCAGCTGCCTCCCCCGTGTCACAATCCATGCCGGAAGGACAATCCACCGCGACCACATAAGGGGGCCATTCCGACTCAGCCAGCGCTTCTTTGGTAGCCGACAGCACGTGTGCGATCTCCTTTTTTATCGGAAACTTGAAGCCAGTGCCCACGATGCCATCCAGGATTACATCGGAAGTGCCAATGAAGGCTTTAAGCTGTTCGAAATTATCATCCTTCTGGGCAACTACGATCTCGCCCTCGGCTTCGATCAGTCGCTCAACGAGAGGATCACCCTCTTCTTTACGGTGGATCAGATAAGCGCGCGCTTGCCAGCCTTTCTCCGCCAAGAAAGCCAACGCAACCAGTGTATCGCCACCATTATTACCAGGCCCGACCAGGCCAAGCACCTGCATATCTTCGTCGTCCTGGCTATACGCCAGACGCAGGATTTCTTTAGCCAGGCCGCGACCGGCATTTTCCATCATCCGCACGTAGGTCAGGCCGCTGGCATCCGCCTCTTGCTCGATGGCATGCATTTCGCTAACAGTAACGAGTTTCATGCAGAATTCCTCCATAGTGCGGCTTCCTGCCGCGACGAGCGGTTTCTTGTTTTCATAATTTCCACAAATCATTCGCCACATCGGCCAGACCAAGGGCGAGAAGTTTTTCCTTTGTCGGCCGCCCCGTTTCCGGGTCCCAACCGCGCGCCGCGTAGTAAGCCGCCAGCATCTCCTCGAAAGGGATTTTATACCCGGCTGCCCCGCCGTCGGGGTAAGGCTCGAGCAGGGCCTTGGGCAATTTATCATTGGCGCGACTCAATCCCAGGCGATTGTTGATCGCCCGCTTCAAATTCCAACCGCGTTCGCCCGCGCGCAGCATATTGCCCACACTCCAGTCCAGCCCGCAGGCTGAGTTGATTAGCCTCACGACAGCCTCCGCCGGGACATTGGCAAGCATACACATCACCAGAGAGTTGCAAAATGTACACCAATCCTGGTGACGGGCGACGTTGGCCGCCTTTTCTATACCGCTATGACGGTCGTAGAATTCCAGGCCCAGCTCGGCATCCGCCTGGCCCATATCCACGAAAAAGTAATCCGATTGGTTGTGGCAAGCGCCGCGCGGTGAGGTGGCGTACACGAGCGCCATGCCGGAAACGCCGCGCGGGTCGTGATAAGGCACCTCCAGTCCGTTGACCTGCACTGCTTCGTCTTCCGCGTCGAAATGCGCTCCAAAGCGGCGCGAGCCCTCAGCCAGGTATGCGCCGATACCTTCACGCCGCGCCGTCAAATGGATCAACCGTTCCACAGCCTCGGTATCGCCCCAGCGCAAGACAAGACCGCCGGTATCTTTGTCGCTGATGATACCCTGCTCGAAAAGATGGAAGGCTAGGCCGATCGTATTGCTGGCGCTGATCACATCCATGCCATAACGATCGCACAGCTCGCCCAAACGGGTGATGGCAGCCAGATCGTCGTTCAGTAGATTTGGCCCAAAGCCAACAATCGTCTCGTACTCCGGCCCTTTGCGTTTGGCGCCGTCTTCAAGGCGCACCACACGCCCGCAGGCAATGACGCAGGCATGGCAGGCGCTCGTGCCAGCAAGGATCGTCTCAGCCATCGTTGCGCCAGAGACCTTGCTTGCACCCTCGAACACACCCGCGTGATAATACTTCTTCGGCATCGAACCGAGATAATCGAAATAATCGGCTGCGCTCCCCGTGCCCAACTCATGCACCGCCCGGCTCACATTATCGGTCTTCAAGGCATGATTGGCCGCCGAGCGTAACGAGTTGAATTTTTCCGGTGCGAACAACGGGATCTTGCCTTTCCCCTGCACAGCAATCGCTTTCAGGTTCTTGGACCCCATGACCGCGCCCAGGCCGGTGCGTCCGGCCACGCGTCCATGATCGCACAGGATATTGGCGAACAGGATACCTTTTTCGCCTGCCGGTCCGATGCCCATGACGTGCGCGCCGGGTTGACAGAGTTCTTCTTTGATTTTTGACTGGATTTCATACGTATCCAGTCCCCACACTTGCGCTGCGTCGCGGACCTCGGGCCTGTTATCCGTCACCGCAAGGTATACTGGCTCCTCGGCCTTTCCAGTTATCCACACGCCGTCGTAACCGCAAAAACGAAGTTCCGGCCCCCAAAAGCCGCCGCAGTTGGATTCCGCCCACAGCCCGGTGGCGGGCGATTTTCCGCACACGACGAAACGTCCGACGGCCGGCCCGGCGCTGCCGGTCAGAGGGCCGGTCAGGAAAAGGAGGGGAGATTGCGGAGAAAACGGATCCAGGTCACGGGTCAGGGACGTGTACAGCAGGCGGGCGGCCAGGGACGCGCCGCCCAGGTAGTCACGTTCCCAATCGGCCGGAATGCGGTATTCGCTCGTTTCGCGGGTGGACAGATTGATTTTGAGTATCGGCTGCATGGTTATGAAAGGATCTCGGATGTCACTTCACGGCAGCAGCGCACGAAATCCAGCACGGTCGGCACGTTGCGCATCATATAAGCCATGCTTCCCTGGACTTGCAGCTTGCGGGTCATCATGGCCTGCATCGGGTCGAGTTCGCCCTTGACGATACGCGCAAAGTTCTCGTACGGCGCCTTGAGGATGAATGCAGGCTTGATCTCCGTCATATCTTTCAGGATCGCTGTCTTGCGGCATTTGCCATGCCACAGATCGAGATAATAGATGAGCTGTTCTTTGAGGGGTCCGCCTGGATCGACCACACAAGCCATATCGCCTTCCCAATTTTTTGCGATACGGGCGTACTGTTCGTCGGCGTTCAACTTTTCGTCAAGCTTTTCCAGCCATTCGGGTGAAGGGAATATTGCAGCCATTTGCGTCTCCTTGATCATAAGATAGAAACATCTCAATTATAATTCCCTATTTAGAAATTCAATGCTGAACCCTCTTGCTAAAATGGACAAATTCGTCTATGCTTAATTCACAAAGGCGCTAAGCCTTCACAATCAGAAGCGGCATTAGATCAACCCAATAGAAGGAGAGAAGTCATGAAGAAAGTAACCCTAATAATTAGCATTTTGGCGTTTGCCAGTCTCGTACTGGTATCCTGCGCCCCCAAGACGACAGGGGGCGGCGGAGGAACTGCTGCGGCCGGGATGCCGGATCTTAAAGGGCGCACGATCACCGTCGCTGTGGAAAATGCCTATCCACCTTTCAACAGCATTGACGAGGCCACCGGTCTAGGCGTCGGCTGGGACTACGATGCTGTCAACGAAATCTGCAAACGACTCAACTGTGTACCCGAATTCAAGGAAGTCGCTTGGGATGGCCTCTTCCCAGCCATGAACGCTGGTGAATACGATATGGCAGCCGATGGGATCACGTACAAAAGGTTGCGCGCCTGGGGTGTAGATTTCTCGATCCCATATACACCGGTATCACAAGCGTTGTTGGTGCGGGCCGATGAGACTCATACTCTGGATGAGTTCAAAGCTGACCAGAATCTAAAAGTTGGCACTCAAATCCAGACCACCAACTATGATGCGGCCGTCTCGACCTTCCCGGATAAGGAGATTGTGGCCTTCGAGGACTTTGCCGCACCAGTCCTGGCCCTGATCTCTGGCGATATTGACGGTGTCGTCATTGACGATGTTGCTGCGTACGGCTTTATGGGCGCCAATCCCGGCCAATTGAAAGTTCTTTCATACTTCGAGACCGGAGAATTCCTGGCCTTAGTCTATCCGCCAGGCAGCGATCTGATTTTTCCAATCAACGCTGCTCTTCGCGCGATGAACGCGGATGGCACGCTGGCTCAATTGAATGCAAAGTGGGGTCTTGCCGATCCTGGAGCGCTTGAATATAAATAACCCGTTGAGAAGCCGTTTCTGACACTCCTGCAAGATGGGGGCTGACGCCCCCATCTTGCCTGATTTCATAGTGCTGGAGACTTACATGCAATCTAGAACCGAGCAAAAGCGCCGTGGACTAATTCCGGTTGATTTTAATATCTCAAAATGGCCCTGGTGGGCAATTGTACTAATTCTTTCCGGTCTTGCATTATCTATTCTCGTTCTAACCTCAAAGAATTATAACGACACTTTCATTTACCTGACCCTGGGTGTAAAGTCCACACTGCGCATTACGCTTTTTTCGTTCCTGATTGCAACTGTTCTTGGACTTATTACCGGGCTGGCGCGCGTTTCTAAAAATGTCTTTCTTTTCAATGCGTCAACATTGTATGTAGAGATTGTGCGCGGTATTCCTCTTGTTGTTCTGTTGCTCTACATTGCCTTTGCATTGGTCCCCGTTCTTGTAGAAATGATCAAAGCAATTGGAGTATGGGGGATAACCAGCTTTCCGAACATCGGTCTTTTCCAATCATTGGCCGTGTTCAGTATCCGCGTTATATCCATGGAAGGACGCGCCATTATCGCACTCGGATTCGGTTATGGCGCATACGAGGCAGAGGTCTTTCGCGCTGGCATCCAATCCATCAGCAAGGGGCAGATGGAGGCGGCCAAGTCTCTGGGCATGAACTACCTCCAATGTATGCGATTCATCATCCTGCCCCAGGCAATCCGCCGCGTATTACCCCCCCTTGGCAATGACTTTATCGCCTGCCTGAAGGACTCCTCGCTGGCAACCGTCCTGGCCGTCCCGGAACTGACCCAGATGGGTCGCCTGCGCCGCGCCAGCACTTTCCGCGTCATGGAAACTTTCAATGTCATTGCCTTCATGTACCTTTCGATGACGCTGCTTCTCTCCAGCTTCGTCCGCTGGCTGGAGAAGAAGATGAAGATCGAGGAGTGATCCTTAAACGCCTTTGCGGCTGTTATTCATACCGTCCATAAGCTGTTAGGCGGCAGCCTAACCGAGGGTTGGGTGGCCAAAAAGTACCAGGCCTTGGTAAATTCGTCTGTATTTGCTACTTAAGAATCTGATTGCAATCATGGAGGTTGACCATGCATCACATAAGACCAACCAGATTTAAAGTAATCATTGACTACGCCATCTTGATAGGCCTCCTTTCATTTGGTTTATCAGCATGCGCCTCTCCAATAGACTCAAACAGGGCTGCAGATGTCCAGCCTGTCCTCACAAATGTCCCGCAAGAAACTCCACAAACCTTTCGCTTTGGCGTTCCCGTTGAAAGCGAACCGCACGCACTAATAGCGGCTCAAGCGGGTCTAAGAACGAGCTTCGAGTATATTGAGCCTTTTACAGTTGTCAAAGTGGAACAAATGAGTTACGGGGATTACAGCAAACAAGTAGGAGCATCAGTTAATCGCCCGTTAGATATGAAGGTGTGGCTTGTTGTTTATTTTGATGATGAATGGCAAAGCATTCCTCCACGCCTAGATGTGACACCCTCTCCGCCATTTCGTGGCTGTGTATCTGTAGCTATCAACGCTGATGACGGCTCGCCTTTAGAAATAGGTGGCCCTTTAGAGCCAGGTAGAATGAAAGAATGTGACAAATAGCCCTGATTGATCAATTGTGAGGCAGCCCGACACCGCGTGCAGACGGACGGTCAGGGCTTCCCCTCGTTTACAGGAAATCAGCCCCGAACCGGGTTCTACTCTTTGAGTTTCATCCGCTAATTTCCCGCCCTGCGCTTACGCAACCCGTTATTCTCAAAAAGAAAAAGACCCCCGGAGAACGGGGGTCTCGTATGCGCTGGGGGGGACTTGAACCCCCACGCCTTGCGGCACATGGCCCTCAACCATGCCTGTCTGCCAATTCCAGCACCAGCGCGGGCAGTCGTATTATAATCACGTTCAGTTGATTGTCAAGCAAGACCTTACCTGCCCCCCCTCTGTCCCCCCATTTCGAAGTTCAGAAATGGGGGGATGAAAGGGGGGTAAAGATGGGCGAGGTCCACAAGGAGACCCTATGACCCGAATTGTCGTTGACGCCATGGGCAGTGACAACTTCCCCGCGCCGGATGTGCAAGGAGCTGTGCTGGCCGCCCGCGAGTACGGTGTTGGCATCCTCCTGGTCGGCGACGAGGCCAAGATCAAGCCAGAGCTGGAAAAACAGAACACCAAAGGCTTGAGCCTCGAAGTTGTCCACGCGCCCGAAATGCTGACCATGGAAGATAAAGGCGAAGAACTGGCTTTGAAGGCGCGTCACAAGGATGCCCAAAACTCTATGGCCGTTGGGATCGACCTCGTAAAAAAAGGCGAGGCTGACGCCTTCGTCACAGCCGGCAATACAGGCGCAGCCTGGATCACGGCCTTATTCCGCCTGGGGCGCATCCGTGGCGTGGATCGACCCGGCCTGGCACCCATCTTTCCCACCGCCAAGGGTTCTTGTGTGGTGATTGATGTCGGCGCCAACCCGGATTGCAAGCCCGAAAACCTGCTCCAGTTCGGCATTATGGGCACCATCTATGCAGAAAAGGTGCGCAACGTGAAATCCCCAAAAGTCGGTCTGCTCTCGAACGGCGAAGAAGCTGGCAAGGGCAACGAGCTGGTTAAGGCCTCCTATCCCCTGCTCGCAAATTCCAGCCTGAACTTCTATGGTAACATCGAGGGCAAGGAATTGATCGGCGGCGAGGTGGACGTGGCCGTGACGGACGGATTCACCGGCAACGTGCTGTTGAAGACTGCCGAGGCAGTCGCCAAGCTGCTGGTGGACAAAATCAAAGAAGCCATCAAGAAAGGCGGCCCGTTGGCAATGCTCGGCGGACTGCTGATCAAACCTGCCATGGGCAACATCAAGAAATTGATGGATCCCAGCGAGGAAGGCGCCGCGCCGCTCCTGGGCGTGAACGGCTTGGTCTTCATCGGCCATGGGCGTTCGGACGCCATCGCCATCAAGAATGCCGTGCGCGTGGCGAAGCAAGCCGTCGAATCTGGTGTGCTAAATTCGCTCCGTTCGGCTATCGAAGAATCTCTCCGCAAGTAACGGACTCCGAGATCTCCAGATTACAGCCAACTGGAGTCGTCGGACTCCAGATAAGGAAAACCATGAAAATAGTCACCAATACCAAGCTCATCAAACGCAACGCCCGCATCGGCCAGGTCACCAGCTTGGTGGCGCTCGCCATCCTGGCTGTCGGCATGTATATCACCTTCAAGATGCCCGATAAAGTCGCCTATTCACTCGGCGCGCTGCTGATCGGTTTCTTCCTATCCCAGATGGGCATCTACTACGGCAACCGCTGGGGACGCAGCCCGCGCCCCGACGAGGTGCTCGACCGCGGCCTGAAAGGCCTCGGACGCGAGTACACCGTCTACCACTATGTGACACCGGCCTCACACCTGCTGGCAGGGCCGGCCGGGATCTGGACTTTGTTACCGTATCACCAGAGAGGGATGATCACCTATCAAAAGGGACGCTGGCGCGCCAGGGGAGGCGGATTTGTCCAGTCCTACCTGCGGATTTTTGGACAGGAAAACCTGGGCCGTCCGGACCTGGAAGCCAGGTCAGAGGTGGACATGCTCAAGCGCCACCTGACGCGGCTCCTCCCTGAAGGGACGGAATTGCCGGAGATCAAAACCGCCCTGCTTTTCACCAATCCCAATGTAGAACTAAAGGTCGAGGAGGCGCCCCTGCCATCCCTGACGCCCAAGGATTTGAAGGAATTCCTGCGGGAACAGGCCAAAACCAAACCTATCTCCGTAGATAAATTGGATTCATTGCGCGAAGTATTGCCGCAACCCACAAAGGAAGAGTGACAAGATAGGTAAATGACATCAATCGTCGCTCTCGACCTCGAAACCACCGGCCTCGACCACGAGCGGGACGCCATCATCGAAATCGGGGCGCGCCGCTTCGACGGCAACCGCGTCGAAGATGAATGGACGACCTTGGTCAACCCGGACCGCCACATCCCCGAATTCATTACCAACCTGACCGGCATCAGCGACGAGATGGTGCGCCAGGCGCCGCGAATACGCGACGTTCTGGACGAACTGGTCGCTTTCATCGGCGATGCGCCCATCCTGGGGCACAACATCCAGTTCGACCTTTCCTTCTTCAAGAAATACAATCTCTTCAGCCTCAGCGAGCGGATAGACACCTACGAGATGGCCGCTGTTCTCCTGCCCTCGGCCAGCCGCTATAACCTGGGCGCGCTGGGCCAGGCCCTCGGCATCCCCCTGCCCGCCAGCCACCGCGCCCTGGATGACGCCCGCGTCACCCACGCGGTCTACCAGCGGCTGTTTGCCCAGGCGCTGACGTTGCCGATAGAAGTACTGGCTGAGATCGTCCGCTTGAGCGAGCCAATCGAATGGGATGGCGGCTGGGTCTTTCAGCAGGTGATGCACGCCCGCTCGAAGGAGAAGATAACCGCCCGGAAAGTCCGTGAGCAGGCCGAGGGTCCGCTTTTCGAAGCTCCGGAGGAGCGCAAAGGGCCAGCCATCCAGCTTCCCAAAGAGCCGATCCCCATTGACCCGGACGAAGCGGCTGCCATCCTCGAATATGGCGGCCCGTTCTCGCAGCACTTCCCGAATTACGAGTACCGCCCCGAACAAGTCGAAATGCTGCGCGCCGTGGCCGCCGCCCTCTCGACTGGCAAGCACCTGATGGTGGAGGCCGGCACCGGTGTGGGCAAATCCTTCGCTTATCTCGTCCCGGCCGCTCTCTTCGCCTGGCAGAACAACACGCGCCTCGTCATCTCGACCAACACCATCAACCTGCAAGACCAATTAATCAAGAAAGATATCCCCGACCTGCGCACGGTTCTCGGTGTGGACCTGCGCGCCACCGTGCTGAAAGGCCGCTCGAACTATCTCTGCCCGCGCCGCTTCGAGAACCTGCGCCGGCACGGGCCGCAAACATCGGACGAAATGCGTATCCTGGCCAAGTTGCTGGTCTGGTCGCTTGAGAACAGCAGCGGCGACCGCACCGAGATCAACCTGACTGGCCCGGCCGAGCGGGATGTCTGGCTGCACCTCTCCGCTGATGATGACGCCTGCACGACCGAAACCTGCCTGGAGCGCGTCGGCGGCGCATGTCCCTTCTTCCGCGCCCGGCAGGCGGCGCAGACCTCTCACCTGCTGATTGTCAACCACGCCCTGCTGCTGACCGACGTAGCCACTGGCAGCAAAGTTTTACCCGATTACGAATACCTGATCGTGGACGAGGGTCACCACCTGGAATCAGCCACCACCAGCGCCCTTAGCTTCCGCCTGACCCAATACGATATGGAACGTTTGCTGCGCGAAGTCGGAGGCTCGACCTCAGGCATCCTCGGCTACCTGCTCAGCCTCACCCGTGATACCTTACAGCCCTCTGACTTCGCCGCGCTGGACCAAAAAGTGAGCCGCGCCACCGACCTGGCTTGGCGGCTGGAGAACCAGGCGCGCGCCTTCTTCCAGACCTTGAACGAGTTCATCGAATTTCAGCGTGAAGGCCAGCCGGTCAGCCAATATGCCATCCAGGAGCGCATCCTGCCGGCCACCCACACCCTGCCGGGCTGGGACGAGATCGAGATCACCTGGGACAGCGCCGACGAGACCTTTCGCCTGCTGCTTTCTCTTTTAGAGGAGCTGCACAAGACCGCCAGCCAACTTTATTCCAATGGCATGGAAGAAGTAGAGGATGTGGTGGGCAGCCTCGGCAGCATCTTCCGGCGCATGAGCGAGGCCGAAGCGATGGTCAGCGCGATGATCTCCGAGCCGTCCGAGGAGTATGTGTATTGGGTGGAAGTCAACCCGAACGGTAACCGGCTGGCGCTCCAGGCCGCACCGATCCGCGTCGGCCCGCTGGTCGAGAAACACCTTTGGCACGAGAAAACCAGCGTCATCCTGACTTCCGCCACCCTGACGGCCAACGGCGAATTCACCTACCTGCGCAACACCCTCAGCGCCGACGAGGCCGACGAGCTGGCGCTCGGTTCGCCCTTCGACTACGAGAGCGCGGCTTTGCTCTACATCGCCAACGATGTGGCCGAGCCAAATACTCCTGACCACCAATCTCACGTAGACCGCGCTCTGATCAACTTATGTCAGGCCAGCGGCGGCCGTACCCTGGTCCTGTTCACCTCCTACGCCCAGCTCAAGCGCACCGCCCGCGCCATCAGCGGGCCGCTGGCAAAGCACGACATTATTGTCTACGAACAGGGCGAAGGCGCCTCCCCCAACGCCTTATTGGAATCCTTCCGCAGCTCCGAACGCGCTGTCCTGCTTGGAACACGTTCTTTTTGGGAAGGCGTGGATGTGCCCGGCGAGGCGCTTTCGGTGCTGGTGATCGTCAAGCTCCCCTTCGCGGTGCCCACCGACCCGCTGGTGGCGGCCCGTTCCGAGACGTTCGAAGACCCGTTCAACGAGTACCAGTTGCCGGAGGCCATTCTACGCTTCCGCCAGGGATTCGGACGCCTGATCCGCACCCAATCGGATCGCGGTGTGGTCGCCATCCTCGACCGGCGCGTGCTGACCAAGAAATATGGTCGCGCCTTCCTCGACTCGTTACCCCAGTGCACGGTGCGCGCCGGCTCCCTCAGCGAACTGCCGCGCGCCGCAGCCAAGTGGTTAAATATATAAGGTTCTTACGACCCAGCTTCCCCCTGCGCCACATGCATGGAAGCCACCTGCTCCCCCTCCGAAAAATTTGACAGCACAATAAGGGCATTGGTCACCGTGTTACCGACATTACGCCAGCGGTGACGTAAGTGAGAGGCAAAGATCAAGCTGTCGCCGGGTTCAAGATCGAAGGCTTGATTATCGATATGATATTCCAGATGTCCGCGCAGGCAGTAAACAAACTCGTGGCCGGTATGCACCATGCTGTGCGGCCCGCTGCTGACGCCACTCTCCACTGTAATTATGAATGGCTCCACGCGACCAACGAATTTTTCTCCACCCAATCCCTCCCATAATCCCCCCCGAAAAGGCACACGCGTCCGCGTTTCTGCCTTGATGAACACGATTCGGTCTCGCGAGGCTTGAGCGCCGAAGAAAGTGGTTATCGGGACGCCAAGCGCATCGGCCAATTTATACAGCGTGCTGACTGATGGTGAAGTCTTGCCGCGCTCAATCATGCTTAAGGCGTTGGCTGAAAGCCCGCTGCGCGCTGCCAGCGCCCGCATGGATATGTCCATCCCCTGCCGCATTTCCCGCAGGCGGATGCCAACATTCACTGAAGACGCGTCTTTTTCATATGCAATCATATCCACCTCGCTGATTTCTGTTCTGGTGACATTATTTATACCGTAAAAAGCAATAAACATGGGGATTCTAAGCGTACATTATTTATGACGATGTGCATCTCCTTACGTGATACTAAATCGAGGATGGTCTCTCTTTTGAGTACGTTTAGGTAACTTTCACCACCAAGAGAGCAGTGAGCGCGGAGGTTTCCGTAATTTTCCTGCTTTTTTCAGCGTTCTCCGTTCACTACCTGACCTGACTGCCAGGACAGGCTGCAGTGAGGCTTTGTCAACTACACCCGAGCGGGGTATATCCCAATAGTGGTTAAGCGCATTGATGAGTGCTGTCAAGTATTCTTGTTCATTATCGCACAAATGTAACTTGGCTTTGTGTGCGATATTACATTAAGCACCATCTTTGTGACAGGTGTCACTATTTCCGCAAACGCATTATTGTTATTATCTTCATAAGTTTATGCGGATATATGCATATACCAAAGGATAAACAAATGAACATCGACCTCGAAACCGAAGTACTAAAACTACATTCCGAAATCTGTGCTGGCCTTGCGGACCCAAGCCGCATCATGATTTTATACGAACTCTCATCTGGACCGCGCAATGTCACCGAACTGTCCTCCAACCTGCGCATGCCCCAGCCGATGGTCTCTCGACATCTAAAAGTGCTGCGTGAGCGCGGCATGGCGATCGCCGAGCGGCAAGGGACGGTAGTTCAGTATACCTTGGCTGATAAGCGCCTCATTCAGGCTTTGGATCTGCTGCGTGCCGTGCTCCGTGATGGGCTTGCCCGGCGCGCCGCGCTAGCCGAGGCCATCGCGTAGTGTCTGGATCGAGATCGCAGACAATTCGTTCTAGGAGAGTGGATGTGAAAACTTTACTTATTCTGGGCGCCGGCACAGGCGGTACGATGGTAGCCAACAAGATGGCTCACCATCTAGATCCCAATGAGTGGCGAATCGTCATTGTTGACAAAGATGAGACTCATTACTATCAGCCTGGTTTTCTCTTCATTCCCTTTGGGATTTACAAACCGGCAGATGTGATCAAGCCGAAGCGCAAATTATTACAGTCGCGGGTCGATACCATTTTCGCGGAAATCGAAATGATCGAACCGGACAAGAATCGCGTCCGCTTGAGCAACAAACAGGAGATCAGCTATGACTTTCTGGTTGTTGCTACAGGCAGTCACATTCATGCCGAGGAAACGCCCGGCATGTTGGATGTTTCCTGGCAGGAATGTATTTTCGACTTTTATACGATAGAAGGCGCCACCAAACTGGGTATGTTCCTGGAAACCTGGAATGGCGGCCGGATGGTACTTAATATTGCCGAGATGCCAATCAAGTGCCCGGTTGCTCCGCTCGAGTTTCTTTTCCTGGCAGATTGGTATTTCCAAAAGCGTGGAATTCGCAATAAAGTTGATCTCGTGCTGTCCACACCGCTGCCGGGCGCGTTCACCAAGCCGCAGGCCTCAGCCATGCTGGGTGCCATTTTGGAGAATAAAGGGATTTCCATCGAGCCTGAATTCACCATCATGGAAGTGGATAATGCCAAGCAGGTGATTCGCTCTTACGATGATCGCGAGGTCGGCTACGACTTGCTCGTGACCATACCCGTCAATAAAGGCGCGGATGTGATTGGCGCTTCTGGCATGGGCGATGAGCTAAATTTCATCCCGACCAATAAATACACTCTTCAGGCTGAAAAGTGGGAAAACGTATTCATCATCGGGGATGCCGGGAATGTCCCCTCCTCCAAGGCTGGTTCTGTAGCCCATTTCATGCTGGATATCCTGGTGGAGAATCTATTGTCCCACATGGAAGGGCAGGAGATGAAAGCCTCCTTTGACGGCCACGCCAACTGTTTTATCGAGTCTGGCTTCAATAAAGGCATCCTGATAGATTTCAACTTTGAAGTCGAACCGCTGCCGGGCAGTTTTCCTCTTCCAGGAGTTGGCCCATTTTCTCTATTGCAGGAAAGTTTTCTAAATCATGTCGGTAAGATGGGCTTCAAGTGGATTTACTGGAACATCTTGCTCAAGGGGTTGGATATTCCTTTTGTGGAATCCCACATGTCCATGAACGGGAAAAAAGTACTTTCCAAATCAGATGCGCAAGCCTGATAATCCTAATTTTCAATCCAAGGAGAACAAACTATGTCTGATATTCTCAAATCCGTTTCGCTCAACGAAGAAGGGTTCATGACAAACCTGGACCAATGGACCAAGGAGATCGCCTTCGAGTTGGCTAAACAGGAAAACGTCGTGTTGACGGACTCTCACTGGAAGATTGTCGAGTTTTGCCGCCAGAACGCGGCCACGACAGGAAAGTCACCAACGCTGCGTCAGATCACGAGCGGCACCGGCGTCTCGACCAAGGATCTGTTCGCCCTGTTCCCGAAAGGCCCGGCTAAGAAGGTCGCTAAGATCGCAGGTTTGGGCAAGCCTGAAGGCTGCGTTTAAGTACATCACATGATTACTAAACCTACAAACAACAAGGAGACTACCATGGCTGAAAAAAACCGCCACATTGCTTTCATCTGCTCAAAGGGCAACCTCGACATGGCTTACCCGGCTCTTATCATGGGTTGGGCTGCCC
>Ga0315289_10007886_pt1 | contig 15450 bp, 15 predicted proteins | sample YL17G11_40_MG_FD_203452 | JGI IMG/M metagenome (GOLD analysis project Ga0315289, IMG submission 203452) | Sediment microbial communities from Yellowstone Lake, YNP, Wyoming, USA - YL17G11_40 | ecosystem: Environmental > Aquatic > Freshwater > Lake > Sediment | place: USA: Wyoming | collected... | reverse complement strand
CCACAGATTTCACAGATTACACAGATTCCTGATCTTTGGGCGCGATTCATCGCGCCCCTGTCATCTGCGCAATCTGCGCTAATCTGCGGATTGAATCCCTCTCTGTTATCTCTGTGCCCTCTGTGGTTCAAATGAATCAAAAACCCACCATCGCCATTGATGGCCCCGCGGGGTCGGGCAAGACCACGGTCGCGCGGCTGGTGGCGCAGCGCCTGGGGCTGCTGTGCGTCGAGACCGGCGCCATGTACCGTGCGGTGGCCTGGCAGGCGCGGAAGCTCGGCATTGATGCGGATGACGCGGGGGCGCTCGCCCAGATGACCGAGCAGATGGATTTGCGGCTCGAGCCTTCGCCGGGCGGCGCAACCAAGGTGCTGCTTTCGGGCGAGGACATCGGCGCCGAGCTGCGCGCACCCGAGCTAGAGCAACTCGCCTCGCACATATCCGCGCACGCCGAAGTGCGGCGAAAATTGGTCGAGCTTCAGCGGCGCATCGCCGCCGGCGGCGGGGTGGTGATGGAGGGGCGCGACATCCAGACGGTGGTGCTGCCCGATGCCGATGTGAAGGTTTTCCTCACCGCCTCACTGGAGGAGCGCGCGCGGCGGCGGATGAAAGATTTGGAGGCGGCCGGCGCGCCGGCGGACTTCGCGCAAGTACGGGAAAGCATCGTGCGCCGCGATGAGCGCGACCAGAGCCGCGCCGCCTCGCCGCTGCGGCCCGCCCCTGACGCCGCCCTCATTGATACCGACAACCTGAGCATAGCCGAGGTCGTTGACCGCATCATCGCGCTGGTGGGACGGGCAAAACGCAGTCGGCCGTGAGATACTGGAGTCATGCATCGTTTTCTACTGCTTTCCGTCTGCACGGTTCTGCTGATCGCCGCGCTCGTGACATCGGCTGCACTGGCCGCCGACAGCTCTGCCTCCGCCCTTATCTTCTACGACACCGCGGCCCCGCCGGATTTGAGGCACTTCCGCATCCAGTTCAACGCGGAAAAGACTTCGACCCTTGACGTTATCCTCGATATCGCCGCGTTTGGCGCGACCCACATGCGGTTCAAGAATACCTATGCCGGCGAATGGGGGGCGTGGGCCGCGTACGCGAACCGCGCCCCCTGGCGGCTCGCCGACGGCCCCAGCGGGCCCCGCGCGGTTTACTGTCAGTGCAAGGACTCGCTCGGCAGCCTTTCTATGATCCGCGCCGACACCATCATCTTCGAGCGGCGATGACCGCTGAAGCGCCGGTGGCGCAGGACAGCGACAGGCCTGTGTCAGAGAAGCAAACCATTGAGTGTTCCCGGTCGGCCCCAGATCAACCCGCGCCCCGGCCGCCTGCCCGGCGCCTGGTCTCGCTGGATGCGTTCCGGGGGCTCGCCATCCTGGGGATGCTGCTGGTGAACGAGAAGGTCTTCGGCCCCGCCACCCCGATTCAACTGAAACACGCGCGCTGGAATCAGAATCCGCACTTCGCCGACATGGTGTTCCCGTGGTTCCTGCTTATCGTCGGCGTCGCCATCCCCTACGCCGCAGCGGCGCGGCGGCAGCCGGGAACCGCGCGCAGCGCCTACTACCTCAAGGTCGTCAGGCGCACCGTGATCCTGGTCCTGCTTGGGTTCCTGATCAATTCCAGTTACGCCCGCCACCCGCTGTTCAACATGGGGGTGCTGCAACTGATCGGGCTGGCTTACTTCGTTGGCGCGCTGCTCTACGGTCTGCCCCTGACGGCGCGCCTGGGGGTCGCCGCCGTCTTCCTGCTGAGCCACTGGGCGGCGATTCGCTTCATTCCTATCCCAGGCGTCGTCGTCGGCGTCTTCACCGAGCAGCAGAACCTGATCAAGTATCTCCACCAGGCCCACCTCGGCCATCGCCTCGCCGGCATTATCGGCGTGGTGCCGACCTCCGCGCTGGTGCTTATCGGCACCGCCATCGGCGATGCCTTGCGCCGCGAGCCGGAGCGCCCCTGGCGCAACGTCGCCATCCTGCTCGGGGCGGGCCTAAGCCTTGTGGCTCTGGGACTGCTGTGGAACCTCGACCTCAGGTTCAACAAGCCATACTGGACCGCCTCGTTCGTGGTTTTCGCCGCCGGCTGGGGCCTACTGGTGCTGGGCCTCTTCTATCTGCTGATTGATGTCAAGGGCTGGCGCGCGTGGGCCTTCCCACTGGTGGTGGCCGGCATGAACGCCGTCTTCATCTACGTGGTGCCGATCCTGGTCAAGGTCCACACGCTGCGCGAATGGTCGTGGACGTGTGCCGCCGGGCCTTCTCTCACGGTCGAGCAGGGGCTGCAAAACTCCCTCTTCCTCCATCTCGGCCGCGTCCCCGGCGGCATCCTCTACACCTTCTGCTATATTCTCTTCTGGTGGCTCGTCCTGCTCTGGATGTATCGCAGGAGGGTTTTCTTGCGGGTCTGACGAAGGCCCCGCGGGAGGCGGGAATTGGGTCTGCGCTGGCGCGCGATAGTCTTGCTGGCGGCCGCCAGCCGTCGCCATGGCCGCATGGTGGACACGACCGCCTGGGTCTCACTCAAACGGCTAGGCCTAAAGGCCGCCGTGGCGGGCAAAGCCCTAGCCAACGTAAGGATCGAGTTCCTGGGAGAGCCGTCCACTGATGAGCAACAGACTCACCGTCGCCGCCCCCGGTCGCATCTGCCTCTTCGGGGAGCACCAGGATTTCCTGGGGCTCCCGGTCATCGCCGCCGCCATTGACCTGCACATCACCATCTCCGGCGAGCCAACACCGGGCACCCGCCTCCAGCTTCACATGCCTGACATCGGCGACACTGACGAGTTCGACCCCTCCCGCCCCCTTCAACCGCGCAACCCCCGCGATTACCTGCGGGCGGCGATCAACGTGCTCCACAAGCAAGGCGTCGAGCCGCCCCGCGGATGGCGCTGCACCATCACCGGCAACCTGCCTATCAACGCCGGCTGCTCCAGCTCCTCGGCGATGACCGTCGCATGGGTCAAGTTTCTGCTCGAGGCGGCGCAGGCGCCGGAAAAGGATGATCCCGCTTTCATCGCCCGGCTGGCGCATCAGGCGGAAGTGGTGGAGTTCGCCGAGCCGGGCGGGATGATGGATCACTACACCAGCGCCATGGGCGGGGTCGTGCACATAGACTGCCGCGAGCCGATCACGGTGACGCCGCTGCGGCAAAGCATCGCGGGGTTCGTCCTGGGCGATTCCCTGGAGCGCAAGGAGACGACGGCGGTGCTGCGCCGCTCGAAGGAGGACGTGCTGAAGGGGGTGCGTCTGCTCAGGCAGCGCCGCCCGCAATTCGATTTGCACACCACGGCGCTGGAACAGGCCAGGCTCTGGCTGCGCGACCTGCCGCAGCGCAACGCGCTCAAGGTCGAGGCGAACATCATTGACCGCGACCTGTGCCGCCGGGGGCTGGAGCTGCTGCGCGCTGATTTGCGGCCGGCGGCGCTCGGCCAACTGCTGACACAGCATCACTGGGAGCTGAGCCGTAGGCTGGGCGTTTCCACACCCAAGATAGACCACATGGTGCAGGCGGCGCTGGCGGCGGGGGCGCTGGGGGCGAAGATCAATGGCTCCGGCGGCGGCGGGTGCATGTTCGCCTACGCCCCCGGTGCCGAGGAGGTCGTGGCCGCGGCCCTCGCCGACGCCGGCGGCAAGCCTTGCATCGTCCACACCGACCCCGGCGCCCGGGTCATGCCCAACTGAACCGGGGACGAATGTGCCGCCTCCTGAGAGGCGGCCTGCCTAGCGCCGGCATCTGCCGCGGACGGCGGGTCGCGTGCTTCCCAGCGAACCTACTGCACCCATGAGAACTGCCGCCACCAGTGTGGACCCACGACCGGCGGCCGCCTAATCTGCGGCGGCCTTGCGCTACTCCGCGGCCGGGGCTGCGCCGACCTTGGGCGGCGGCACCCGCCGACTAATCGTAAGCGCCAGCAGCAGCATCATCGCCCCCATGACCACGAACGGCAGCCGCAGCCCTGCCGAAGCCGCCAGCCATCCGCCGACAGAGGGCCCGATGCTCATGCCGACCGAACTCGCTGCGGTAGTCATTCCATAGATGCGGCCCAGGCAGTGGCGGGGGCAGATGCTCGCCATCAAAGCGTTGACCGTGGGGCTCATGCCGCCCGCGGCAAACCCAAACAGGACGCGCAGAGCGAGAAGCTGGGCGATGCTTTGCGCGGCGGCCTGCGGGAAACAAAACAGGCCGGCGAGCGCGGTGGTCAGAATGAGAATGCGCTGATGCCCCAACCGGTCGCTCGATCGGCCGATGGTCACTGCCGCCACCGCCGCCACCGCGCCTCCGATAGCGAGCAGCATGCCGGTGGTGGATGCCGCGCCCTCCGGCGTGCCCTTGAGCTGCTCGACGAAGAGCGGGAAGATGGGGCCGACGATAGTGCCGCTCAGGTTGAGCATGAAATAGACCATGAGCAGGGTGATGACGCCCGGCAGGGTCAACAGGCTGCGCAATGATTGGTCACCTCCCAACTCGTGGGCTGCGGGCCGCTTGAAGCGCTCGCGGGCGCCGAAGAGCACCAGCAAGCCCCCGGCCAAAAGCAAGCCGGCGGTCACGGCGAAGGGAGCGCGGTAGCCGAAATGATCGGCCATGGCCCCTCCCAGCCAGGGCCCGACCGAGGCGCCGGTGAACACCGCCATCTGCATTAGGCCCAGGCTGTAGCCCAGCCGGTTCTTCGGGACGACGCCGGAAACCAGCGCCACCGAGGCGCTGATGGTGCCGGTGACGGCGCCCTGGAGCAAGCGCAAGATGAGAAGCTGGTTGATATTGTGCGCCAGTCCCATCAGCCCCAGGATCACCGCGCCTCCGAACATCGAGCGCTCGACCATGGGCTTGCGCCCGTAGCGGTCGGCGACCATGCCCCACAGCGGGGCGGCTGCGGTCATGCTGATGCCGCCGGCGGTCGCCAGCAGCCCGGCCCAGATGGGAACCAGGCGCGGATCGGTGATGCCCAGCTCCTTCTGAATGTAAAAGGGGAAGAAGGGCATCACGAACGAGAAGCCCATGATGGAGAAGAGCTGGGCGACCCAGGCCGCGTACAGCGTCAGCCGCCAGGCGGGATCGCCGTCAGCATCAGCAGGAGCACTGACTGCAACCTGCTCGACCGCCGCCTCCGGCGGCGGGAGCGGGTATGTCTCATCACTTTCCACGTCTTACCAGCCAAGGCGCGGCCCGTGGTCCCCGCGCTCGCCGTCTCCGATTACGGACCACGAACTTCGGACCACGGTTTCACATTCCGACGCGGGCCAGCGCCCACACCATGGCCAGGATGGCCCCAGAGAAGACGAGCGCCACCAGGAAGCCGCAGACATTCACCAGTACCGGATGATTGAGCTCCCACGGATGCCCGATGCTGTGGCCCGCGTAAACCACGTCAACCCCCGCCTGCCGCAGCCGGTCCTCGTGGCCGACCGGAGTGCGCAAAAGCAGATAGAAGCGGTCGAGGCGCTGCCGGTCCATGCGGCGACCGACCAGGCTGCCGACGATCATGGCGACCACGCCCAGCGGCAGATAGGTCGCCACCAATTGCGGCAGGAACTTGGTCTCCGAATACATCCCCAGCCACCAGGCTGCGGGCAACAGCGGCTTGAGGATGGTGCCGAAGGCCCCGAACAGCAGCCACGGTATGCTCATCAGGATGAACGACGCCCACGCCCCGGTGGGATTGGATCGCCGCCACAGCACCCCGAACCAGATCAGGATGCCGGTGAGCGTGTTCAGCCCCCAGAAGATGGTCAGCGCCTGCGCCACGCTCTGGACGAAGAACGAGAAGATGAGCCCGGCGATGACCACGATCAGCCCCGCGAAACGTCCGACCACCAGGATCTCTTGGTCGGGCGCTTTGGGCTTGAGGTATCGCAGGTAGAGATTGCGCGAGAACAGCGCGCTGCCGGCGACCATGAACGCACTCAGTGTTGACATCTGCGCGGCCAAAATCGCGGCAAACATGAGGCCCATCGCTCCCGTCGGCAGCAGGTCCCGAATGGCGGAGCCGAAGGCCTCCTCGCGATGCTCCAGCCCCGGCATCTGGTGGGCGGCGACCATGGCGATCACGACGAGCCCGGTGAAGGCCCAGCCCATGGCGCAGAAGCGCTTAATGAAGTTGCCATAAGCGAAGCCCACGCGGCCTTCGAATTCGGTCTTTCCCGCCGAGCACACCTCCATGATGTGGGGCTGGGAGACGATGCCGATGAGCGCCATTATCGAAGCCGCCAGGATCCACGGGATGGTCATCTCCTCCGGCGCCGCGAGGCTGAATTTCGCCGCCGGCACCAGTTGGTGCAGGCCAGTTGCGCCGCCGATCAGGCGCAACCCGAAAGGCACCAGCAGCAGCGACATGATGATGATCAGCAGCCCCTGGACGCCCTCGGTCACCACCGTGGCCGCGAGCCCGCCCGCCAGCCCATAAGCCACGAAAATCACCGTCATGGCGACGATGGCCACCCACTCGGGCACTGCGCCCCCGGTGACCGCGGCGGTGATGGTGCCGGTGCCCTTGAGCAAGGTGCCGGTGTTGACGCTGAAGACGATGATGCCCATGATGGTATAAAGGGTGCCCAGCGGGCCCCCGAACCGCGCCTCGAAAAAGTCGGCAGTGGTGATGTAGCGCGAGCGGCGAAAGAAGGGCGCGATGATCCAGTAAAAGGGAGTGACGAAGAGATAGATGTAAGTGTACCAGATGCCCGACAGCCCGCGCTGGTATACCGCGCCGGTCACCCCCACCGGGTCGTCGGCGTGAGTGCCGGTGCCGAGCGAATGCATCATCATCAGAAACTTGTTGAACCGCCGCCCGCCAGTGAAGTAATCGCCAGAGGTCTTGACCCGCACGACCTGGACGATGCCGAGAATGGCGACTCCGACCAGGTAGGCGGCGACAACGATGATATCAACCCATCCGAAATGCTGCACCCTCCGCTCCCGCTGAACGAGGTCTTCGCTTGATCCGACGTGGCGCTTGTTGTCTTTCTCGCGCGGCGCTCAATCTCCTGCCGCGGCGCGACCGGGGCGCAGGCGCGCCGGCGCGTGTCATCGAAACACTACGATGAGAAACAGGATGCATCGCCCGCGCGTGACTCACATGCTTAGGCCGACCTCAATCCGCGTGCCCGCGGCCCTGGTGCTGGCGGCGCTGCTCGGCGCCGCCGCGGTCGTGCGCAGATTCAGCTCATGCGCAGACGGCTAGATCCGCGCGACGAGCACGCGATCGCGGCCCGCGAGATCGCGCTCGATGCGCGCCTGCGCGAAACGCTTCGTCGCCAGGGCGAGCGCCCGCGGCCCCTGGCTCGCCCCGATCTCCATGACTAAGGCCCCGCGGTCGCGCAAGTGAGCAGGGGCAGCATCAATCAGCCGCCGGATGACCGCAAGCCCGTCCGCTCCACCATCCAACGCCGGGCGCGGCTCGTGGTCGCGCACCTCGGGCGCCAGGCTCGCAAACTCACCGCTCGCGACATACGGCGGGTTCGACGCGATGATGTGCACCGGCTCGGGCGCCGGCTCCAGCAGGTCGCCGTGCAGCAGTCGCACGCGGTCCTCGAGGTGATGACGGCGGACATTCTCGGCGGCGACTTCCAGCGCGTCGCGGGAGCAATCGGTGGCATAGATCATTGCTTGTACGGGGGCACGGCCGTGCGCCCGTGCTATGTTGTGGGCGAGCGCCACCGCGATGCAGCCGCTGCCAGTGCCGATATCGGCGATCAGTACGGGCGCACGGCCGTGCACCCCTACGAGTTCGCGCGCGACGAGAAGCGCCTGCTCGACGACGTGCTCGGTCTCAGGGCGCGGCACCATCACCCGGCGATCAACCGCCAGCTCTAGCCCGTAGAACTCGGCGCGGCCAGTGACGTAAGCGAAGGGCTCGCGCGCCGCGCGACGCCGCACCGCCGCGCGCAACTGCGCTGCTTGCTCGGCGCCCAGTTCGCGCTCCGGGTGAGAAAGCGCCATTGCCAGCGGCGCGCCCATGGCCCAGGCGGCCAGAGCAGGCGCTTCGCGCTCGGCCTCCTGGATTCCCGCGGCGCGCAGCGCGGCGGCCGCTTCACGGATGGCTTGCCCGAGCAGCAATGACATGGTGGTTGTATGACTTTCGCACGGCGTAAGGTGCGAAACGCATTGTAGCGTCAAACGGCGATCGGCGCCAGGGGAGTCCGGGTGTGGGGTGTGTTCGCGGAGAGTGGGTATCGCAGTTCAACTCCGTGCTCAACGCCGACCGAGAAGTGCACTGGGCGCGGGGTCGCCCCGCCGTCGCCGCGACGGCTATGGCGGGCAGGCTGACCCCGCGATTCGCGGCTCGCCAGAGGCGAGTGAACTTCAGCGCTTGCGCGCCTCTGGCGCGAAGCCGCGCCCGATTCGAGCGCGCGGCTCCGTCCCACACCCACTGAAAACGAACACACCCCGGGTGTGACCAAGAGCTCCGCTATTAGCGGCGGAGGTGACAGATGATGTTCTGGTCGCAGCAGATGGCGGGGGCGCGCGCGAACCCTTCTCCCTTTCGGGAGAGGGAGAAGAAGGATGAGAGTGGCGGGGCCTCGACCCTCACCCAGCCTCCCCCATGAAGGGGGAGGGGTGATCGGGCTTGGCGGAAAGCCAGGCCGATGGCGGGGTCGTTTCCTGACACCGGAGCTCCTGGGCGGTGCGGGTGTGTCCCGCCAAACGGCTTGCGGGAGGGCGCCAGCCCTCCCGCAGGTTGTTGCATCCCACCTCCTCGCAGGGATCGCCTATATGTCACCGCACCCGGCGCCAGGAAATGGCGGCAAACTGGGAGGGCGCGGATGAATCGCCGGGCAGGGGCAGCGTGGGCTCGCGATACTCGAGCAGCAGGGTGCCGGTGACTTTGATGACGTCGGCGGCGACCCCGCCGTAGATATCGGCGGTGCCGTTGCCGGTGAAGCCGGCCGGGACGTCCAGGTTATGGGTATAAACGAAGCCCTCGATGCGGCAGTTGCCGTTACAGCGCACGCTGCCCGCGGCGACGATGGCCAGCTCATCGTCCTGCAGGCTCTCGAGCGTGGCGTTGCCGTTGACCGTTACGTTGCCGCTGCAAACGATCACGCCCTTGCCGCGGAAGCTGCCGTTGATGCTGCAGTTGCCATCCACGAAGATCACGCCGTCCAGCGTCGTGCTGCCGCCGAAGTTGTAGCCGCTCGAGACGACCGTCTGGGCGATGCTGCGGTAGTATGCGAGATCAATGGTGGGCATGGGCACCTGGGGCGCGTTGGGCGTGCGAGTTCCGGTGACCTCACCCCCGTTGCTGATGGACCCCGCCGCCGACACGTCGCCGTCCACGACTGGGTTTCCCTTGATGCTGATATTCGCATTGGCATGGATATTGCCCTTGACGTCCGCGGTGCCGCCAAGGCGCAGCTCGGCGTCGGAGAACATGGCGTAGTCAAAGATAGGATTGTTGGTGCCTGGGTTCTGCAGGAAACGCCCCACGACTTTGACTTGCGAGGTCCACCCCTGGGAAACGCCGGTCGATTCGAGGATCACGGTGTTGGGTACCGGGCTGCCGCCGCTGACATACTGAGAGGCGGTGACGCTGAACGAGCCGGTGGGCAGATCGCTGCGCGTCCAGGTCACGGGCAGGGGGGTGCTGGGGGCGTAGTAGAGCTTCCAGGCGGCGTAGTCAACACCCGCCTCCGCGAGATTCAGCGATCGCGACTCCTTGCGCACCCGGCTCGCGACCTGAAGCTCCTGCATGCTGGTCTGCACCAGGCTTGCGCCCACGATCAGCAGCACCACCAGGAAGATCATCGCCGATACCAGGGCGAACCCTGATTGGCTGTGCCTGCGTCTACGCCATCGCCGCATCATGTTGCATCACTCCTCTTGAGCGACCCTCGTCGCCCTTACAGATTGCGCAGGTAGGTCTCCGTGTGGGCAGTCTGCGGCTGGAGCTGCCCGTGCACCGTTGAGGTTGAAGTGATCCACATCTCGACCCCCCACAATCGCGTCACGTCCGGCCAGTAAGTGAACATCGGCTGCGTCAAGCCTGTCGTCGGGTCCACCGGGTTAAGCTCCGGGTGGATGTCCTCCGCGATCTTGACGCGAGGCACGAAGCTCGCCGCGCCCTTGGGCTTTACCGCCTTCCACAGGCAGTGGCCGGTGGCGCCCATCGCGCCGGTGTTATCCGAAAGATAGAATGCCACCCAGTCCCCTTGCGACAGCGCGAGGTGGCCGTTGCCGTCGTCAACCAGCACGTTCTCCCGGTTCGCGTCCTTCTCGGGCATGATGACGGTCAGGCCGCTGGTGCCGGCGCTATCAATCAGCATCGCCTCGCGCACTTCCTTGGCCACCCGCTCCACCGCCTTGGTCGCCTCGTCATAAGGGCGCAGGCGCCACATGTTCTTGTTATAAACCCCGAGCACGGAGAAGTAGATGAGCGAAACCGTCCACGCCAGGCAGCCCATGACCGACATCGCCACCAACAGCTCGGGCAGAGTGAACCCTCCGTCGCGCCGGGTGGCGCTATGGCGCGCGAGCCCGCGCTGGCCGCGTTTGATCGTCAGCAGCTTCATCCGTTTGCTCCTCATGGCCGGTTCGCAATCAGCGTAGCCAGGTTATAGGCGCCGCTCGACCGGCGTGAGCCGCCCCAGCCAATGGTCACCGTGACCCGCTTCATATTCTGGTAGGGCTGGCCGGTGGCGGGGTTGATCGCCTGCGCCTCGGTGTCTTCGGCGATGGTGATCGTGCCCTGTCCGTTGGTCAGCTCGGGCACACTGAACCCGACCGTGCCCGAGTCCACGATCGTGTAGGTCGGCGAGGGGAAATGGGTAGCATCCACGATCGCGCCCAGGTAGCCGGTGTCGCGGATGCGCTCCATCTCCTGCATCGCCTTCTGCCCCGCGATGGTGTAGTGCGCCGACTTCTGGTGTGACAGCACCCCGTAGTAGACCATGGAGGATACGCCGACCAAGCCGATCGCCAGGACTACTGCCGCCACCAGCACCTCGATCAGCGTGAAGCCGGCACAGCTCCTGCCCAGGGTCGGGCGCACCCCGGCCAGGGTCAAACACCCGGTCCTGCGCTCGCTGTCTTTCATCTTGCTCTCTCCTGTGCCATTCCGCGTCCACACCGCACGGTTGGTGCGCGGCCGGCCCGGCGCGCTGCGCCGGCTCTGGCTTGCCGATGTGATCCCGAGGCCCCCCATGGTCCTCCTCTTCGCAAACAAAAACCCGCTGTCAGCTTCGTCGCTCTGCAGACAGCGGGTCACCCCATGGCTCCTACGGGCTGGGCTGCCGCAAGACCGGCATGCCCTCAAGCATGCTGTCTGCCTTGGGCGCGCGGTCGCCTGACCGCGCGGGTCACGCGCCTTCTGGTGAAGACGCGCCCAACTCGGACTTCGGCAGCCTGGCAGCCCTTGCGATGGCTGTCACCCTAGGCCCCGACCGAGTCGGGGCCGGGATCGCGGTCCGGCGGAGCCGGACTTAGCCAGCTTTAGGCCCATGGCTTTGCGTCCCTAGGTTTCCCCAGGTTTGCCCTTTCGGTTTGACGCGGATTGACAAGGTTCCGATGCTACTCTGCGAAGCGGCGCTTCCGGCCTTCGCAGCCGAAGCTGCTCTCGTGCTACGTAGCGAGCTACTTCGCAGAGTAGCATCGGCGGAGTAGGCTCGCTGCGAACCACGAGCGCGGAGGCTGGTCCCCGCGTCCATGTGTTCAAGTTTAACATTCCATATTGCGGCCCGAATTTCACATGGTCGGGGAAACGCAGCCCGAACCACTATGGTTCGGGCTCGCGAAGCATGCCGGGTGGTGCGCAGTGCCATGAGTACTGCGGGTGGGTAGAGCGGGAGGCTGGGCGGCGCGAACTGCAACCAGTTCGCGTCCGCAATGCGGCGGCTATTCCAGGTTGGCGTGGCGCGCAAGCATGCTCTCCTCGGTCTCGCCGAGCTGCGCCATGAGCCGCAGAATGATGGCATCAAGGAATACTAGCAGCGCTTGCTCGAACGCCGAGCCGCCTGGCTGCACCGACGCCACCGCGGGGATCACGATGGCGCGCCTCGCCGCCGATACAAGGGGTGAGCAGGGATCCTGGGTGATGGCCCACACCTGGGCGCCGGCGGCAAGCGCCTGCTCGGCGTGAAGCAGCGTGCAGCGCGTGCGGCCAGAACCGGAAGACGCCACCAGCAGCCCGCCGGGGCCAACCGGCGGCGTCGTGGGCGACCCCACGATGTGCACGCGCTTACCCAGATGCGCCAGGCGGATGGCGAATGCAGAAACCATCAATCCGGACCGCCCCTGCCCGGTAACGAAGACTTCCCTGACCGCCGCCAACGCCGAGATGAAATCTTGCGCCTCCTGCGCGCCGACACCCTCCAGCGCCTGCCGCACCTCATCCAGCATCTTCGCTGTCACCGAGCCGCCATCCATGACTCCGGTCTCCGGCGCCATGCGCAGCCGCGCTAGCGCGTCAAGAAGAAACCAATCTTCGCCAGCAGCGCCTCCAGGTACGCGCGCACCTGCGGGCCGAACCACAGGATCATCCCCATGGTCGCCCCCGCCACCGCGACGATCGCGACCAGGTAGGTGGGCGGGGGCGCGCCGCGGTAAAGGCGGCTCACCCCTTTGGCATCCACCAGCACCGAGCCCACTTTGAGCCGCGTCAGAAAAGTGCTCGCCATGCCCCCGCGCGCCTTGTCCAGGAAATCAACCAGGCTGAAATGCGCGCCCACGGCGATGATCAGCTCCGCCCCTTTCTCGTACGCCAGCAGCATGGCCACATCTTCGCTGGTGCCGATGGAGGGGAAGACTTTGGCGCTCAGGCCCTGAGCGCGCAGACGCTCGCGGCCTGGGGCGCGGCCGTCGGGGTAGGCGTGCACCACCAGCTCCGCGCCGCAGCCCAGCCCGCGGTCGGAGACGCTGTCCATGTCCCCGACAATCAAGTGCGGCTTATAGCCGGCCTCCAGCAGCACGTCGGCGCCCCCATCCACTCCGATGACCACCGGCTTCATGTCGCGGATGTACGAGCGGATGATGCGCAGGTCCTCGCGCGCTCCCGGGCCGCGCACCACCACCAGCGCGTGGCGGCCGGAGATCGGGGTCTCGATGTCGGGAATCTGGCCGGGCTCCGCCAGCAGGGCCTGCTCCGTGCCGATGTAGCTCAGCGTGTTCTCCACGAACCGGCGCAGCTCGGTGTCGAGGTTGCCCTTGGCGGCTTTCATTCGCTCGGCCACCGCCTCCCTCGTCAGCGCGCGCCCCGAGCACACCAGCGCCCCGTCGCGAAAAACCTTGCCCTCGATGATCTCCAGTGTGTCGCCTTCGCGGATCTGGGTCATGATGTCATCGCCGGCTTCGTCAATCAGGGGGACGCCGGCGTTCAGCAGCAACTGGGGGCCGAAGTTGGGGTACTTGCCGGTGATGCTAGACCGGGCGTTGATGACCGCGCCGACCCCGCGCGCCACCAGGTCGCTGGCGCAGGAGCCGTCGAGATCCTTGTGCGCGATGACCGCTATATCGCCCGACTCGAGGCGCAGGGCCAGGTGCTTGGTGCGGACGTCCACCCGCGCTCGCCCTGTAATGCGTTGCACCAGATCTCCTTAGCTGCGGCCCGCCCATCCCAGCTTGGTGCGCACTTTGGCGAAAAAGCTGGGCCCGGTCAGTTGCACGATGTGAGCCCCAATACGCGCCTTCCGTGCGCGCATCGCGTCCTCCCGCTCCAGGGCAAACCCCGCCCGCCCATCAACCGTCACCATTACTTCTTGCCCCGGCTGGAGACTGCTCACCGCCACACAGATCTCCTGCCCTGACGGCACCACCATCGGCCGCGCCGACAGCGTGTGCGCGCAGATCGGAGTCACCATCAGCGCCTCCACCTCCGGGCTCACCACCGGCCCGCCCGCAGACAGCGAATACGCGGTGGAGCCGGTCGGGGTCGCAACGATAACTCCGTCCGCCGAGAACACCCCGAGCTGTTCCCCGCCAACCTCGATCTCCAGCCGCAGCAACCGCGAGAACGCGCCCTTGGTCACCACCACGTCGTTGAGACCCAGAAAACTCTGCACCAACTGCCCGCGGCGCACGAGCTCACCCTCCACCATCATTCGGTCCCGCACGCTGAACCTGCCCGCGAGCACCTCGGGCAGCGCCTCCATCAGTTCCGTGTGGGCAAGCTCGGTGAGAAAGCCGAAGCCTCCGAGGTTGCAGCCCAGGATCGGGATGCCTCGCGGTGCCGCCAGCCGCGCGGTGGCGAGCATGGTCCCATCACCCCCCATTGCCAGCGCCAGGGACGCGTCCTCCATCAGGCGCTCGTCGGGCCATGCCAGCTCCTCCCGCCGCAGGCGACGGGCCAGCGGCTGCTGCAAGCGCGCTTCAACTCCTTGCTGCTCCAGCCAGCCGACAACCTGGCGCACCAATGCCGACGCCCGTCGCTTGCGCAACGAAGCCACGATGGCGATCCTGTTCACGGGTTATGCGCCCTCCTGAGGGCTTGCCAGCCTCGGGCTGGCTTGCCAGCCGGCGGTTGGGCCACGGCGCCACGCGGCGGCCGTCCGATGTGAGGCCGTAACCGGGTCGCCCAACGCGGTGGCCGATGCTCGTAGTCAGCCCGGGGTCGGCGCGGGCTTGCCTGGCTGAAGCCGCTGAAGGTTGTAGCGCGCGTCCTCGTAATCAGGGTTAGCGTCCAGCGCCCGGCGGTAGTGCTGCATCGCCTCCTGGCGCTTTCCCTGGGCCTCCAGCACGATGCCCAGGTTGTTGTGCGCCAAAGCGTAGTTGGGGTCTATCTGGAACGCCCGCGCGAAAACCGCCGCCGCCGCCGCCAGCTCCCCGCGGCGGTAGTGGATCAGCCCGAGATTGTTCAGCGCGCCCAGGTGGTCGGGGCGCAGCTTGAGCAGCTCGGTGTAGCGCATCTGCGCCGCATCATAATCACCCTTGCGAAAGTAGTAATCGGCCAGCGCCTCTTGCGGCGCCGGGTCATTGGGCGCCAGTCGCGCCATGCGCTCCCACTGGTCAACTGCCTTCTGCTGGTCGCCCTTGCGCATGTACGCCACCGCCAGGTTCTGACGCGCCATGGGAAAGGCTGGGGCCGCGCGCACCGCCCTCTCCAGCGCCTCCACGGCGTCATCAACTTTTCCCTGCGCCAGGTAGGCGGCCCCCAGATTCGACAGGGCGCGCGGGTCCCCCGACTTGATCTTCAGCGCCTGTTGGTAGGAGGCAACGGCCTCGTCGTATTTCTCGGCGCGGGCGAGGGCGAGACCGAGGTTGTAGCAGGCGGCGAAATCACCCGGCTGGATTTCGGCGGCGCGGCGGAAGGAAGCGGCGGCCGGCTCCGCCTCGCCGCGCTCCAGGCGCACCAGGCCCAGGTTGAGATGCGCCAGAAACGAACTGGGATCGGCCTGCGCCGCCGCCCCCAGGGCCGCTTCCGCCTCTTCCTGGCGGCCGGCGGCCCGCGCCGCCATGCCCAGGTTGAGTTGAAATTCAGCGTTACCGGGCTGCAAGCGCACCGCGATGCGATACTCCTCCAACGCCCCC
>Ga0315289_10007885_pt1 | contig 15451 bp, 13 predicted proteins | sample YL17G11_40_MG_FD_203452 | JGI IMG/M metagenome (GOLD analysis project Ga0315289, IMG submission 203452) | Sediment microbial communities from Yellowstone Lake, YNP, Wyoming, USA - YL17G11_40 | ecosystem: Environmental > Aquatic > Freshwater > Lake > Sediment | place: USA: Wyoming | collected... | reverse complement strand
ATGGAGGATGGGACGGGTACTGCTCAGGCTTCTGATTCGCATGGATGTGTCGGGTGAGGAGAACGTTCCCGAGAGTGGACCGCTGATCCTCGCGCCGAATCACCTCCACGTACTTGACATACCCGTGGCATTCGTCGTGATCCCTCGGCGGCCGACGGTCTTCATGGCCGACAAATGGCGTAGCAGGGTTGGCGGGTGGATCATGAAGCTGATGGCCAACACGATCTTCGTCGCACGTGGCGAGGCAGACAGGCAGGCACTGGCCAAATCGTTGCAGGCCCTAAAGGGGGGCGAGATGCTGGCCATCTCCCCTGAAGGGACGCGCAGCCGGACGGGTGGCCTGCTCCAAGGCAAAAACGGGACCATGTACCTGGCGAGCCGGTCCGGCGCGCCGATCCTACCGTATGTGGCGTGGGGACAAGAAAAAGCTATGGGCGCATGGGCTCACTTGCGCCGGCCAGACGTACACGTGCGCATCGCGCCCTTGATGCGCCTGCCGGTCGATGCGGCGAGAGCCCACAATGAAGACCTGGACGCTTACACCGATGAGCTGATGCTAACGCTGGCGCGCATGTTACCGCCAGAACATCGGGGCGTCTACGGTGGGCGCATCGCGCACGAGGAAGAGGAGCGCGATGGCTCGGCTCCGGTATTCCGCGTGGCTTAAGCAGAGGCTACGCGAGCCACTGCGCCCCATTCCGAGAGTTCCAAGGTCTCAGCGCGGCGATGGGGGTCGATGCCCGCTGCCATGAGCCATGTTGTTGCCTGGGCTGGCGGCACTCCAAGGCCCGTGGCAAGCGAATTGCGCAATTGCTTGCGCGGCTGGCAAAACCCCGCCTTCACTATCCGGAAGAAGACCCCTTCATCCCGCACAGGGCCTCGAGCTTCCGGCTCAGCTCTCAGCTCAATCCTCACGACCGCCGAGTCAACCTTCGGCACGGGGTAGAAGGCGTTGGCGGGTATTTCCGCCACAACCGCCACAGAGGCGTAGTACTGCACACTCACCGCCAACAGGCTCATGTCGGGTGGCCGCGCCACCATCCTCTCCGCAACCTCCTTCTGTACGGTGAGGACCATCAGTTGGGGCGGCGGCTTGGCTTCCAAGAAATGACGAAGCACGCTGCCGGTGATGTAGTAGGGAAGGTTGGCGACAACCTTGTACGAGCCTCCATCCGTCAGTCGCCCCGGGTCGAGCTTCAGGATGTCGCCTTGGATGATGAAGACGTGAGGTTGAGAGGCGAAGCGCTGCCGCAAAAAGGGGATAAGCCGTTCATCGAGCTCGACCGCAAGCACTCGACCCGCCTGTGACGCGAGAAGATCGGTAAGTACACCTGGACCCGGCCCTACCTCAAGGACGACGTCAGGAGCCGACAGGCGGGCAGCGTCGACGATCCGATCACGGTGAATGGGATCGACGAGGAAGTTTTGGCCCAGGCTCTTGCGAGGATGAATGCCAAGAGCAGCAAGCTGAGAGATGGCCGTGGGTCGCGGTGGCATACTTGGCACCTGGAGTTCGGCATGGCGGGACGAACGGCTGCTCACCTGGACAGGCTAAGGGCCAGCCGGCGACCTGGAGCGCGCGCCGCTGGTCTCTGCCTGGCCTACTCCTCTTCCAACCTGAGGATTGTCATGAAGGCTTCCTGCGGCACCTCCACTGACCCGATCATCTTCATGCGTTTCTTGCCCGCCTTTTGCTTCTCCAGCAGCTTCCGCTTGCGCGTGATGTCGCCGCCGTAGCACTTGGCCAGGACATCCTTGCGGAGTGCCTTCACGTTGGCGCGGCTCACGATCTTGTTTCCTACGGCAGCCTGGAGCGGCACGTCGAACTGCTGGCGTGGGATGACGTCTTTGAGCTTGCTGACCAGCTTCTGCCCTTTGATGAAGATCTGGTCACGATGCACAATGATGCTAAGCGCATCCACTGGATCCTTGTTCACGAGTACGTCAAGGCGCACCACGTCGGCAGGACGGTACCCTTCGAGATGGTAATCGAGACTGGCATACCCGCGCGTTCGCGCTTTTAGGTCGTTGTAGAAGTCGGTGAGGATCTCGACAAGAGGGATGTGATAGCTGAGAAGGACGCGCCGCTGGTCAAGATACTCTTGCGCCTTGAACTCGCCCCGCCGCGTCGTCACCAGGTCCATCACGGGGCCGATGAACTCGGCGGGCGTGAAGACATCAATCTGGATCCAGGGCTCGCGGATCTCCGCAATCGTAGTTGGATCGGGGAGCTCCACTGGGCTATCGATAAGGACCTCGGAGCCATCCGTGCGGGTAACCTCGTATTCCACGCTGGGCGCTGTAAAGACCAGGTCGAGATCGTACTCGCGCTCCAGCCTTTCTTGCACGATCTCCATATGAAACAGGCCCAGGAACCCGCAACGAAAACCGTAGCCGAGCGCCTGGCTCGACTCAGGCTGAAAGGTCAGCGAGGCATCATTGAGCTGGAGCTTGCCGAGCGCCTCCCGCAAGGCGATGTAGTCCGCCGCCTCGCTGGGATAGGCACTGGCGAAGACCATCGGTTTCATCGGCCGAAACCCCGGCAGCGGATGATCTGCGGCATTGCCATCCCAGGTAACGGTGTCGCCGACCCGGCAATCACTCACCGTCTTTAGGCCGGTCGCGATGTAACCGACTTCGCCGGCTTCCAACCTCCCCGTCGGCGTCATGCCCGGACCGAAAACGCCGACCTCGATGGGTTCCACCCGCAGATCGGTCGACATGAGCCGCAGCATTTGGGCCGTTTCGACGCTGCCATCTACGACCCTGACATACGCAATGACCCCTTTGTACGGGTCGTAGTGGCTATCGAAGATCAGAGCGCGGAGGGGTTGGGCGCGCTGACCACGGGGAGGCGGCAGCCGATGCACCACTGCCTCGAGCAGCGCGGACACGTTGGTGCCTTCCTTGGCCGAAATGCGCAACACGCCGCCCGCCGGTACCCCCAAGACCTGTTCGATCTCCCTGGCAACCTCTTCAGGCTGCGCAGAGACCAGGTCGATCTTGTTGATGACCGGGACAATGTCGAGGTCGTTCTCCATGGCCAGGTAGAGATTGGCCAGCGTCTGCGCCTCGACCCCCTGCGAAGCGTCCACCACCAGGATAGCACCTTCGCAGGCCTGCAACGCCCGGCTGACCTCGTAGGCAAAATCTACGTGCCCGGGGGTGTCAATTAAGTTCAGCTCGTAGGTTACATCATTTTCGGCGACATATCGCATGCGGACAGCGGATGCCTTGATCGTGACACCTTTCTCCCGTTCCAGGTCCATGGTGTCCAACACCTGAGCCATCATGTCCCGGTCCGCGATGGTGCCGGTGATCTCCAACATCCGGTCAGCAAGGGTCGATTTCCCGTGATCGATATGGGCAATAATGCAGAAATTACGGATGAACTGTTGATCCATTTATATACAGTGTGCTTTCCTGCTCACTGACACTGCTTCAGCAGCTTAGCGCGGCTCAAGACGGTTATGCGCCCGCGGCCCAGCCGCACTGCGCCGGCAGTCCGCAAGCCGGCAAGGCACCGCGCGACGACCTCGCGGGTCGTCCCGACCTGAGCCGCCAGATCCGACTGAGTCCATCGGACCAGGTCGCCGTCTTTACTCGTATTCTCCATCAACGCGAGACAGACCCGTTCAGCCACCTTGCGGAAAGACAGGTGCTCAACCAGCCCGCTGAGATGTTCCATGCACTTGATGGCGCCGCTCCAAGCGCCTTGATACAGGGTCGGATCCAACAACGCGATCCGCTCGAGCTCCGTCCTCTGGACTACCAGGACTTCGCCGTCGCTCGTGGCCCGGGCACCCGAAAGGGCACGGTCTCCCATCGCGCTGAGGCAGATGCCGCTGCACACTGCTGGGCGCATGTCGCACATGATCTGCTTGCGGCCGCGAGCGGCGGTCTTGGCCATCTGTAGGCTGCCGCTCAAAAGAAACAGCGCAAAACCGGCTGGGTCCCCTTCATCGAAGAGCACATCACCCTCCGTGAAACCGCGTAAGGCACCGCAAGCCAGCAATTCCTCCCTGACCTGGGAGCTCAGCGTACCGAACAGTGGATTCTCCGCTGCGGGGTCGACCCCGTGGGCCTGATTCTGCATTGAATGCCTCCTCTTCTTTCGCAGGACACAGGCGAATTGCTAACCTGTGAGTGTGAATCATATCACACAAGCTAAGGTGCGTCAACAGGAAAACAGATGAAGTAGCACGTTGTACTGCGGATAGGAGCGAGCGTCCTCAGCGCGCTCGGGCGCCCAGATAGAAAGGATTTGGCGCGGGCGCCTACTCGATATTGCCCGTTAAAAGGGCTTTCTTGACCTGCCCAATGACGCGCGTTATGTCTATACCTCGCGGGCAGGCGTCAACGCAGTTGTAGATCGTCCGGCAGCGCCAGACACCATCTTTGCCACCGAGAATCGCGAGGCGCACTTGTGCGCCACGATCGCGATCATCGAAGATGAACCGATGGGCCTGGACAATGGCCGCCGGCCCGACGTAGCTATCGCGGGCCCAGAAACTGGGGCATGCCGTAGAGCATGCCGCGCAGAGGATGCATTTCGTGCTGTCGTCAAAGCGCGCCCGTGCTTCCGCGCTCTGGAGGCGTTCGTCATACGGCGGAGGCTCTTCGTTCATCAAGAAAGGTTTGATCTCGCGGTAGTGCGCGAAGAACGGATCCATGTCAACAGCCAGGTCTTTGACCACAGGCAGTCCCCGCAGTGGCTCGACTGTGATGTGTGATCCGACGTGCCTCACCAAGACCTTGCACGCCAGTCTGTTGTGGCCGTTGATCACCATGGCGTCGGACCCGCAGATCCCGTGAGCACACGAGCGACGGAATGTGAGCGAGCCGTCCAGGTAATCCTTGATGTAGATCAGCATGTCGAGGACCCGGTCGCCAGGTTCCGCCTCTAACTCATAGTTCGCCCAATATGGCTTGCGGTCCCTTTCGGGGTTGAAGCGTCGGATCTTGACCCGTACCTTCATGATCGCCCTCGCATTGAGATTAGTAGACCCGGGCTTTGGGTTCGTAGAGGCCGAGTTTGACCGGCTTATAGCCCAAGTCGATAGCACCGTCAGGCCGCCGCCACGCCAGGGAATGCTTCAGCCAGTTGACGTCGTCTCGATTGGGGAAGTCTTCTCGCGCGTGGGCGCCGCGGCTCTCCTGACGTGCCAGCGCAGCGGTGGCAGTCACCTCTGCAAGGTCGAGAAGGCAGCCGAGCTCCCAGACCTCAAGGAGTTCGGTATTCCATCGCAGACCCTTGTCCATAATGGAAATCCTTGAATAACGGCTCTTGAGTTCTCTGAGCTTCACGATGGCGTCGGCTAGCAGTTGCTCAGTGCGAAACAGCCCCACTTGATCCATCATGAGCGCGCGCATCTGAGTGCGGATATCTGCTGCGACCTCACCACCAGCGTTGCTCCGCAAACGCTCCACTTCGGTGCGAGACGGCCCATCAGCGTCAGGCGGCAGGGAGGGCCACTCGGCCGTTGCAGCGTAAGACGCCGCGGCCTCGCCCGCCCGACGTCCAAACACCAAGATGTCGACCAGGGAATTCGTCCCGAGACGGTTCGCGCCATGGACGGAGACGCAGGCCACCTCACCCGCAGCGTACAGCCCCGGTACAGAGGTGTTCGCGGGATCGCGGACGACTCCTCCTTGTAGGTTCGTGGGGATGCCCCCCATGGCATAGTGCGCAGTCGGCTGTACGGGCATGGGTTGCTTTACCGGATCGATCCCCAGGTATGTGCGACAGAAGTCGGCGATGTCGGGCAGTTTCTTTTCGACATCCGCCGCCGAAATGCGGCGAGGCGAGCCATCGGGGTTGGTGATGCCATCCTTTTCGAAATAGCGGTTGACGGTTTGAGGACGGACATCGAGGTAGACGTAGTCCTCTCCATGGATGCCCCGCCCGTTGCGGAGCTCAAGATAGATGGCGCGTGAAATGACGTCGCGAGAGGCCAGATCCTTGACGGTCGGCGCGTAGTCGTACATGAAGCGGTAGCCGTCATTGTTGATGAGGACCCCGCCCTCACCCCGCACCCCCTCGGTGATGAGAATCCCCAGACCTTTGATGCCGGTGGGATGGAACTGGTAGAACTCCATGTCTTCCAGTGGGAATCCGCGTCGCCACGCCACCGCGGCTCCGTCCCCCGTTAGGGCGTGGGCGTTAGATGTGATCTTCCAGATGCGTCCGAAGCCACCGGTCGCGATGATCGTTGCCTTGGCGTGAAACGTGTGGAATTCGCCGCTATCGATGTGCAACGCGACGACTCCTGCCACATTTCCTTCGTCATTCACCAAGAGGTCCAACACCTCATACTCATCGAAGAAGGAGACGTGGTTCTTGATGCACTGCTGGTAGACAGTCTGCAGGATCATGTGACCGGTCCGATCCGCGGCGTGGCATGCCCGGCGGACTGGCTGCTTCGTAACGTTGTTCGTGTGGCCGCCGAACGGCCGTTGGGCGATACGGCCATCAGGCGTCCGGTCGAAGGGCAAGCCCATGTGCTCCAGTTCATAGACCATGAGAGGGGCCTCATGGCACAAAATCTGGGCGGCATCCTGGTCGGCGAGGTAATCGGAACCTTTGATGGTGTCAAAGGTATGCCAGTCAGGGTGATCCTCCTCAAGGTTGCCCAGCGCCGCCCCGATGCCACCCTGAGCCGTGCCCGTGTGGGAGCGCGTGGGATGCAGCTTGCTAATCACGGCCGTCTTGGCGCCGCGTGAGGCATAGAGCGCCGTCATCAGCCCCGCCCCTCCAGCCCCTACAACTACCACGTCATAACGATGAAGCATCGAGGAGCTCCTTCACGCGTAGACGAAGACGAGAAAAATCGCGGCCAGCAGCAAGAAAAACCAAAAAGCCACGAGCAACACACGCACCCACGCCATCAGCAACGGATGTCGAACATAGTCTTCCAGAATCACGCGCAACCCGTTAAGTCCGTGCGTTACTGCGAAGACAACAATGAGGAAGCTGTAGACCTGCCAGAAAGGGTTGGAGAAGTTGGGCGTCACCTCCACACTTGTGCTCCGCACGTGAAAAGAGATCGGGAAGAACGCCCAACGCATCTGTGCCCCCGCACCCATGACGCCTCGGCCACCGGCCAAGTTGGCATAGGTCAGGTTGAAAGCACCCATAAGGAGGAACAAAATGCCACTGACGCGGGTGAAGAACCAGGCGTAGAGCTCGAACTGACTGCCGGACCTGCCCTGAACTGCGATATCGCTCTGAGTCGTCACGTCGGCCTCCTGTTATGCCCGCACCAGGATCATTAGCGAAGCAGGCACTAGAAACATCGGCAGGAAGAGTGCCCATTCGATCCACATGGCCTCCCTGTTGTAGTGGATGAGGGACGGCCACATATCCAAGATGACGATGCGGAGGCCATTGGTGGCGTGATATAGCACAGCGAATAGGACCAAGATCTGCATGGGGAGCGACTCATAGACGCTGTTCACAACCTGCCCAACGCTCCCGGCCGCGCCTTGCACCGAGTAGGAAAAGAACCCTGCCAGCACGTGCATCGAGACGAAGAGGATGATTCCGGTACCGGCTATGCGGTGCAGGAGCCATGCGAGCATCGGCTGCCCGCCGCGATAGCGAAGAGCCTGCAGCAAAGTCACGCGTGAAAGCTTGCTCATGAGTGCTCCCCCTCCTGACCAGTACCAGCAGGAAAATGATCGATGCCGGCTCTCAGTTGTTTTGTGCTCCCTGGTTGATCCAGCGTTCGATGAGCTGGATCTGTTCTTCCCTGAGCGGGCGGCTGGGCGGCATTTGCCCCCCCGCTGGGGTCTCCACGCCGCGAAGCATCTGGGGTAAGATGCTGTGCACCGCATCGCCGGCGATGATAACCGGTCCGTGGTCGCCGCTTGTCGTCAGGGTGTCGTAACTGGAAACGTTGAGGCCGCCCTTCAGAGCGCGGGTATGGCAGCTCGCGCAGCGCTTGTCCAGAATTGGTTTGACATTCTGCGAGAAGCTCGGGTTCGCGACGGCGGCGGCGGTTTCGGCAGCGCCCTGGTCTTCCGGTGGCGCGGCCCACGCCTCGACGAAGTCGATGATGGCACGGATCTCAGGCGCAGTCAAGGGGCCGCCGTAGCTGGTGCCGAAGGCCTGCATGCCCAGGCCGGGCTGACCGTACTCGATGATCTTGTAGATGGTGTCGCGTGTGCGGGTGGCGAGGAAGTCCTCAGAATTCAGAGGGTTGGTGAAACTGCCAGGGTTGCTGATGACTTCGCCTCCCTCGCCGTTCTTCCCGTGGCACTCCGCGCAGTGCTCATCAAAGAGCTTCGCGCCTGCCTCGACGCGTGCCGCCAGGTCGCCGCCAACCGAGACAGCCTCAACCTGCGGCGGCGTGGTGACCACTGCCTGTACGGTCAAGAAGATGAGACCCGCCACAATCAGAATAATCGCGATGGTCGCGACCGGCCGGTTGAGCGGGTGCCTATTGGGACCGCGATCGAAAAACGGCAAGCCGAACAGTAAGAATGCGACCACCAGACCTAGCGCGACGATGCAAACGCCTTCGAGCTGTCCGGGGAAGTATTTGAGCAACTGGAACGCCCACATGAAGTACCACTCGGGGCGGGGCACATACGACGCATCTGAGGGGTCCGCGGGCGGCTCGTTCGGCACGCCCCGAAGTACGGCGAGCCCGATGAGGAGCACGAACACGGCAAGTGAGACGACGGCATCCTTCGCGATGGAATCGGGGAAGAACAGCTCACCATCGCGTTTCTTCTCTTTGTAGTGTTCCAGGTACTCACGCTTCTCGCGATCGTTCATGGCTGGGGGCCTGCCGACGCTTTCCGCTCCGCGCGCTCGGGCGGCGCGCTGATACCGATCTTGATGACGAGGTAGATGTGGAAGCCAATCAGTCCGAAAAGGGCGACGGGCAACCACCAGATGTGCAGGCCGTAGAAGCGTGCCAGGGTGACGGCGCCGACCTGTTCGCCGCCGCGCGCGATACGCATCAGCCACTGCCCGACGAGGGGCACCGCCCCGATGATGTTGGTGCCCACTAATGTGGCCCAATATGCCTTCTGGTTCCAAGGGAGGAGATAGCCGCTAAACCCAAGCACGAGCACGATGATGAGGAGAGCAGCACCCGTGACCCAGGTGACTTCGCGCGGATACTTGTAGGCGCCCACCAGATATGACTTGAGCATGTGCAGGAACACGACAAGCACCATCAATGACGCGCCCCAGTGGTGAATTCCGCGAATCAACCAGCCGAACGTCACCTCGTTCATGATGTACTGGATACTGTCGTAGGCATGATCGGGCGTGGGCACGTAGTAGAGGGTGAGGAGCATACCCGTGACGAGCTGGAGCACGGCAAGCACCGTGACGGCGCTGCCAAGAGTGTAGAACCAGTTGGTCTGCGGCACAGGCCGCGCGAAGATGGTCTTCCAAATGGCCTGGAGGCCGAGGCGCTCGTCGAGCCAGGTGAGCAGCGTGGAACTATGGCGTGGCGTGGGCGGTAATGCGTCGGCCAAGGCTAGGTCTCCACCAATATCGAGATCTGACCGTTATCGACCTTGCTCGTGAATTCATTCAGTGGTCGGGGCGGCGGACCCGAAACCACCAGCCCCTCCGAGTTGAAGAAGCCGTTGTGGCACGGACAGACGAACAGGGATGCGTCGGGTTCCCATTTCACGCGGCAACCGAGGTGCGTGCACACGTCGGAGAGCACACGCACCGTGAGGCCATCAAGTGTGATGGCCCACGCGACCCCACTGCGACTCGACTCAACCCAGCCATCCTGGGCGGTAACCGAGTAGGGAAACCCAGAGGGCACGCCGGGCGTCAGGCCAGAAACCGGCCCGAGGGGCAGCCACTGCTGACTGACTTGCTTCTTGAACGCCGGAGAGACGATGTAGCCGATGGTCGGGAGAGCCACGGCGGCACTCAACAGGCCGGCCACTACGCCGATGATTCCAGCCAGGAACTTTCTGCGCCCTGCGGTTTCGGCCTCGGAGGACACTCCCTCGGTCATGCAGATGGCCTCCTTGCCGTCAGAGGGCCTTGGATGGATGCATTCGCCTCACTCCGCGCCAGATGCCACAGGGATGTACGGCGCGGATTATACCTGCCGGCGGTTTGCTCGTCAAGCGGTGGCAGCTCGCGCCAACAGGAAAGTGCATTGAATGTATCAGAGCCGTTCGATAACAGCAGAGGCGAATTCAGACGTCTTGACTTCTCGAGCACCGTCCATTTGGCGGGCAAAGTCATACGTGACGATTTTGTCGGCCACGGTGCGCGTGTATGCGCGCTCAGCGGCCTGCGCCGCCTCTCCCCAACCGATGTATCGCAGCATCATAACGCCCGACAGGAGCAGACTGCCAGGGTTCGTCTTGTCCTGATTGGCATACTTCGGCGCGGTGCCGTGAGTCGCTTCAAAGACCGCGGCATAGTCGCCGATATTCGCCCCCGGGGCAATGCCAACGCCGCCGACCTCAGCGGCAACTGCATCACTCAGGTAGTCTCCGTTGAGGTTGGGGGTGGCGATCACATCATATTCCGCGGGGCGCAGCAGCATTTGCTGGAACATGATATCAGCGATGCGGTCCTTCACGACGATCTTCCCCTCCGGTTGGAGTCCACCATGCTCATCCCAAAGCTGCTGCTCAGTGATCGTCACGTCCCCGAACTCTTCGCGAGCCACTTCGTAGCCCCATCGCATGAAGGCGCCCTCGGTGAACTTCTGGATGTTGCCCTTGTGGACCAGGGTTACGCTCTTGCGCCCTTCGGCCGCGGCGTGGTTGAGCGCCTTGCGCACAAGGCGCTTGGTGCCGAACGCGCTGATCGGCTTGATTCCGATGCCTGAGTTCTCCACGAAGCGCGCTCCCATCTCCTCTTTCAGAAAGCGTTCCACCTTGGCGGCTTCTGCAGAGCCAGCCTGGTACTCGATGCCAGCGTAGACGTCCTCCGTGTTTTCGCGAAAGATCACAACGTCTACCTGCTCGGGGTGGCGCAGCGGGCTCGGCACGCCCGGGTACCACTTCACAGGGCGAATGCAGGCGTAAAGATCCAGGTCCTTGCGCAGGGCCACGTTCAGGCTGCGAAACCCACCCCCTACTGGGGTGGTCAGGGGTCCCTTGATGCCGACCATAAACTCCCGGATGGCACGCAGGCTTTCGTTGGGGAAGTAGTCGCCGTCGTAAAGGCGCGCCGCCTTCTCGCCCGCGAAAATCTCGACCCAGGCGATCTTCCGCTGACCGCCGTATGCCTTCTGGACAGCGGCGTCCCAAATGCGCATGGACGCGCGCATGATGTCAGGCCCGATGCCGTCACCTTCGATCCAGAGGATGATCGGGTTGTCGGGGACGTGCAGTTTGCCTGCGCGCGCGGTAATCGCCGAACCAGCCGCCGGAATGGTGACGTTATCGTAGCTCATTGAGCAGATCCTTCACACGCAAGACGACGGGGGCACTACTGGCGGCCTAGGTCGCGAGCATTTGCCGAAGGACCGTCTGCAAGATGCCTCCGTTGCGGTAATACTCCCCCTCCACAGGGGAATCGACACGCGCTATGACGGGAAACGTTTTCGCTTTGCCGCCAGCGTCGGAAGCGCGTACAGTGAGCTGTTGCCTTGGTAGGATCCTGCCCGCTTCGAAGCCCAGGATGTCGTATGTTTCCAACCCGGTCAAGCCGATGGTCTGGGCATTCTCACCCGGGAGGAACTGGAGCGGGAGAATGCCCATCCCTACCAGGTTGCTTCGGTGGATCCGTTCGAAACTCTCGGCAATGGCTGCCCTCACTCCCAGCAGGCTCGGCCCTTTGGCGGCCCAGTCGCGGCTGGAGCCAGCGCCGTATTCCTTCCCGGCGAGCACAATGAGTGGCGTACCGTCCGCCTGATAGCGAACGGCCGCATCATAGATCGGCACCTGCTCACCGCTCGGCTGGTACAGTGTATAGCCGCCTTCCACGCCAGACAGGAGGTAATTACGAATGCGGATGTTGGCGAACGTGCCGCGCATCATCACCTCATGATTGCCGCGGCGTGCACCATATTGGTTGAAATCGCTCTCGGCAACGCCTTGCCCCAGCAGGTACCGACCGGCCGGGCTGCCCGCGGCGATCGAGCCTGCCGGAGAGATGTGGTCGGTCGTTACGCTGTCGCCGAGAAACGCTAACACGCGGGCGCCACGGATTTCCGTTGGTGGGTTCACTTCGCGAGCCAGGTTGTGGAAAAACGGTGGCTCTTTGACGTACGTGCTGGCCGCATCCCACCGGTAGCGCTCGCTCTCCGGCGCCCAAATGGCGTTCCATCGCTCATTTCCGTCGAACACCGCCCCGTATTGCTCGTGGAACATTTCCGGCCGCAAGCTGCGCGCTATCTCCGCGTTGATTTCGTCCTGGCTCGGCCAGATTTCCCGGAGGTACACCGGCTGGCCGTTCGGATCCGAAGCCAGCGGCTCGACCGACAGATCGAGATCAACCCTGCCAGCCAGAGCAAAGGCCACGACCAGCGGCGGACTGGCCAGGTAGTTCGCGCGCACCAAAGGATGGACGCGCCCTTCGAAGTTGCGATTGCCCGACAGTACGGCCACCGCCACCAGGTCCTCTTTTTGGACCGCCGCAGCCACTTCTTCGGGCAGGGGTCCACTGTTGCCAATACATGTGGTGCACCCGTACCCGACCGTGTGAAAGCCTATGGCCTCCAAGTAAGGGGTGAGGCCTGCAGCGTCGAGATAGCTGGTGACAACCCTGGAGCCAGGCGCCAGACTCGTCTTCACCCAGGATCTCGGACGGATTCCTCGCTCAACCGCCTTCTTCGCAAGCAACCCTGCGGCGACCATCACGCTGGGATTGCTCGTGTTCGTACACGATGTGATCGATGCGATGACTACCGAGCCGTGATCCAAGCCCGACGTCGTCGAGCGGGTGGCGCCAGGGAAGGCTTTGCTGAAACTGCGCCCCACGTCCGACAGCACGACGCGATCCTGAGGCCGCTTCGGCCCGGCGAGACTCGGCACCACTGTCGTCATGTCCAGTTCCATGGTGTCGCTGTACACAGGCTCAGACATGTCATCGGTGCGGAACAGGCCCTGCGCCCGAGCGTATCGTTCCACGAGGTCAACGAGTTCCTCTGATCGTCCTGTCTGCGCCAGGTACTTGAGCGTCTCAGCATCTACAGGGAAGAAGCCCGTCGTGGCACCATACTCGGGCGCCATGTTCGCGATGGTGGCCCGGTCGGGCAAGCTCAGCTTCCCGACGCCGGGACCAAAGAACTCCACGAACTTGTCGACGACTCCTCGAGCACGGAGCATCTGCGTGACGGTCAACACCAGGTCGGTGGCCGTGGCGCCCTCAGGTAAAGCACCGGTTAGCTTGAAACCAACCACTTGCGGCGCCAGCAAGTAGATCGGCTGGCCCAGCATGACGGCTTCGGCCTCGATCCCACCCACGCCCCATCCGAGCACCCCGAGCCCGTTGATCATGGTGGTATGGCTATCCGTGCCCACGAGGGTATCGGGGAACGCCACGACACTGCCAGGTGCGCCATCGATCTCGCGCGTTTGCACAACCTGCGCGAGGTATTCGAGGTTGACTTGATGCACGATGCCCGTGGCTGGGGGCACGACGCGGAAGTTGCGGAACGCTTTCTGACCCCACTTTAGAAACTCATAGCGCTCACGATTGCGCTCGAACTCACGCTCTGCATTGCGTGCCAGGGCAAGCTGGGTGCCGAAGAAGTCAACCTGCACGGAGTGGTCGATCACGAGATCGACGGGAACCTGAGGGTTCACCCGCGCGGGGTCACCGCCCAGGCGCGCCATAGCATCCCGCATCGCCGCCAGGTCTACGACCGCAGGCACACCGGTGAAGTCCTGAAGGATCACGCGTCCCGGCTTGAAAGGGATCTCAACAGGGTGAACGTTGGTGGCATCCCAGCGCGCAAGCCGGGTGACATCCCCTTCACTCACCGCGAAGCCATCGATTTGCCGTAGGAGCGCCTCAAGCAAGATCTTCACGGTAACCGGGAGGCGCGACACCGGCGCGATGCCAGCTTCTTCGAGAGCCGCAAGCCGATAGTAAAACGTGGGCTTAGCCGTGCCGGGAAGCGGGGAGAGAGACCCATACAGGTTCGGCAGATCGCTCATGGCTGGATTACTCCATTGCGGAGGATGGGCACCGCAAGATGCCGCCTACTTCCGCACAGGCAAAGGCGGAACCGCGCCTCGATCCTGCTTGAGGGCAGTCCCGCCTGGGCACGATGATGACTCAACCGGCCCGACGCCATCGCACTATCAACGATGCACTGGCATCGGGTGGACCGCTCAACCGCCGCGAGCGCCTAGCCGCTCATCGATCATGAACAACGCAGTGCCCTGGGTGCCCACCATCTTGAGCTGCTCCACGATCAGCGAGGCGTTCTTCTCTTCCTCCACTTGCTCGTCGATATACCAGCGCATAAGATTCTGAGTGGGATAGTCGCTCTCCTTGACTGCGGTCTCGTACAGACGGTTGATCATCGCAGTCACCTTGCGTTCGTGATCGAGAACTTGCTGAAACAGGTCAAGCAGCGATACAAACTCCGCCGGAGGTTGAGCGAGCGCCTGCAGCGCCACGGTTCCTCCCCGGTCAAGTACAAAGTCGATCAGCTTCAGCCCATGCCCCTGCTCCTCCTTTGCCTGAGCGCGCATCCATCGAGCGGCGCCGGGCAGGTTGTTCGACTCGCAGTAGGTGGACATGGACAGGTACAAGTAGGCGGAATACAGCTCATTCTTGACCTGCTCGTTAATCGCGTCCTGGACGGCCTTGCTCAACATGGTTTGGAATCTCCTTTGCTCGACAGAGCTGACGTGAGGGTTGATTGTTTGCGCGGCCCCTCAGAACGGGGCCCTACGCCACATATCCCTATTCAATCAGACTCACGGCCCGGCTTCAGTAAGGAAGGTTATGATTCACTCACTGGTTGACAGTGTCTGGACAGCAGGCCCCACTGAGATGACCAGCATGAGCGCCATGATCAGAGCGCTAGTGAGGCACCACGCACAGACGGCCAGAATGACGGCCAGCTCAAGATAGGTCAGGTAGATCGAAAAGAGCACGCCGAAGAGCGCCAGACCAAACAGGGCGAGTGGTGCGTACGGTGACAGCGAGGAATCGGTGAATCGTCCAATACCCCAGGCGATCAGGATCAGCAGGTAGCCGCCTAGTCCCAGCACCCCCACGGGCAGGACGCCGAAGAGACGCGCGAAAGGGCTGGACTGGACTGTGTTACAGTCACCCACGGGACCGCAGATGGCGGTGGCGTTCTGTGTCTCGACGAAGGCGAGGTAGCCGGCGACGCCCATTCCGACTACAGCCAGAACCGGGACAAGAACGTCAGCCCACACCGGGCTGGCCGGAACCGCCCGCCCCATCATAGCCAGAACGGTCACGGCCAGCGCGTAGGCCAGCGCAAGAATCAAGATCGCCATGACCGCCACGCCTAGACCAAAA